>Ga0335079_10009843_pt1 | contig 10887 bp, 5 predicted proteins | sample Lox_Sample_33_FD_206719 | JGI IMG/M metagenome (GOLD analysis project Ga0335079, IMG submission 206719) | Soil microbial communities from Loxahatchee National Wildlife Refuge, Florida, United States - Lox_Sample_3.3 | ecosystem: Environmental > Terrestrial > Soil > Wetlands | place: USA: Florida... | reverse complement strand
CCACGTAATGCTTGCTGGCAGCGAGAGCAGAGATCGCGGTTCAGCCGTCGGCGCCGCTTCCGCATTCACGAAATAGGGGCTGTCTGAGAGTCTCTTGCCGGCGTTCGCGAAGCTTCTGTTTTCGGACGTAGGCGGCCACGCCAGCTCCATGAGCAACGAATGCCCGCGCGAGCATGAGGCAGGTGTCGATCTGCCCTTCCCCAGAGACGTGCTTGTCGCCAGGAGGGCGTCAAGGTACGTCCTGCCCGGTCGCCGTGCTGCACTCGCGACGTGCGCGGCGCGGTACCCGAAGGCGATCGTAGCTCCGTCACGGGGCGGCGTGATCGCGTGCGTTGGTTGAGCGGCGCGGTGCGTTTGGTAATCTACCTACCAAAGTCGAAAGGGTTGTGACGGCCCCGGGATGACGTGCGTTTCATGAGGGCCCAGGTTCGAGCACGGAAGTGGCCACCTGCCCGAGCGTGCCGGGCTCGACTCGAGTGCGGGCTCCAAACACCGAGTGGCTCGAGCGACCGAGCGTGTGAGGGCATCTGCGACGTTAGCTCGCCCGAGCCGGTTACACCGGTGTCCATTCACAAGCGCGGCACATTCCCGTCTGAAGCTTGGCGAGTATCTTGCCCAGGTCGCGATGCCCGCTCGGCTGTTCAGGCTCACTTGTCGATATCAGCCGTAACCACGCCACACGCGGTCTGGCATGCGCAGATACGTCCCCGGGTCAACCAGCCGCTTACCGGCTCGGCCATTCCAGCTCTGTTGCCGTCGGCGACTCCCCGCCCATCGGGCTTCTCGCCCCTCCTGACCATACTGCCGGAGGCTTAAGTGCGGCCCCGTCCGGCGATTAGCGATCAAGGCGCCGCAACCCACGTCGATTCTGACGCAGTGGCTCACTCGGATGCTGGGGCGGGAGCCCACGGCGCGTGGTTGAGCTACAAACTGGTCGGACGCGAAGCTGAGTGCGCGCGGCTGCGCCGACTGTTGAACGCCGCGCGCGAGGAGCGGGGCGGCGCGCTCGTCCTCGTGGGGGAGCCGGGGATCGGCAAGAGCGCGCTGTGCGCGTGGGCGCTGCGCCAGGCGCACGACATGCGTGTGCTCATGGCCCGTGGTGTCGAGGCGGAAGTCGATCTACCGTTCGCGGGGCTGACCCAGCTGTGCACTGGGCAGATCGACCAGATTGACGCCTTGCCGGAGCCTCAGGCCGCGGCCCTCAAGGCCGCGCTGGCTGTCGGTACCGCGCCCCGAAGCCACCGGCTCGCGATCGGCGCCGCGCTGCTCAGCCTGTTGTCTCTCGTCGCAGAACGCGACGCGGTACTCGTCGTGATCGACGATATGCAATGGCTCGACGCGGCCTCCGCCGAGGCGCTGTTGTTCGCCGCGCGTCGGCTGCGCGGCGAGCGACTGGCGCTGCTCCTAGCTGGTCGACTCGGAACGCAGCTCGACGCCGGATCGCTCGATCGCATCACGCTCGGCGGTTTGGGAATCGATTCAGCGCGGGCGCTCTTGGCCGCCGCATACGGGGAGGTCGCAGGGCCCGTCGCGGCGCGGCTCACCGCGACAACGGGCGGGAATCCCCTCGCATTGCTGGAGGTCCCGCGCGTGCTAACCGCCGCCCAGCTCGCTGGCCGTGAGGCGATCAACGAGCCGCTCCGCGCTGGGCCGGCGCTCGAGCGCGCGTTGTTGGGGCGGCTGCAGGGCCTGCCCGCGTCCGCCCGGCAGGCGGTGCTCGTCGCCGCTGCGAGCGCTGGGGAGCGGCTGCAACCCGTGATCGACGCCCTACGCGAGTATGAGCTCACCACCTCCGCGCTTGACTCAGTGGAGCGGGCGGGTGTCCTCACAATCGTGGGCGAGCGGTTCAGTTTCCGCCACCCGCTGCTGCGATCCGCGGTCTACCACGGCGCGGCGCCCTCGGACCGCCGCGCGGCCCACGCCGCGCTCGCCCGTGTCTCGCACGGCGAGGCGCGCGCCTGGCATCTCGCCGAAGCGACGGTCGGCGAGGACGAGACCGTCGCCCGGGAGCTAGAACGCGCGGGCACGAACGCGTGCCGGCGTGGCGCGCCGGTGGCGGCGGCCGCCGCGCTCGAGCGCGCGGCAAGGCTCACACCCAACGTGGCACAGCGCGCCTGTCGCCTCACCGAAGCAGCGCGGGCAGGCTACGCGGCGGGCCGTCCTGACGGCGCCATGGCGCTTCTCGACGAGGCGCTGGGGAGCACCGAGGATCCCTTACAGCGCGCCGACGTCCAGCACCTACGCGGCCGGATCCTCGTGCTACGCGGGCACGCTGACGTCGCGTACCGGCTACTCGCGGACGAAGCGGAGCGCGTGTCAGCGATCGATCCTGCGCGCGCGGCGACGATGCTCGCCGAGGCATGCCTGGACTGCATCGGCAGCGCGAACATACGGCAGGCGCTGGCCACCGCCGAGCGCGCCTGCCGCGTCGCTGAGCATGCCGATCCGGGGGCGCAGGCGTTCGCCCGCTCGATGCTGGCCAGTTCGCTAATCCTCAGCGGGCACGGTCGCCGTGCGCGCGCGATCCTCGAAGACTCGCTCCCGGCGCTGCACGCGATTGATCCGCTGACCGAAGCGGGAGAACTGGTGACCAATGCCGGGCACTGCTTCGCGTGGCTTGAGCGGTACGACGTCGCCGCTGACCTTCTCGACCGTGTGATCGACCTCGCCCGGCGTGCGAGCGCGCCCGCGGCACTGCCTTGGCCGTTGGCGATCCGCGCCGAGCTGGACCTCCGGCGCGGGCACTGGACAGCCGCCGCGGCCCGAGGCGACGAGGCGCTCTCCCTGGCAGAGGAGTTCGACCAGCATCCAGTCATCGGCTTCGTCCTGGAGTGCCGAGCGCGGCTCGATGCCGCAACGGGCGATGAGTCGAGTTGTCGCCGCCACGGCGCGAGGGCACTGCGGCTCGTCGAGGAGCATCGCACCGAGCCAGGCCGTGTGTACGTCCATGCCACGCTTGGGCTGCTCGAGCTGGGGCTCGGCAACGCGCGGGCCGCGGTCGGACTTTTCGAGACTGTCGGCCGGCTCGCGGCGCAGCACGGGCTCCGCGAGCCGAACGTCGTCCAATGGCAGGCCGATCACGTCGAAGCCTGTCTCCGCGCTGGGCGCAATTCGGAAGCGGAAACGGCGCTCGCCGCCTTCGTGCTCGCGGCGGAGGAGACCGGCGGACGCTGGGCGCGCGGGACATCCGCCCGCTGCCGTGGGATGTTGGCGGCTAGCGGGGACGCGAAGGCCGCTTTTGCCGAATCGATCGCTCAGCTGTCGGGCTTGCCGGCGCCGTTCGAGCTTGCGCGAACGCACCTCTGCCTCGGCGAGCGCCTGCGGCGCGACGGCCGCCGGACAGAGGCCCGTGAGGCGCTCCGCCGCGCGATGGACGATTTCGAGGCGCTCGGCGCCGCACCGTGGCTGCGACGCGCGAAGGAGGAGTTGCGCGCCACAGGCGAGACCCCGCGCCGCCGCGACCCTTCCATACGCGATCGGCTGACGCCGCACGAGTTGCGGGTGGCAATGGTGGTCGCCAGCGGCGCCACCAACCGCGAAGCGGCGGCGGCGCTCTTCCTCTCGCCGAAGACCATCGAGTTTCACCTCGCGCACATCTTCCGCAAGCTCGGCGTACGAACCCGCACCGAACTGGCCGTCGTGGCGGCGCGGCGCGGCTGGCTTGACGGCACGTGGGCGGGCGTTGTTCGCGAGCCGGCGCCAGAGTCCGCCAGGTAGCCATGGGTGCCAGCCCGGCCCCGTCGAGGCCCATGCGCACAGGCGCGCCGCGCTCGTACCGCCGAGGTATGCGCAGCGTCGAGCGCCGCATTCCGAAAACTAGGGATTTCCCCGGCGCGAAGGGTGCGCGGCGGTGCGAAGGTCAGACTCAGACGGTCCGACTCGTAGGCCCGGAAGCCGGGGTGAGGATCACCGTTCGTCAACTGGCACAGAGGAGCTGGTCATGCTCAAGCCGCCATTGCGGTCGATGCTCGCCGCGTTCGTTGCTGCGCTGGCATGTGTCGCTCTGGTCGCGGTGCAGGCTGCGGCCCCGGCTCAGGCGGCCTCCGGCGACCTCGACGCCGCGTTCGGGGTTGGCGGTCTGCAGACGACCGACTTCGGCGGAAACGACAAGGCCTTCGGTGCACTGTCGCAGCCCGACGGCAGGCTCGTGGTTGTTGGGCGCACCTACGCGGGCCCCGGCTCGGGGCTTAGCTTCGCGGTAGCCCGCTATCGAGCCGACGGGACGCTCGATCCGACCTTTTCAGGCGATGGCAAGCAGACCACTGACTTCGCCGGCGACGGCATTGCCCATGGAGTTGCGCTTCAGGGCGACGGCAAGATCGTGGTGGTGGGCGACGCTAACGGGGGCGGCACATTTGATTTCGCGCTCGCGAGGTACAACCCCGACGGCTCGCTCGATCTGAGCTTCTCGGGCGACGGCAGGCAACTCACTGACCTGAGCGGCGGTACAGACTCAGCCGCGGCCGCGGTGATCCAGCCTGATCGCAAGATCGTTGTCGCCGGGCGCGCTGGCGATGACTTCGGGGTCGCGCGTTACAACCCCGATGGGTCGCTTGACCCGTCATTCGGCATCGGCGGCCTGCAGCGGACGCATCTCGGAGTCACGGGGTACGACTCGGACTACGCCGCGGCCGTGGCGCTGCAGCCCGATGGCAAGATCGTCGTGGCTGGAACCACCGACCCGCTGCCGCCGTGCGACTTCTCGATCGATACCTGCACGGACCCTCCTCCCGACTTCGCGCTGGTCCGCTACAACACCGACGGCAGCCTCGACGGGTCGTTCTCGGGCGACGGCAAGCAGGCGACTGACTTCGGCAGCGAGGAAGAAGCCTTCGGCGTCGCGCTTCAACCGGACGGCAAGATTGACGCCGTCGGGCGGTCCTCCTCCAGCGAGTTTGCGCTCGCTCGCTACGCGCCCGACGGCGCGCTCGACAGCTCGTTCTCGGATGACGGCAAGCAGACCACCGCGTTCCGGAATGCCGGCCCTGCCGCTGCCGTAGCGGTCCAGTCCGACGGCAAGATGCTCGTCGCCGGAGGCCAGGGCGACTTCGCGCTGGCCCGCTACGCCATCGATGGCTCGCTCGACCCGACCTTCTCAGCCGACGGCAAGCAGACCACCGACTTCGGTGGCAGCGACGACGCCTCGAGCGTCGTGCTCCAGTCCGACGGCAACATCGTTGTCGCGGGAACAACCTTTCGCGGTGCCGGCGAAGACTTTGCGCTGGTCCGCTACCAAGGCGGATCCTCGACGACGGGCTGGGCGCCGGAGAACGCCACAGTTCCGTCGGTCTACGGTGTGCCTGTCGAGGAGCAAACGCTGACGGTGAACCCAGGCGAGTGGATTGGCAGCGCCCCGATGAGTTACAGCTACCAATGGCGACGCTGCGATTCGATCGGGGCCAACTGCCTTGACATCCCCGGGGCGTCGGCAACGACCTACGTGGCGGTCGCATCGGACGTCGGCCACACGATGCGGGTGCGCGTGACCGCGACAAACGCCTACGGTCGCAGCTCCATCGAGTCGGGCGCCTCGACCGTCATCGCGGCGAAGCCGGGCGGTCCACCGGTCAACCTGACCCCTCCGTCGATTTCGGGCTCCGCTACCGAGGGCCAGACGTTGACGGTGAATGCGGGTGTGTGGTCGGGCAGCGCCCCGATGACTTACAGCTACCAATGGCGACGCTGCGATTCGATCGGGGCCAACTGCCTTGACATCCCCGGGGCGTCGGCAGCGACCTACGTGGCGGTCGCATCGGACGTCGGCCACACGATGCGGGTGCGCGTGACCGCCACAAACGCGTACGGTCGCAGCTCCATCGAGTCGGGCGCGACCACCGCGACCAAAGCCAAGCCGGGCACGATCGCGGGCGCCGTGCGAAATCAGAAAACCGGAGCAGCCATCGCCGGCGCGAGCGTTACCTGCACGAGCGGCTACTCCTCCAAGACCGGTAGTACAGGCAGCTATTCGATCCCGAACGTGCCTCCGGGCAGCTACACGTGCACGGCCGCCGCCACCGGCTATCGGCCGACAGCGCGAACGGTGGCCGTGTCCGCCGGCCAGACAGCGACGGCGAACTTCAGTCTCGCCCGACAGTGACGCGGCGATGAGAACAACACCGATGCCCTCGCGGGGACGCCAAACAGTCCGAACGGAGCGATCATGAACGCACAGCTAGTCAGCCGACCGCGACGTCCTGCCGCGCTGCTCGCGGCAACGCTGGCGCTCGGCCTCGCCGGGCACCCGCCCGACGCCGCCCGGGCCGACGGCACCGGACGAGCGGCCAGCCTGCGCGTCGGCCACACCGTCAAACAGATCGAAGTCCCGGCTTCGGACCAGAGCGCCTGTCCATCCTCCCCGTCGGTCCCGTGCGAACGGAAGGTAGACGTCCACCTCTGGTACCCCGCCGACCAACGAGGACTATTCACGAGAGCCAAGACGGTCTACCGATCGGCGCTATGGCACCAATCGCTTCCCGGACCATGGGCGCCGCTTTCCTGGGAGGTCGAGGCCGAGATCGCGCGCGAGCGCGCGCCGATCGACCCCGATGGCCCACCCTTTCCGGTGATCGTGTTCTCGCACGGCTCGAACAATGATCCGATCGACTACGCCCACACGTTGGAGCTGATTGCCGGCGCCGGCTTCGTGGTTGCCGCGCCCTCGCACGTCAACAACACCCAGGACGACGCGCGGATCGATTACATCAACGGCCAGGCTGGCACGACGCTGTTCCCCTGCAACGACGGGATCGCTCCGCCGTGCTCGCGGCCAAGCGTGCCGAACAGCATGCGCGACCGCATCAGCGACATCAGCCACGTACTGGACGCACTCCCCGGGTGGTTCGGACAACGTGTCGATGTCTCACGCGTCGGTGTGCTGGGACACTCCCGGGGCACGGTCACCGCGCTCGCGGCGGCCGGCGGCAGTAACACATGGGGAATCGGACCCGAGTCGCGCGTGGACGCGATCATGGGCCTGGCCATCGGCGCTGCAACCATCACGAACACGGTCAACCTCACCCAGGTCGCCGTTCCTACCGTGCTGATCGCCGGCGGGCGCGATCAGAACTCGGCGCCAGCGGTCAGCGAGGGAGCGTTCGCGACGATCTCAAGCGCCGACAAGCTACTCGTGGAGATCCCGAACGCGGTGCACCGCAGCTTCGACTCCACCTACTGCGCCCAGCTGCAGTCCGCCGCCGCGCACGCGAAGAGAAACCCGAACGCAATCCTCGACCTGCACACCGTCGGACTGATCGCCGCCTCGGCCCCAGGGTTCCTCTCCGGAAAGGCCGTGCACTACTGCGCCCCCAGGTACTTCACCACCCCCGTGAACATCCAGCGGGTGGTGGCCTCCACGTTCAACGCCGAGTACTCCTGTAGCCGCACCGAGAACCCGCACCCAGGCCACCAGCTGGACCCGGCGTGCAGCCTAACCGCGCCCCTCGCCGGGCCGCCCAGCCCATGCGTGACCACCAGCATCCCATGCACGGGCCTGGACACCGAAGAGGTCAAACAAGGCATCACAAAGATCGCAGTGGCGTTCTTCAGCTCGGCGCTTAGCGGGACCGATCGCCACGGGATCGACTTCGAGCGCTACCTCGCCCCCACGTGGCTCAAGGAGCGCCTGCCGATGGTCGGCAGCGCGCAGGCCTACGCCGGCCCGGGCTCCACCTGTCCGCCCGACCAGGGCGTGATATGTGCGAACAAGTAGTGGCTTGGGGGGAACGGAAACGGTCGTGTCAAACCTGCGGACGGTCAACCGCGACCTGGGAAGACTAACCATTGTGCTTGGAGCAATTTCGAGACAGCCAATATGCAACACGTTTGCGCTTATGGTGAGGCACGTCGTAACGGGCTAAGACGCGACTCGCCTCCGCCGCGCCCGCGGAAAGCGCACCACGCGGTCAGGAATCCAGCCGGATCAGATGCATGCGGGAACACGAATGCAGGTCTCGACCCGGCAGTGGGTCGCGTCTCAGAACTGCTGTAAATAGCCGCCGGGTGCTGTCAGAGCGACGGCGTAGGTTCCCTCAAGTCCTGGCAGACGATGAAGGAGGCCTACGCCGTGAGACGCACCGTACCGCCGTCGGCGGAGATACAAGCTGAGATCGACAAGCTGCTGGCGAAGGGCTTGGTCGATGACCCGCAGAAGCTGTTGGGCGAGCTCGGTCGGCTCGGCGCCCGGTTGATCATCCAGCGGGCGGTCGAGGACGAGTTCGATGAGTGGCTCGGCCGGGCTCGCTACGAGCGCCGGCCGGAGCGCCAGCGCGGATTGCGTAACTACGACTCGGGGTTGCGCAATGGGTTCCGGCCCAGGCATGTGCAGACGGCCGAGGGGGAGTTGCGGATCGAGATCCCGCAGGCGCGTGGAGCGGTCGTCCCGTTCGTGTCGAGGCTGTTTCCGAAGTGGCACTGCAAGCGGTTGCTGCGAACGGATCCGCTCAAGGCGCTTGTGATCGGCGGGTTCGTTCGCGGCCTGTCGATGCGCGACGTCGAATCGCTGTGCGAAGAGGCGGGGCTCGGGAAGACGTCGCGCTCGACCATCGCGAGGATCTGCGCGGAGCTGCACGAGCGGTTCCGGGCGTTCTGTCGCCGCTCGCTCTACGACATCCAGCTGGTCGTGCTGTTCCTTGACGCGATCTATCTCCCGGTCCGGCCGAGCGGCCCGAAGGAAGGCGTGATCTGCGCCTGGGGAATCGACGAAGACGGCCGCAGGCAGCTGGTCTCGGTCAGGTTGGGAGCGCGCGAGTCCAAGGAGGACTGGGTCGAGCTCGGCCGCGATCTGATCGCCCGTGGGCTCGCTGCGCCCCGCCTGGTCGTAGCCGACGGCGCGCCCGGGCTGATCGCGGCGGTCGAGGAGATCTGGCCGCGCGCGGATCGTCAGCATTGCGCTGTTCACCGCTTGCGGAACCTGCTCGCGAAGCTGCCCAAGGAAGAGCAGGACCGGATCCGGTTCAACTACTGGTCAGCGCTCACCGACGCCACCAGCGTCAAGGACGGCAAGCTCCGGATGCAGGTCCTGATCTCAGAGCTCGAGCACCGCGGCTACGAGGCGGCCGCCCGCTGTCTCAGCGAGGACCTCGACGCGCTCGTCGTGCACCTGCGCTACCCCTTGAGGCACCGCGAACGGTGGCGGTCGACGAACCTCCTCGAGCGCTCGCTCGGTGAGGTCCGCCGGCGCACCAAGGTGATGGGCCGATTCCCCGGCGAGACCAGCTGCCTGTCACTCGTGTGGGCGGTCCTGGACCTGTTCTTCAGCCACGCCAGCAACGGCGCGACGTTCACCGACGTCGACCGCCAACACCTCTACCGAATCAAGTACCAACAAGCCGGCCCCGACACCCTCGACGAGGAGGTGACCGCCGCTTAGACTCCCCCACGGGAACCTAAGCTCGCGTCACATTTACAGCACTCTTGAGACGCGACCCGGCAGTGCGAACCGAACCTGCTCCTCGCCAGATCCGTGCATCTCGCAGGTTGGTCGACGTCCGTTGCCGTGACGGCCGTTTGAGCGTCCTGCTTTCTCGTAGTTGCGAGAGCGGCGTCAATCACCAGGATGTGATCGCAGCCAACCGCCGAATTGTGTCCTGCGCACAACGGGCGGCAGCCGACACGCCACCGTCAACTCGCCCCGCGGCGCTTCCCCAACGGACGATCTTCGACAGCGACGGCGAGCGACTTCCCGAGACGCCCGCCTTCCCGGCGGAGCGGAAGTACGACCTGGCGGGTGCTTGCTGGGACTCGGCTGACCCGCGCTGCCGCTTGGGACGAAAGGGAGCAGAGCTGGCGGCGGCCTGCCGCCGCCGGTAGGAGACCCCTCGTTTTCATCCATGCCGGACACCAGATTGGCTGTCCGGCTGGCTCCCGCTCGCCGAGGCAAAGGTGGCACCGCGCGCTTGTCCATGTTGGGCCCGGCGCTTCACTCAGCGACGGGGTGGCCTATGCGAGGAGGGCGCCTCTCGGAAGTCCGAGTGTGTCCTCGGTAGTTGTGAGGGCCATTTCGTTGACGGGTGCGTAGTCGATTGCGGTTCGCACTGCGGCCTGGATGCTCGTGGCGTCGACGAGCGCCATGATGCGCAGGGCCGCGGCTGCCGGGTCCGCGACCTGAAACTGGGCGTGTTCGATGCCGGTGCGGATGAGCGCTTCGAGTCTGGCGAGGTCGGCGGTCATCTGCTCGGTGACGGCGGTGAGGAGCGCTGGTCGGCGCCGGCTGGCTTGCCAGGCGTCGAGCCACAGGAGGCTGACGGAGTCTTGTTGGTTGTCGAGCCAGTCGCGGAGCAGTCGCTGGATCTGCTCGAGGGGAGTTGCGGCCTCCTGGGCGTGCCCGAACACGTCCTCGCTCTCGTTGGCGGCCGCGTGGGCGAAGGCGGCCGCGACGAGTTCGTCGGCTGACCGGAAGTAGTGGTTGACGAGCCCGGGGAAGACGCCGAGCGCGTCAGCGACACGGCGAGCGGTCACCTTCTCCAGCCCTTCGGCAAGCGCAATCATGGCCGCCGTCTGAATGATCTCGGCTCGGCGTTCCTCGGGTGGCTTTCTGCGCGCTGCGGATGTGGGGCTTGACATTCCATTCCCAATGTTATTGACTTCCGCACCAACAAGGTTATTGGTGTTTGAACCAATAATTCGGAATCGAGGGGATCGCGTATGGCGGTTACGCAGGTGGTGGCGCACGGGGAAGCGCTCACGGGTGGCGCATTGCCGGCGAGCGACCGGGTGGGGCGGATCGAGACGCACGGGATCGATTTCATCGCCGAGGGCGAGCGTCATGGCCGTCCGCGCGAGCTCTTCGCGGTGTGGGCGGCATCCAACGTCACTTATCTGTACATCGTGATCGGCGGCGCCCTGACCTTGCTGGGGCTGGGCGTCTGGCAGGCGCTTGCCGTGCTGGTG
>Ga0335079_10009842_pt1 | contig 10887 bp, 8 predicted proteins | sample Lox_Sample_33_FD_206719 | JGI IMG/M metagenome (GOLD analysis project Ga0335079, IMG submission 206719) | Soil microbial communities from Loxahatchee National Wildlife Refuge, Florida, United States - Lox_Sample_3.3 | ecosystem: Environmental > Terrestrial > Soil > Wetlands | place: USA: Florida... | reverse complement strand
TGGTCGCTGATGGGCTGGCCATCGATTACGAAACTCACCTGTGCGTGATCCCCTAGGGGGTGAAAAAACCCGTTGCCATCCGCTGCCACACCACCGGTGCTGTACACGATCGCCTGGCTCAATCCGGCGCCAGGATCAACCACCGGCAGTTTCGCAATCAGGTTGCGGTCGGCATCCACGTGATCCGAAGGGTCCAGTTCGATCATGTCGGCACCGCTGGCTTCCACCGTGACACTGGTCTTGGATCCGGCCAACGCCAGAGATGCTTTGACCTGCACGGGCACGGCGGAGCGGATTGCTACATCCCGAGAAAATTCCTCAAACCCCGCGGCCCGGATTTCGAGGTGATAAGGATTCGGTGGAATATTGGTCAATCGAAAGGACCCGTCCGCCGCGGTGCGAGTGGATTGCTGATAACCGGTAACCAGATTGTGAACGCTCACCGCGGCGTTCGTGACCGCCGCGCCGGATGGATCCACTACCGTTCCTTCTATCGTTCCCGCATTTCCCAGCGACTGTGCCAATCCTACCTGCATAAATCCGGACAAGAACAGGCCGAAGATAGCCACAGCGAGAGTGCTCTTCATAGGCTCCAGTATGGGGACCGGATGAACCGCCACCCTAGGCAAATCTCACCGGCGGAAGCTTGGCTGGAGTAAGCGGGCTAAAAATCTGTATGAGCGGGCCAGAAGGCCGGAAATCTACCAATCCAGAATCGTCCGGATGTGATGGGCTTGCCGTTTGCTCACCACGATTTGCAAACCGTTATTGAGTGTGATCAGCCAACGCTGGCTGCTCAGGGCGCTCATCTTGCGAATATGGTTTACATTCACAATCGAATTGCGGTGAACCCTTTGAAACTGGGGCTCCGTCAGGCGCATTTCGAGCGAGCGCAAACTCTGGGTAGCCAGCAACCGTTGTTTCGCGGTCACGATCCAGACCAACTCCCGCTCCGCCTGAAACGCCAGAATCTCGTCCAGATCCAGCAGGAAATACTCGTCCCCCGTGCGACCGACGATTTTCTTGGTGCGCGGCGCGTTGGACGATTGCACCGAAACGATTTTGTCTAGGATCGACGCGATCTCGGTGGGTTTCCCCTTCAACTTTTGCGCCCGCTCCACCGCGGTCCTCAGACGCGGCTCGCTGACCGGCTTTAACAGGTAATCGATCGCTCCAGCCTCAAACGCCTCAATGGCGTGCTGATTGAAGGCCGTGACAATCACGATCACGGGAAGAGCTGGACCAGTTAGGTTTTGAATCACCTCGAATCCGCTCATGGTGGGCATCTCGAGATCCAGGAAAACCAGTTCGGGCTGGGTTTTGGCGATCTCCTCGAGCGCTTCCTTACCGTCGCCGGCCTCGCCCACCACCCGAATTTCCGGGAACTGTTCCAGTTCCTCCCGGAGGACGCGTCGCGCGATCGGCTCATCATCGACAATCAGCGCTTTCAACACCCCGGAACCCATCTGTTTAGATTTATGCTGAAGTCGCCCGCGGATCTCAATGAAAACTCACCGGCGGCCACATTAACCCCATGAACGGGATGAAATCGCCAACGAACCACTACCAAAACGGCCGCGGACACGCGCTAACTGGAAAGGCGGGCGTTTTGCGCGGGACAGCTTTCATGAAAAACGGGTTGTCTCACGTCACCTTTGTCAACCGGCACCGAGAATCCCACGCGCGTCCCAAACTCGCCTTGATCCATATTCAGTCGAGCCCCGGGGCCAAAGCATAATTGCAGGCGCCGCGCCACGTTTGCTAATCCAAGGCCGGTGCCGGTCGAAGGATCTGGTGAGACGTTGGCCGCGGGTCCGGATCCGGAATCCTCCACCACAACCCTCAGGTCTCCCTTTGCCATGGTTGCGCTCAACCGGAGCCAACCCTCCCGGGGACACCGCGCCAAACCGTGTTTGATGGCATTCTCCACCAGCGGTTGGACCGACAGCACGGGTATCAGAATCTGCTCGGCATCTCGGTCCACCTGGATATTCGTCTGCAATCGAGGCCCAAGACGTAGCCGTTCGATCTCCAGGTAGGCCTTCACGATTTTGATCTCGTCTGAGAGCGGTATCAGGATCTTGTTGGTTTGCAGGGAATAGCGAAATATGTCCGACAGGTTGAGTACCGTGCGCCGCGCATCCGTCGCTTCTCTCGGGATGACCCCGTAAATCGTATTCAAGGCATTGAACAGGAAATGGGGATTGATCTGAGAGTGCAGCGCACGCAGTTCTGCCTCCGATACCAGTCTCTGCATTTCAGCAGCGCGAAGACGTTGAACCTCATCAACGACAACCAAAGCCAAATGGCTGAGCGACCTCAGGTCCTCACTAAAATACCTCCTCCCCCCACGGCGTCTCCCCAGCAGCAGATATCGGACATCCTCCCTGGAAAGACGAATCGGAACAATCGCCTCGGCCCAGTTCCAGCGAGGATCACGCGTAATCCAGGCGTCGTCGTCTACCACAGCAGGAATCAGATCCTGAACCGCGGGATTCGTCTTCCCGGCCGCATCCCCCTCCCCTAACAATTCACACTTCGCTGCACCGGCAAAGCCGGCAAAACGTTCGGCAGCCCATTCCAGGTACAGTGATTCGTCGCGCACCTCCGTCGCCTTCGACCGGAGTTCCTGGACAACCCCTCCAGTGCTCGACGTTCGGAATAGCGCTCTGGTGAGCAGGCGCTGCAACATTCCCCGAAGATAAGCGAACAGGATCAGAAGGCCACACAGCCCGGCCACACCGATGACGTCCTCTAGCGGATGCGCCGGAGCATTCTCAGGAATCAGGTCAACGGCCAGGCGCAAACCCAGGTAGCCCAGCAGCGCCGCCAGGATTACATTCGCCAGAAAGCGAACGAACGCATCGAGAAAAACAAAACGGTAGTCTTGGAGCAGGATCAACAAAGCAATGGGGATTCCAGCATGATGGACCAGTAGCTCTTTCCAGGGCTGCGGTGGGTGCCCGGCTCCGAAATGGGAGAACGTCACCGCAAAAAGCAATAAGCACATGGAGGCGACGATCTGCGAAGCACGCCCCTTGGTTTCCCTGCCCTCGCGCAACATCCTGCTGACCGCGCAGGCGATGGTCAACGCTCCGAACCCAAACGTGATGCACAGGAGTGCCCACCGGTGCAGATGGAGAGAAGGCGCGAATCCTTCGGAGAGATGCATGACGGTAGCAGCGCTACTCAGCACATAGCCCGAGATTGCGATGGACCGAAATCGCTTATTCAACGAGAGGTGCAGCAGCACAGCGGGAAGAAAACTGAGGCTGCAAAAGCTTACGGATTCCACAACCCAGCGCAACGAGCCGGAGGATAACAGCAGGGTCGCGAAAGAGCCCGCATTCCAAACCCACGCCAATGCTGCCGAGGCGACGGATAGTAAATTCTGCTTCACGTCCTGCCTGGAACCGCCACGAAGAGCAAGGGCTAGAAAAATGCTGAATACGATCGTACCCGCCATGTGCCCGATGGCGTTCACGATGAGAGGTTGATGGTCACTCAGCACGGGCGCAAAGAAAACCCGGTTTGCGGGCCGGAACCACATTATTAGCGCCGGAGTGATGTACATCCTTGAATTATCATGTCAAAGAACTGCTTGCCGCAGTGAGCGGGCTCCTTTCTCAGGTGAGCGGCCGTGCCGACTGGATGCGCAATCACCGCTTCGCGAGCAGGGCCGGGATAGGGTATGATCCGTGCGGGTTGTTTTGATTTTAGGCCGGGCTGGCCGCCGTCCATCTACGTTCACAGCCAATTCCCCGTGTCCTTCCAAGATCTTAACTCCCCGTCCCCACTCCTCACCGTTATCCTGAAGCCATGGGAAACCCCGTAGGACCCCTCGATCGAAGCGTCGCCCCGCACCCGCCGAATTCCTCTGAAATCCGCCGCTCTCTTTCCCTAACTCACACAAACCAAATCCCCGATTGGGTTCGTTCCTGCATTTTTCCCTTGCCGCCCGCGGTGCTCCCATGAGCGAAACCCCGCCCGTCCTGGAGGCCGCCCTCGCCGGCGAATCCACCGCCTTCTTTCGCGACCATCCCGAATTGCGCTCCAGCGCCACCGTCACCCAACTCGCCGAAGCGGCCCGCTCGCGAGTCCGCGTAAACGCCCGCGAGGCCCTGCCGCTGGCCGAAGCCGCCCTCGCTTTGGCGGAGGAGATCGGCGACGCCGAATCCACCGCGCTCGGCCTCCGCGCCAAGGCCAACGTGCTGTGGTTTCTGAACCGCAATCCCGAAGCCATCGACCTGTACAGCCGCGCCTCCTCGCTCTTCCACCAACTCGGAAACGAAATCGAAGTCGGCCGCACCATCAGCTCCTCCATCCAGCCCCTCATCCGCACCGGCGAATATACGCGCGCTCTCGACGAAGCCGCGCGGGCACGCGCCATCTTCGAAACCGCCGGCGACGGCCTGCGCCTCACCCGCCTGGAACTGAACGTCGCCAACATCTACCACCGCCAGGACCGCTTCGAAGAAGCCCTCGCCATCTACGAGCGCGCCTACCGCCGGCTGGTGCGGTATCAGGACACCGAAGGCGTCGCGGTAGCGCTCCACAACATGGCCGTCTGCCTCATTCCGCTGAACGATTTCCGGCGGGCCATGGAAACTTACACCACGGCCCGCGCCTTCTTCCTCGAGCACCAGATGCCGGCGCTGGTCTTCCAGGTGGACTACAACATCGCCTACCTCTATCACTTTCGCGGCGTCTACAGCCAGGCGCTGCGCATGCTCTCGGAAGCCCAGGAGTCTTCGCGGCGCACCGGGGATGCCTATCACGCCGCGCTCTGCCGCCTCGATCAGTCGGAGATCTACCTGGAATTGAACATGAACGATGAGGCCGCCGAAACTGCCGGCGAAGCGCATCAGCAATTCCAGGCTCTCGAGATGCCCTACGAGGCCGGCAAATCCCTGACGCACCTGGCCATCGCCACCGGGCAGCGCGGGGCGTTCGGCCGCTCGCTCGAGCTGTTCGCCCAGGCCAAGGAGATCTTCACCCGCGAAAACAACCGCGTCTGGTGCAGCCTCATCGATCTCTACCAGGCCATGGCGATGTGCGAAGAGGGGCGCTTCGCCGACGCCCAGGTCCTCTGCTCGGACGCGCTGGAGTTCTTTCGCGCCCGCCAGATCGGCGGCAAGGAGATCCTCTGCCATCTGCTGCTGGCGCGCCTTGCCTTGCGCGGCGGAGACTGGCGCGAAGCCCGCGCCCACTGCTCCCGCGCGCTCGACCGCCTGCGCGAGATCGAGGCGCCGCATCTCGAATACCTGGCGCACTTTCAGATGGGGCAGATCGAGGAGGCGGCCGGCAATCGAGAGAACGCCGCCCAGGCTTACCGGGCCGCCGGCGCCGGCATGGAAAACCTGCGCAGCCTGCTGCATGCCGAGGAATTGAAGGTCGCGTTCATGAAAAACAAGGTGGACGTGTACGAGGGCCTGATCCGCCTTTGCCTGGACGGGGCCTGCTCCGGCGCCAGGGAGCGGCTGGTCTTTGACTACATGGAAGCCGCCAAATCCCGCAGCCTGCGCGACCTGATGTTCGAACGCCACCACCCCGCCGAAGCCGGCGGCCCCGACGAGAGCGGCCCCGCGCGCGAGATCCGCGAGCTGCGCGAGGAGCTCAACTGGTATTACCGCCGGCTGGCCGATGAGCAGATGAATCCCGAAGGGCCTTCGCGCGACCGCACCGCCCGCCTGCAGCAGGAAATGGCCCGGCTGGAAAACCGGCTGTTGCGCCTGCTGCGCGAAATGCCTCCCGGCGAACCCGAAGCTACCGGCATCCGCGGCGCGCCCGCTCTCACCCTGGAAACCATTCAGCAGGCCCTCGACCCCGACACCGCCCTGATCGAATATTTCCGCGCCGGCGAGCGTATCGTGGGCGCGGTCATCACCCGGAGCGGCATCGGGATTTTCCCGCTGGGCGAGCTGTCGCGCGTCCGGGTGGCGGCCCGTATGCTGCACTTTCAGCTATCCCGGTTCAGCCAGGCTCCCCGCTATGCCGCGCCTGGCCACGCCGTCCAGCAGGCGGCCATCAACACGCATCTGCGCGAATTGTACGAGCAACTGCTGGCCCCTTTGCTTCCGTCCTGCCGCCGCCTGATCTTCGTGCCGCACGAATTGCTGCACCATCTGCCCCTGCACGCCCTGTTCGACGGCAGCCGCTACGTGATGGACCGTTTTCAGGTGGCCTATGCCCCCAGCGCCAGCGTCTACGCCCTCTGCCGGACGCGGCCCGCCAACACCGCAGGCCCTTCTCTGATTCTGGGCGTCCCCGATCCGCAGGCCCCCTTCATTCGCGACGAAGTCGCAGCCGTTGCCGAAACTGTCGCCGGGCCGCGCCAGTTTGTCGGCGAAGCGGCCACCCGCGACGTCCTCCGGGACCTGGGACCCGCCAGCCGCCTGATCCACATCGCCACCCACGGCCGCTTCCGCCGCGACAATCCGATGTTTTCCGCGATCCGGTTAGGCGATGGCTACCTGACCTTATACGATCTCTACCAGTTTCGCCTGCCGGCGGAACACATCACCCTCAGCGGCTGCAGCACCGGATTGAACGTGGTGGCGGCCGGCGACGAGCTGCTCGGGTTGGTGAGGGGGTTCCTGCGGGCCGGCGCCAAATCCCTGATGCTCAGCCTTTGGGACATTCACGACCGGACCGCGGCCGGCCTCATGCGGGCTTTCTATGCCCACTGGCAGCGCCAGCCGAACCAGGCCGCCGCCCTGCAAGCGGCCATGCAGGAGATCCGCGAACGGCACCCCCATCCTTATTTCTGGGCGCCCTTTATCCTCACGGGAGCCTGTTTGTAACCATTGGAAAGAAAAAACTGGCGGGAGATCTATTTTTTGAGGGTTTCTCCTCCCTTATTGATAGAAGAAAACCGTAAGGGTGAGACAGGAGGGCCGTATCAGTCACTACAGTTTGGAAGAGTGGGCCGATTTCGGCCGTGGCGTTGCGTCCCCGGATCAGCGCCGGAAACTCCAGGCGCACCTCGATGAGGGCTGCCGGAAATGCGGGAGGACTCTCCGCATCTGGAAACAAGTAGGGAATCTGCTGACCGCGGATGCCGCCTTACCGCCGGCGGACGATGCCATGCGCTACGCCCGGGCCTTGTACCGCATGTTTCCTCCCAAGAAGTCGGAGTCTCTCATCGTCCGGCTTGCCCGGCTCGAATTCGACAGCTTCCTCGAACCGCAACCGGCCGGTGTTCGCTCCGAACAGACAACCACCGGCCGGTTCGTGTTACGCCAGGGAAACGTGGTGGTCGATCTGCTTGTGGACTCGCAGGCCGGTTCGGACCATGCCTCTCTCACGGGTCAGATTTTCGATACGGAAGATTCTTCGGCTCTCTACAACGAACGGCTGGTGTCGCTGGTTCACGAAACGGACGAGGTCGCTCACACCACCACGAATCAATTTGGTGAATTTCATCTCGGGTTTTCCCCGACCCCTGAATTGAACTTAGTAGTACGCCTGGCACCGGATTTTATTTTGGTGTCACCACTTCCCCAGTACTTATGGCAAACTAACTCATAAGTACTGAGGGTAATCCAATGACCAACGGGCGCCGATTCTTCTGCATTCCAGGTTTGTTCCTTCGCCGGGCTTTACTCATATTGACCGTGCTTGGCCTGCTGATGGCCGGCCCGGCGCAGGCTCAGACCCGGGTCATCCTCCAGGTGTCGGGAGGGTTGCCGCTGGCGCAAACCGTGTGCCGGTTACTGGGTTGCCAGGTGCAATACGGCCTGGGAGATGACTCAGGCCAGCTCTACCTGGTAACTTCGCCGCTGCCGCTCAACCTCCAGTTAGCGCTTTTCATTCCCGGCGTGCTGGACGCCGAAGTGGATGTCGCCGGCAAGACTGACAATGCCACGGTGGCGACTGCGCCTCCGGCGCTGTACGATTCCACCCCCGTAAATTACTACGGCACCACAGTCCGCGAAGGATATCTCAACCAGCCCGCGAGTCAGATCGTGGGCGTGTTGAATACACAATCGACTTACGGAGTCCACGGGTCGGGAATCGTTGCCATCATCGATACCGGGGTAGACACCACCCATCCGGTGCTCCAGAACGTGCTGCTTCCCGGGTACGATTTCACCAACAACCGCAGCGGCGCCGACGAGAAGGGAGACGTCACCCAGTCCACCACGGCGGTCATCGATCAATCCACCACCGCGGTAGTGGACCAGTCCACCACGGCGGTCATCGACCAGAACTCCGCGTCCACCCTGAACCAGCCGCAGTACGAAGGTTTCGGGCACGGCACCATGGTGGCCGGGGTCGTGCACCTGGTGGCGCCCACGGCATACATTCTGCCGCTCAAGGCGTTTCATGTGGATGGCACCGGATACGCTTCCGACGTGATCCGCGCAATCAATTACGCGGTGCACCACAACGCCAACATCCTCAACATGAGCTTCAGCTTCGCTTCGCCCTCGAACGCATTGAAGATGACCCTCAACAATGCCACGCTCCGGGGAGTGATCGCGGTGGCCGCCGCCGGTAATAACGGCCAGCAGACGCTGGTATATCCCGCCGCTTACAACAACGTGATGGGAGTCGCTTCGACGTCCAATAACGATACCCTCTCCACGTTCTCTAATTACGGGCCGAACCTGGTCTGGGTGGGAGCTCCCGGTGAGGGCGTGGTGACTCTCTATCCCTACGGCACCTACGCGGCAACCTGGGGAACGTCTTTCAGCACTCCCTTTGTCGCCGGCGGTGCGGCGCTGTTGCTCAACTCTCACACCATCTGCACGCAGTCACAAGCCGCCTGGGCATTGTCGCACGCCAAGTACATTTCGAATGAAGTGGGCAATGGGCGGCTGGATCTCTCCCAGGCAGTCGCCGCCTGGCGAGCCACCCTCGGCCTGCCATAAACGATTGTGGCGCGGACACTCGTGTCCGCGGCCCCACTGATGGGGTCGCTTGTCGGGCGTGTATTATGCTTCCGTTCCAGGACTCCGGGGCAGTCCACATCCGCGCATTCGACACAGCCTCGCGCCAAATGCCGCTGCAGTTGCGACTGTTTCCTGGGCGAAGCGGCCCCGCGGCTGAAATCCACCCAGTCTTCCAGGCTGAAATGATAGCGAGCCGTTTTCGCTTCGGACTTCACCAACAGCGACCGTGAATAAGGGTGCGGAGCGCCGGAAAAAATAGAGTTATTCGGCTTCCCGCTGGAGACGCCGGAACAGCCAGGCGCGGGCGACATCGCACTCCCGGTCCACGGTGGCTTTGGAGATCCCCAACACCTCCGCCGTCTCTTTCGCCGTGCACCCCAGAAAATACCGCAGCTCCACCACCTGCACCTTGCGTGCATCGAACTCCGCCAACTCCTCCAGGGCCAGGTTCAAGTCCAGGAGTTCTTCACTGTTGATGGATACCCATTGCATCTCTTCGTGCAAGGGTACGCGCTGATGGGCTCCGCCCCGCTTGGCGGCGGACCGGCCGCGTGCCGCATCGGTCAGGATCTGCCGCATCGCCAGTGCTGCCAGGGAGAAGAAATGCTCGCGCCCTTCCCAACCCACCCGCTGCTGGTCCACCAGCCGCAGGAATGCTTCGTTCACCAGTGCGGTGGCCTGCAGGCCGATGGCGCCGCCCTGGTAATGGTCCATCGAGCCGGCAATCGCCTTCAGCCGCGGATAGATCAGCGGCATCAACTCGTCCAGCGCGTTTGGGTCGCCTTCCTGCCAGCGCTGCAAAAGAACCGTGATGTCTCCCGGGGCGCCCAAAGCCCCAGTTTACTAAACGCCCGGCATTCCTCCGGCTTCCAAAAGTCCTGGTACACGCTCCGCCAAATCGCCGTAAGTCCCAGCCGGTGAGGCATTCCCGGCCGCGATTCCGTATCCCCGGTAGAGAGGATCACCGTGTCAATTCTTCATCCGAGCAGTTCGACTATTTCCATGCGTCTGGCAGTGGCCTGCGCGCTGTTGGCAGTTCCCGGCGCGCGGGCTGATGTGCTGTATCTCTCCACCGCTTTCAACGCCACCGACTACACTCCCGGCACCATTCCCTGCTGCAACACGATCACGCAAATCAACAACAACGGAACACTGGCAACCGCAGGCATCAGCCAGACCGGCGCTACCGGAACGGAAACGGTGTTCGCCACGGCCGATCTGGCGAACGGCCAACTGCACGTCGTGAACCAGGGATCCATTACCGGCGGGGCGCCGGTCAACGTCAACGTAACATCGCAAGCCGTCATCGGCGACACCATCACCGCCTCCGGACCGCTCAACGGCTTCGACCTGGGAGTCAACCTCACCATCCACGGCAGCGCCTTTTCCGACGCGCAAAACGATTACACCCTGCTGGTGGTCGAAGCGCTGCCGGCGGGCTCCTTCGATCAGAATTACATCTACCAGAATCCTCTGTATGCCGGCTTCTTCGTTCTGGGCAACGACTCGTTTCCGGGCGGCACCAGCGACTTCGGAGGCCTTCTGAGCTCAGGGCTCTACAACACCACTAACGACCTGGGCAACATCCCCGACGGCACCAACCAGGTGACCCTGCCGGTTCCGTTCTCCACCCTCGGATCGAACTTCGAGCTGGTGATTGCCTTGGACAGTTACGAATTCGGCGCCACACCCAGCGGGGACACCTGGAACAACGACTACGGCGATACGGTCGGAGTGACGCTTTCGACGCCGTCATCGGTGACCTTGACCTCGGCTTCCAACAGTTTCCCCGGCACGACAGCAGCGGCCGCGCCGGAGCCCGCTACCATCGGACTGCTGGCGGCCGCCCTCGCCGCATTGGCGGTCTGCCGCCGCCGCGTCACCAACCACTGATTCTGTTTTTCGCGTTATCCTGCGGAGCGTATCTATGGGAGATCGCTGGCAGCGGCTGCAAGAGATCCTGGTGGATTCCTGGCAACTGCCTGCCGCG
>Ga0335079_10009841_pt1 | contig 10888 bp, 6 predicted proteins | sample Lox_Sample_33_FD_206719 | JGI IMG/M metagenome (GOLD analysis project Ga0335079, IMG submission 206719) | Soil microbial communities from Loxahatchee National Wildlife Refuge, Florida, United States - Lox_Sample_3.3 | ecosystem: Environmental > Terrestrial > Soil > Wetlands | place: USA: Florida... | reverse complement strand
GAAGAGTGCGGCATGCCGGAAGGTGTGGTGAATTTCTGCCCTGGCGCTGGAGCCAGTTTCGGCGATGCGATCGTGGCGCATCCCAAGACGCGCTACATCGCGTTTACGGGATCACGCGAAGTCGGGCTGCACATCAACAAGGTTGCGGCGACGCAAGGTCCGGGCCAAGTCTGGATCAAGCGTACGATTCTCGAAATGGGTGGGAAGGACGCCATTATCGTCGATGCCGATGCCGACATCGATTCGGCCGTCGAAGGAGTCGCCCAAGCGGCGTTCGGATTCCAGGGTCAGAAGTGCTCGGCATGTTCGCGGGCAATCGTCGACGAGCGTGTGTATGACAAATTCCTTGAGCAGCTCAAAGCGCGCGTCGAACAGATTAAAGTCGGAGACCCCGCCGAAAACGCGAACATGGGCGCGGTGATTAACGAAGGATCGATGAAGACGATCCTCAACTATATCGAGCAAGGCAAGAAAGACGGCCGCCTGATCACGGGTGGCGAGCGCGCCGAGGGCGAGGGGTATTTTATTCAGCCGACGGTGATCGCGGATATTGCTCCGAAATCAAAACTCGAACAGGAAGAGATCTTCGGGCCGGTGCTGGCGGTGATCAAGGCTCGCGGCTTCGACGACGCGCTCGAAATCGCCAACGATACGGAGTTCGGCCTGACAGGCGCGGTTTACACCAGTTCGCGGGACAAGATCGACCGCGCTATCCGCGATTTTCACGTTGGAAACTTGTACATCAACCGCAAGTGCACCGGTGCGATGGTCGGAGCGCATCCGTTCGGCGGATTCAATATGTCTGGCACGGATTCCAAGTCCGGCGGGCCGGACTATTTGTACCTGTTCACGCAAGCGAAGTCTGTCGGCGAAAAGATCGTGTAGGAGCTGACGCAGCTTGCCCTGAGCGTAGTCGAAGGGTCGGAGCAAGGCGTGCCGGCGGCTTCGATTACAACTGCTGCTAGCCTCCGTCGACCGGCTGTCATTGCTCGCTTCGCGAAGCAATCCCGGACGGATGCGTCCGGGGCTACACAAGCTGGCTCGCTCTTCCGTGCGGCACCCCACGGATCCCTTTTCGGTTAACCCGCGCTGGGCCAATACGGATAGATCAATGGGACAGCGGTGTCCGGTTGTGGACGCCTCTTTTCGCTTCAGGACACTATTTGTGTCCAGGCGAATCTCCAACTGCAAGATTTCCAAAGACGTTCTCGCACTGAAGGTTGGAAACCAATCTGCTCTCTCTCGAAAGTCTTAGCCAGGAGTGTGCCGTGCTGCCAACCGTGATGCAGGATCTTCGCTATGCTCTGCGCCAGCTGCGCAAAACACCCGGATTCACCGCGACTGCTGTTCTTACCTTGGCGATCGGAATAGGCGCCAACGCTGCTGTCTTCACTCTGGTAAATGCGGTCCTTTTGAAGAATCTGCCCGTGGCCGAGCCTGAAAACCTGGTCAAGCTTGGCGACATCAACCCATGCTGTGTCGGGTTTAGGCGTCGCGACGATGGCGACCATGCGCTCTTCTCCACGGCTGTTTATGAGCACATGAAGAAGAATGCGCCAGAGTTCGAAGAACTCGCGGCGATGCAGGCGGGATTTACTTATCGGCCGATTGTCATCCGCCGTGGGGCAACGCAGGAAAACGCACGTTCCGTCATGGGGGAATTCGTTTCAGGCAACTACTTCCGAACCTTCGGCCTGAGCCCCGCTGCCGGGCGGCTTCTGTCCGATAACGATGATGTCCCAGGCGCGCCGTTCACGGCGATCATGAGCTATGAAACGTGGCAGCATGACTACGCGGGTGATCCCACTGTGGTGGGGAGCACTTTCTACGTAAATACCAAGCCTGTCACGATCACCGGCATCGCTCCGGAGCATTTCTACGGCGATCGCCTCACCAGCACGCCTCCTGATTTCTATCTTCCTATCGAGTCGATGCCTCCGCTGGCAAACATTAATTACGTCCACGATCCAGATGCAAGTTGGCTGTACATGATCGGGCGGTTGAAGCCCGGCGTGTCGCGTCCGCAACTTCAGGCGAAGCTGAGCGGATTGCTGAGGCAGGTGCTCGCAACGACTCAATCGTACTCTGGAGACGACAACAAGCCGGCTCTGGCTCGAGCCCATCTCGTGTTGACACCGGGAGGCGCGGGTATTCAGGCCATGCAGGAGGAGTATCGGTCTCATCTGAAACTGCTGATGTGGACCTCTGCGCTAGTGCTGCTGATTGCGTGTGCGAACATCGCGAACCTGCTTCTCGCGCGAGGTATGGGTCGGAAGTCAGAAATGTCGGTGCGCACTGCACTGGGCGCCGGTCGACTCCGGATTGTACGGCAGCTGCTTACCGAAAGTCTGCTGCTAGCGGGATTCGGCGGACTCGCCGGCATCGCTCTGGCATTTGCAGGAACGCAAATGTTGCTGGCGCTTGCTTTCCCCGAAGCCAAGAACCTGCCGATTCACGCGAACCCTTCGTCGGCTGTCTTGGCCTTTGCATGCGGACTCTCCGTGTTGACAGGCGTCCTGTTCGGCGTCGCCCCCGCATGGATCACGGCGCAAGCCGAACCCGCGGACGCGCTGCGCAGCGGCACGCGCGCCACCGGCGGCGCCACCTTGCTACAGCGTGGGCTGGTAGTCCTGCAAGCCGCTCTCTCGCTCATACTGCTGGTTGGAGCTGGACTGTTCTCACAGAGCTTCAACAAACTGCAACACAGCGATCTGAAGCTGGAAACCACGAACCGGTATGTCGTCCACTTCAGTCCTCACGCTGCCGGCTATTCGCAGCGCCAACTTGGCGAACTCTATCGCTCCGTCGAAAATCAGTTCCATGCCATACCTGGCATCGAGAAAGTGGGCATCGCAACGTACACGCCGATGGAGGACGACAACGACGGCTACAGCATGCGAGTTGAGGGAAAGCCCGACCTTAATCTCCTAGCCTCCGCAATCAGGGTAGGTCCGGAGTACTTTGACGCAGTTGGAACCCGCGTGCTCATGGGCCGCGGGATTGGTATTCAGGACACCGCGACCTCCCCAACCGTCGCTGTGGTAAATCAAACCTTCGTGAAGAAGTTCTTCAAGCCCGGTGAAAATCCGATCGGGCAACACTTCGGCAACGGCGAGGAGCATCAGCACGACTGGGAAATTGTAGGTGTGGTCGATGACACGATCTATACCGACATCCGCTGGAAAGACCACCTCATGGTCTTCTACCCCCTGCCGCAGAGATCGCCGACGGACAAAACGCCGATCGAACAGGATGAAATGATGTACGTCGGCGCATTCGTACTGCAGACATCTCACCCGATGCCAGACCTGGAAGCGCTTACCCGCCGGACGCTTTCTGAGATCAATCCAAACCTCGCCGTTACCCGGTTCCAAACTTTCGATGCGCAGATCGCAGATCAATTTACCGACGACCGTTTGCTGGCGAGATTGACGATGTTGTTTGGGGCGCTGGCCCTGCTGCTCGCGATGGTCGGGCTCTACGGAGTGAGCGCGTACAACGTGGCGCGCCGTACCTCGGAGATCGGAATTCGCATGGCGCTGGGCGCAGAGCGGGCTAAGGTCACGGCGATGATCATGCGGGGAGCGCTCATCCAAGCGACCCTGGGCCTGCTCATCGGAGTTCCGATCGCATGGCTCTGTGTTCGATTTGTGGAGTCGCAACTATACGAGGTGAAAGGGATGGATGCTGCCGTGCTGATCACCTCGCTGTTGACCTTGGTGGGGGCAGCATCTTTGGCGGGTTTTATTCCCGCGCGCCGCGCCGCTTCCATTGATCCGGCGAAGGCGCTGCGAAACGAGTAAGAACCATCTACCACGTTGTCATCCTGAGGACCGCGTATTTTGCGGTCCGAAGGACCTATGGACTCGGGTGCAGCATCGATGCTGCCAGCGTGTACACAGGTCCTTCAGCGCAAAAAGCGCACCTCAGGATGACAACGAATAAACGGCATCGAACCTGACCAAAAGACAAAGGCCACCGCGTAGGTGGCCTCAGAAGTTTCGGGGGTAATATCTACGGCGCAACGCCCGCTGGCGGCTGCGGAGCGGCTCCCGCAGTCGTCGCCGCGGCAGCTTCATTCAGGATGCGGTGGTGGATGGTGAACAGGGCCAGTTCCAGCCGGTCCGACACGCCGATCTTGTCGTAGACGTTGCGCAGATAATTCTTGATGACCTGCTCGGTGGTGCCGAGCTGCGAAGCGATTTCTTTGTTCTTGTAGCCTTGAACAATCAAGGCGACGATGCGCAGCTCTTTTGCGGTCAGGCGGTCGCGGACGCGCAATCCGACCATATCGTTTTCGGTGAGTTCGCTGGGCACGGCGACATCCTGCACCCAGGTCTCGCCGCGAGCCACCTTGCGGACACAGTCAACGAGCGCCGCGCTGGTCACGTTGCGATAGACCACGCCGTGCGAGCCATTCGACATGTGCTTCTGGGCGCTCTCGCCGGTGTCGGCAAGCACAATGACACGTGTCTTGGCTTTGTTGGCGCCCTGCACGATCGCGGCAAAGTCGTTGTGAAATCCGGCTGCCACAACGAGCACTGCGGCGCGGAACTTATCGAGCGCCATGAACATCTGTTCAGGCGTTTGTGCCTGAGCCACAATGCGCATTTCGTCTTCGACCGCGAGCACTTTGGCGATGCCCGCCCGGAAGATCGCCTGGTTATCGGCCAGAATCAGTTTGAGCATGTTGTCAACGCTCCAGAAATATCCGCTTCCAAAAAGTTAAGAGTTCCTGACGAACTCATATGAGTCGATCACGCAGGCTACGCCGCGGCCTTCTCCGCCCTCTCCAGTTTCATCGGAGCGCACGACGCGCCCTTTGCACTGGATGGTGACGTTCTCCTGGCCGCCGGTCATCTCCGGGGGTAGCGTGATTTCAAATTCAACGGGCGAACCGATCTCCATCGAAGCGTCGGCGCGGATATACACGCCCGCTGCGCTGAGATTTCCGGTTACGCCTTTGGCATCTCCGCTCTCGCCCTTATGAATCTTGATGGGCAATTCGAGCGGAAACCGTTTTCCGGTCCGTGCTTCTTCCCCCACGGTACCTCCTCTGTGTTGACCTGCTGTCAATTTGTCGGCGATAAGTGAGGTCAACATCGTCAAACCAAGCTCCGGACGGGCTTGGGCCCGTTTTTGTGCTCACGGGCGGTTATATCACGGAAAGTTACCGGTGTAAAAGCCTGATAACCCGTTAGTTAACGGTAGAAGCGTTTCCCCCCTTGGCCAACCCGGGTAGGCCGCTCTGACCGGACCGGGCCGGCTGATCGGAGACGGTTGATGACTGGGCCCCGCGTCCTATCAAAATGAAATCACATCGTTCGGCCAGCCGTGATCCCAGTTCAATCATCGGTTTCTCGATTGCGTGATAAAGAAGAACCGGGATCGCAGCCAGACTCACGGTGAGTGCCGCAATCCTAAGCCATAAGTGCCAGGAGCCTAGTGGGTCGGCGATGAGCCAAATACAGAACTGGTGGGAAAGGTAGATCCCATACGAATACATTGCGATGCGATGACTTGCGAGTCGAATCCAACCAATTTTGATTTCCTCAAAATACGGAATCGCGCAGCCCAGCGCCAGGCAGAGTCCCCACCCCATGGTGCCGGTTGGCGAGAGCACAAACAAACCAGCGATTGCGAAAATGAATACGGGCCACCAAAAGGACCGAAGGATCGGACGGTGAGGAAGCGTGAAAGCCAGAATCCCCGGCAGGAAATTTGGGACAAACTGCAGCAGGGAAAGTCGCCACGATAGCGAGCCAACCTGAAAGTGACTCCCCATGTAGCCTAGGACTAGCGCTGCCGCCGCGGAGATCAGCCAGAAACCAAAGATTGATCGCGCGGGCGCTCGTCCCCGTCGCACCCACAAGAAGAAAAAGGGGAGGAAGATATACATCTGGATCTCGTATGGTAGGGACCATAGGACATTGATGATTGACCCCGGCTTGATCACATTTTGCGCGAGCAGGAGATTTGAGAAGATGCGCCAGCCCGGGATGGAAGCCACATGCGATAAACCGGCAACACCATTTACGCCCGAATCAAGCCTGAGCATGACTGCAACGAGCACGGCGAGCACGCTGAGGGGATAGATGCGAAAAATGCGGCGAATATAAAAGTTCGCCAGCAATGCATTGCCCCGCAAGCCGCTTCGTTCCATCGAGTACATCAGGACCAGACTGGTATGCACGAAGAAGATCAACACTCCGAAACGGCCGACGGGCGGACTGTCTCCTCGGAAACGGTTCATCAAGTGCTGGCCGAGAACCATGAGCACGGCCACTGCTCTAAGGAAATCCAGATTCGCCGAAGACCTGGTTTGCACGCAGCACGCCTTTCGGGAAAATATAAAGGGTAAAACGAGAACATCGAGCCGATCAACCGTCGCAAAATCGAAAGCCTAGCATATGCTATGTGAGGATTCACTATCGCTTCGTTATGGCTATGCTTCCTGGAGCCGTACTGCCGCATCAAAGCAGCGGCTCATCTCAACTCTTGCTGTACCTGACGCGCGAGGTTCTCCGAAAATGACAAAACGACTTTCCGCGCTCGGTCGCACTTATGGTGTGCGTCTTGGCGTTGCTTTTCTTGGCGTTTCTTCTTGCTTCTGTTCCAATGCTGCGGGCCAGGAAAACGTTCATGCTGCGCCCGCGAAACGGGGAAACACACAAGCAGTACCGCAAGGCGAAGCAAAGCGGACCGATTCGGGCGCGGTCTTGCGAGAGTTGAGCGGTGCCTTGGAAAGCTTGGCCGCGAGGGTCTCACCGGCGGTGGTCCAGATTCTTGTGACGGGATACGGCCAAGCCCACGAGGAAGACCGGTCACAGGCTGCATTTATCGTGCGTCAGAATGCTGTTGGCTCAGGGGTGATTGTCGACCCTAACGGTTACATCATCACCAACGCCCACGTGGTCGAAGGCGCACAGCGGATCCGTGTGGCCCTGCCGCTTCCTATGGGCGATTCGGGTGGCCAGGTTCCGATCGGCAAGCGGCGGATCCTCGAGGCAAAGCTGCTCGGACAGCACAAAGAAACAGACCTCGCATTGCTGAAGATTGATGATTCTGATCTACCAACGCTTCAGCTCGGAAGCCAACAGCGGCCGCACGTGGGACAGCTCGTGTTCGCGATCGGTAGCCCGGAAGGCCTGCAGAATTCGGTCACGATGGGCGTCGTCAGCGCTCTTGCGCGTCAAGCTGACCCCGCTAAGCCACTGACGTATATCCAGACTGACGCTCCCATCAATCCCGGAAATAGCGGCGGGCCTTTGGTCGACATGAATGGCGCCGTTCTCGGCATCAACACGTTTATTCTGTCGCAAGGCGGCGGCAGCGAAGGCCTCGGCTTCGCTATTCCCGCGCGAGTCGTGGAGTTCGTCTATCAGAGCCTGCGCAAGCATGGGCACGTCCATCGCGTAGAGATTGGTGCAGCGACACAGGAAATCACTCCTACGCTGGCCGAAGGCCTGCAACTTCCGCAGCGCTGGGGCGTCATCGTGGTGGACGTGAAACCAGACGGCCCTGCCGCCTCGGCCGGCCTGCAAATCGGAGACATCATTCTCTCCGCCGACGATCGCCGCATCGAGACGATGCCGTCGCTCTCTTCCGCGCTTTATCTGCACCGGCTGGATCAAGTCGTAAAACTCGAGATTCTGCGTGGCAAAGAAAAGAAGACGCTCTACGTTCCTGCTGTGGAGCATCGCGACCAGATGGATCAGTTGCTCGATACCATCAATCCCGAGAACAGCCTCATCCCAAAGCTGGGGGTGCTCGCCATCGATCTGTCGGGAGACCTCGGCGCCAAGCTGAGTTCCGAGTTGCGGATTCCCTCAGGAGTGATGGTAGTGGGTCGAGCCGCCGACCTCATCCTGCCCGACACAGGTCTGCAGGCTGGGGACGTGATTCATCGGCTGAACACGACCTCCATTGACTCGGTTGCTGCCCTGCGTACAGCGGTGGCTCAGCTCAAGACCGGCGATCCAGTTGTGCTGCAGGTTGAGCGCGATAACGGCCTGATGTATATCAGCTTCGAATTGGAATAGAGGCAATCCACCCGGACTGCTCGTTCCGTACTGTGGATGAAAGCCAGGCTGATTGCCATGCCTGAATCTACGGGAGACCACCTCCGGTTCGACATCGAGAAGTACATTCGGAATTCTAAGAAGGTCGATATTAGCGACATCGACTTGACCGACGCAGCGCGTTATCCGGTATCCGACAATGAGATTCGCGCTCTGACCTACATGGGCGACATCGAATCGCACACCATCGTCTATCTAAGGGCCATCCTGAACACGTGCGCAGTCGAAGATCCGGTGACTACGAGCTTCCTGAGTTGCTGGGCCTACGAAGAATTCTTCCATGGGCGCACGATCCGGCAGTTTCTCGATGCGGTGGGAGCACCTCTTTCATCGACCCGCATGCTCGAGGTGCAAAAAGCAAGTTCGTTCACCGAACGGCTGAAAGAGCTGGGATCTTCGGTCCTGTGCCGTTTTTCACGCTACTTTCACGGCGCGTATCTGACCTATAGTGCGATCTCGGAATTGTCGACGCTCGAGGGATACGGAGTCATGGCGCGCCGCACGCAGAATCCGATCATGGCTGAGATCGCGCGCCGCCTCGCCAAAGATGAGCGCCGGCATTCTTCCTTCTATTACAACAAGGCTCGACTCGAACTGCGAGAGCGTAACTCGCAGCGGTTGACGAATTTTGTGATTCGCCACTTCTGGCTCCCAGTGGGCGGAGGCGTGAAGCCCGACAGCGAGGTGAGCTGGATTCTCTCATTTATTCTGGGTGACCCCGAAGGGGCGGAGATCGCGCGACGCATCGATGCCACGATCGGCAAGCTCCCAGGACTCGAGTGGTTTGATCGCCTGACACGAAGCCGCGACGAAGCCTTGCAGGAAGCAGGAAGGAAGGTGAGCGGAGTTTCTCGCTACGGGAGCCCTGCGCTGGCTCAGGAAAAAGTGTAGAACGCTACTTGGCGGACGCGCCGGAAGCTCTCGGTTTACTTGCGGCGTGGATCGCTGAGCCAAGGCTTGAGACGATCACCTCCACGAGTCGAAGGTCGTCAGCCGTAAAAGCATCTTGTCCACTGCGGTAGAGAGCAAGAACGGCAACAACTTCCGATCCTGCCTCGACGGGCACGGCCAAGGCTGAGCGAAGCGTGCTGTACTTCGTTGCGTCGTTGAGATATCCGGGCTCTACCGATGGATTGCCATTGAGAATTGCCTTGTGATTCTGCGCCACCCATCCGGACAAGCCTTCACCCATCGGAATTTGCAGGGAAGAGAACAGCCGCAGATTTTCACCGCCGACAAACTCCGGAGTCAGCACATCGCCCTTGGGGCAGTAAACGGCGACCGAATCGTATGGAACCAGATGCCTTACGCGAACGGCGAGCAGCGAAAGAATATCTTCCAACTGCAGTGCGGTACCCTCCTGGCGGCTGAAGTGAACGATCTCCTGGCCTCGTTGCTGAGCGGTGGCGAGTCGCGCCGCGATATCTGCCGCGGGTGCGGCTTCAGCTGTGTTCGCCGATTGCGCAAAGCCAGCCGCCGGCGCCGATCCGCGCTCAACCTTAATGTCGGTCGAAAGCTTCGGCGGAGACTGCAGCGGCTGCTCGTGGGCCAGTTTTTCCAGTTCGCGGTAGCGGCGATGCAGAATCGCAACGACCTTCGGATCGAAGCTCGTTCCGGCCTCTGCCACGACTCGCGCCATCGCATCATCCAGCGGTAGTGCCTTGCGATACTGCCGGTCGCAGGCCAGCGCATCAAGGCAATCGACGGCGGCGAGAATGCGCGCGCCGATCGGAATCTGCTCCCCGGCCAGCCCATTCGGATACCCGCTGCCGTCCCACTTTTCGTGGTGAGCTCGCACGATCGGGACCACCGGATACGGAAAGTCCACTTGCTCAAGAATCTCTGCGCCGACAATCGGATGGATCTTCATCTTCTCGAATTCTTCTGGCGTCAGCTTGCCCGGCTTGGAAATAATGTGCTCGGGCACGGCGAGCTTGCCGATGTCGTGCAGCACCGACGCCGCTTGCAGCGCCTCAGTTTCATCAGCGCTCAAGCCTAGTTCCTTTGCCAATTCCATCGCGTATATGCGCACGCGCTGCAGGTGCTCGCCCGTGGTCTCGTCTTTGGCTTCGATGGCAAGGGCCAGAGCCTCGATCGTCCGAAGGTGCAGTTTTGACACCTGCTCGGCGTGTAGCTTCTCGGCTTCAAGTTTCCCGAGATACAGGCGATAGGAGCGGTACATCAGCCAGATCGGTGGAAGTACCAGCACCGACGCTTGCCATCCAATGTGCTGGTTCAGGAAATGAACCATGCCGGCAGCCGCAGCTCCCGCGATGTAATACGGGAGGGTCCAAGGATAGAGATCTCTCCAGACTTTTACGGGGGGTTTGTCTTCCGTTAGCCCAATAACGGTCGACATCGCTCCCGTGTTGCAGGCGAAATGTGCGAGGGCAGCCGCAAGCAGGGCGAGGGGCCCGGAAGAGTGCAGTGAAACGAGTTTGTATGTCTCATACGCGACCGAGCTCGAGACTGTGACCTGAGCGAGGTTGAAGATCAGTTGGACTTTCTTCAGCTTCCCTACTGGCTTCCAGTAAAACTGCACCAACACGCTCGCTAGTGCGATCAGTAGAGTTTCTGGAAGGCTGAGTTCCAGGGCACCCAACAACGTGAACAAAAAGTTGGACGACAGTGTCGCTACACGCCCGGGCAGCGCCACTTTGAGCGATGAAGCCAATATGGCAGCGACGAGGTAACAGACAAACTTCGCGGGATCGTTCGATTGCCAATGAATGAGCGCCAAGCCAAGGCAGGCAGACCCAGCCAGAGACACTCCGGCAATGAACGCGCGCGCACCCATGGATCGAACC
>Ga0335079_10009838_pt1 | contig 10889 bp, 10 predicted proteins | sample Lox_Sample_33_FD_206719 | JGI IMG/M metagenome (GOLD analysis project Ga0335079, IMG submission 206719) | Soil microbial communities from Loxahatchee National Wildlife Refuge, Florida, United States - Lox_Sample_3.3 | ecosystem: Environmental > Terrestrial > Soil > Wetlands | place: USA... | reverse complement strand
CATGGGCTCCTCGATGGCCGAGAACCATCCGGTCGGTTTTCAGTGGGTCATCGAAGCGCGCGAGAAGAACGGCGCGAAGATCATTCACGTCGATCCGCGCTTCTCGCGGACGTCGGCGATGGCCGATTACTGGGTTCCCCTCCGCGCCGGCAGCGACATCATTTTCCTCGGCGCGCTGATCAACTACACGATCGCGAACGAGCGCTTCTTTCGCGACTACGTCGTGCACTACACGAACGCTCCGACGATCCTCCGTGACGACTTCAAAGACACCGAAGACCTCGGCGGCCTCTTCTCCGGATGGAACGGCAAGAAATACGATCCGGAGTCGTGGCTCTACGAAGGCGCGGAGCCGAAGCGCGAAGCGCCGGGCCACAAAGACGCCGGCGGCGGACAGGAGAAAGATCGCGGCGGCGAAGCGCAGGAGCTGCACACGTCCGAGCGCGACGACACGCTCGAGCATCCGCGATGCGTCTTCCAGGTTTTGAAGCGGCATTTCGCGCGCTACACGCCCGAGCTCGTCGAGCGGCAGTGCGGAGTGCCGAAAGAGCGCTTCCTCGAAATCGCAGACGTGTTCACACGCGCATCCGGCCGCGACAAGACCGCGGCGATCTGCTACGCCGTCGGCTGGACCCAGCACTCGATCGGCGTGCAGATCATCCGCAGCGCCGCGATTCTGCAGCTGCTCCTCGGAAACATCGGGCGGCCGGGCGGCGGAATCCTCGCGCTGCGCGGTCATGCGTCGATTCAGGGATCGACCGACATCCCGACGCTCTACGACATTCTTCCCGGCTATCTCCCGATGCCGCATCACGGCACAAAAGAGGAGAAGTCGCTGAAAGCGTGGATCAAACAGCACCAGTCGCCGAAGGGCTGGTGGTACAACATCGACAAGTACATCGTCAGCCTGCTGAAGGCGTATTACGGCGACGCGGCGACGAAGGAAAACGAATTCGGATTTCAGTGGCTGCCCAAGCTCACCGGCGATCACTCGCACTTCGGCTACTGGCTCGACATGGCCGACGGCAAGCTCGAAGGACTGTTCGTCATCGGCCAGAACCCCGCCGTCGGCGCGCCGAATGCGAAGCTCGAGCGCACCGCGCTGCGCAAATTGAAATGGCTCGTCGTTCGAGATTTCGTCGAGACCGAGACGGCGGCGTTCTGGAAGGACTCACCCGAGGTGATCAGCGGCGAGCTCGACCCCGAATCGGTCGAGACCGAGGTGTTCTTCATGCCCGCGGCGTCGCATGTGGAGAAGCAAGGTTCGTTCACGAACACCCAGCGCATGCTGCAGTGGCACGAGAAGGCCATCGATCCGCCGGGCGACGCGCGCAGCGAGGTGTGGTTCACGGTGCAGCTCGGCCGCCGATTGAAAAAGAAAACGGAGGATCGTCCGCGCGACGCCGGCCTTCGCGCGCTGACCTGGAACTACGGCGACGAAGACTCCGACGGCGTGCTGCGCGAGATCCACGGGTGGAAGGATGAAGGCGGAAGGATGAAGGATGAATCCCGCCCGCCCGTTCATCCTCCGCGAACGCCGATCAAGAGCTTCTCCGAATTGAAAGCCGACGGCTCCACGACATGCGGCTGCTGGATCTACTCCGGCGTCTACGACGGCGAGAACAAGGCGAACAAGCGCGATCCGCAAGGGCCGTACGGCCACGGATGGGGATTCGCGTGGCCGATGGACCGCCGCATTCTCTACAACCGCTGCAGCGCCGCGCCCGACGGAACACCGTGGAGCGAACGGAAGAAGCTCGTGTGGTGGGACGACGCGAAAGGGGAGTGGACAGGCAACGACGTCCCCGATTTCACGAAGAAGAAGCGCCCCGATGATCCGGGCGGGGAAGACAAGAGCGGCGATGAGGCACTTCCGGGCGACGCGCCGTTCATCATGCACCCCGACGGTCGCGGCTGGATCTGGGTCTCCTCGGGATTGAAGGATGGTCCGCTGCCCACGCACTACGAGCCGCTCGAATCGAATTTCGAAAATCCGCTCTACCCGAAGGTGCAGAAGAATCCTGCAGCCGATAAGAAAGAGCGCGCCGACAATCCATACGCCGATTCGCCCGACGATCGCTTCCCGTACGTTCTGACGACGTACCGCCTGACAGAACATCACACCGCCGGCGGCATGACGCGCACGCTCTCCCATCTCGCCGAGCTGCAGCCGGAGCTCTTCGCCGAGATTTCGCCGGAGCTCGCGCGCGAGATCGGCGTGCGCAACGGCGAGTGGGTGACGATCAGCACCGCGCGCAGCGCAATTGAGGCACGCGCGCTCGTGACCACGCGGCTGCCGTCGCTCGACGTCGAAGGCCGCCGCGTCCATCAGGTCGGACTGCCGTACCACTGGGGATATCGCGGGCTCGTCACCGGCGACGTCGTCAACGATCTGCTGGCGATCTCCGAAGAACCCAACGTGCGCATCTTCGAATCGAAGGCGCTCACCTGCAACGTGAGAAGGAGCGACGGATGGTCCGGATAAAGGGTCTCGAGTCCCGGGCGGCGGGCTCCGAGCTGGGATCGAATGGACCGGGGACTCGCGACCCGGGACGCGGGACGGTCGCGGTATGGCGGTAACCGGCTTTTTCACCGACTCCACGCTTTGCATCGGCTGCAAAGCCTGCGAAGTGGCATGCAAGGAGTGGAACGACGTTCCCGATGACGGATTCCGCTGGAGCGGCCTCTCGTACGACAACACCCTGGCGTTAGGCCACTCGACGTGGCGGCATGTGAAGTTCGTCGAGCACGACGCGAAGGCGGGCATCGGCGGCAACGCGCCCGATCACATCTCCTGGGCATTCTCCTCGGACGTCTGCAAGCACTGCGAGAACGCCGGCTGTCTCGAAGCGTGCCCGACCGGCTCGATCGTCCGCATGGAATACGGCGGTGTCTACGTGCAGCCGGACATCTGCAACGGATGCGGCTATTGCGTCGTCACCTGTCCGTTCGGAGTCATCGATCGGAGGCCCGACGACGGCCGCGCGTTCAAGTGCACGTTCTGCTACGACCGGCAGAAAGCGGGACTCGAGCCCGCGTGCGCGAAAGCGTGCCCGACACAATCGATTCTGTTCGGCGATCTCGAAGAGCTGGAGCGCGCCGCCGATCGGCGCATCGCGCAGCTGCACGCGGCGGGAATGACCGACGCCCGGATCTACAATCCGAAAGAGACGAGCGTCGGCGGCACGCACGCGTTCTTTCTGATTCGCGGCGACGAACGCCAATACAATCTGCCCGAGAAGCCGCAAGTGCCGACTGAGCTGCTGCCGAAAGCGTGGAGCGCGGTGGCTGTGACGGCGGCGGTGATGGCGATCGGATCGCTCGCGGCGTTTGCGCTCGGAGCGCGAAGCCGATGATCACCGAAGATCGTCTCGAACAACTCCGCCGCGACGCGCAGCCCATCCAGCCGCAGCGCGGCTACTACGGTCTGCCGTTTCTCAAAGAGCCGGTGTGGACGTGGGAAGTGCCGGCGTACTTTTTCGTCGGGGGCGCAGCCGGCGCGGCGGCGGTGCTCGGGGCGGCGGCGCAGCTCACCGGCGCGGATCGCGGTCTCATCAGCGACGCGCGATGGGTCGCAGCGGCCGGCGGCGCGCTCTCCGCTCCTCTCCTCATCGGCGACCTCGGACGTCCGGAGCGTTTCCTGAACATGCTGCGCGTTTTCAAAGTGCAGAGTCCGATGTCGGTCGGCGCGTGGACGCTCACCGCGTTCGGCACCGCGTCGGCCGCTGCCGTCTTCGCCGATGAAGTGCGCAAGCGAACCGGCCTGCCGGTCCGCATCGTCGCCGACGCTGCGGCGCTGCTCGCGGGCGCGACGGGACTGGTGATGTCGACCTATACCGGCGTGCTGATCGGCGCGACATCGATTCCGGTCTGGTCGAAGCACGTCTCGCTGCTGCCGGTCCACTTCGGCGCGTCCGCGATGTCGTCGGCGGTGTCGCTGCTCGAGCTGTTAGGCCATGACGATGACTCCCTCAATATCCTCGGCCTCGCCGCTGCGGCGGTCGAGACCACGATCGGATTTCTGATGGGCGCCGAGCCGACGATGATGATGAAGACCGGCGGCGTCCTCTCGGGACCGCTGCCGCTGCTTCTGCGCATCGCGGGCCTCGGGTCGCCGCGCCTTCGCCGCGCCGCCGCGGTCGCATCGATCGCAGGCTCTCTCGTGACTCGATTCGCGTGGGTCGACGCCGGAAAATCAAGCGCTCGAAATACAACGGGTGCGGGAGAGGCGGTCGGCAAGCGACAGCCGTGACGGCAGCGCGGCAAGCATGAATCCGACGCCCGCCGTGAGCAGCGACAGGCACAGGCCCGCCCATCGCAGCGCCGCCCGCCGCATCGACATCGACGAATGATCGGCGGCGATCACTTTCACATCGAAGATCGTGCCGCCGATCGTCGCTCCCCACAGGACCCACATGCCGGCGAAGTAGTAGAACGACACGAGGAAAACAAAGCCGGCGAGCGCTGCGACCGTGACCGTGGTCGGAGGCGCCGGCAAGAGCGGCGACAACGCGAGCGCAAGCGCGGCGAAGAGCGAGAGGTCGGTGATGAGCGCGAGGAGCCGGCGCAGGCGCGGCGCGTGCTCGAGCGAGGCGGGGGGCGCCGCGTCGTCAGCGGCGAAATCGACGGTTTGCAGCTCGATCTGGTCGAAACGTGGCACGCGCGTCTAACTGATCTTTCGCAGCGGCAAATACTTTACGTAAATTTTATACAATAAATCTTTCGGCTGTCCATTGTACCGTTCGGCGAGCGCCTTGCTGCGCTGCGCCAGCTGGTCGTTCGGATCGATCTTCAGCACTTCGCCGAATTCACGCGCGGCGTCGTCGAGCTTCTCGCCCTGCAGCGCCGCCGCGCCGGCGTCGAAGTGCGCGTCGGCGAGCAGACGTTTGATGCTGGCGTTGTCGGGGTCCTGCTGCTCGAGGCTCTGCAGGTTCGCAATCGCGTCGGTGTAGCGCTGCTCGTTGAAGAGCGCCTTCGCGCCTTCGAGCTTCGCCACCTGCTGCGCGGCGTTGTCGTAGAGCGTTTTCATCTCCGGCGGAAGCGGCTTGATCGCCGCCGCCTTGTCGAAGTCCTGTTTGGCCGCGTCGTAATCGCGGCCGTCGTACGCCGTCTTCGCCTCGGTGAGCATCTGCTGGTAATTTGCGAGCGTCGACGCGGACGGCGTTGCGGCCTGCGATTTTTTCTGCTGCAGGTCCGCCATCATCTGCAGCGCGCGGTCGTGCTGCGGATCGGAGGCTTTGACTTCCTGCAGCGTCGCGATCGCCGCGTCGTACTGACCCTTTTGCGCCTGCGAAGTCGCCTTCGTGAAGATCGCCTCGGTGGCGGCCGGGTTGTCGACCGGCTTCGATTTGAATTTCGTCCACGCGAACCACCCGCCGGCGGCGAGGACCACCAGGACGACGATCGCGATGACCGGCGTGAGCGACCGCGACGACGAAACGGGCGCCGGCTTCGCTTTCGCCGCTGGCTTTTTCGCGGGGATCGGATTCGGCGCCGACGACGGAACGCGCGCCGGCGTGACCGGCAGGTCCTCCTCGAAAATGCCGCCGCTCGGCGCGGCCGGCGGCGGTATGAACGGCGCCTCGAACGCCGCTGCGCCACCTTCGGCCGGCACTTCCTCGAGTTTCGCGAGGTAGTCCTGCGCAGAGGCGTTCGTCGGATCGAGCTTCAGAACCTGGCTGAATTTCTCCTTCGCTTCCGCGCGGTTGCCGCTGTCGAACGCCTGGATCGCAGACGAGAGCAGGTTGTCGCTGCGCTGCTCGCCGTCTCGCTTTTTCTTCTTTGCCTTGTCGATGCGCTCGGACGCCTGATCGTTCGTCACGTCGATCAGGAAGATTCGCGACCAGAGATCGATGGCGCCCTGATAGTCGCCGGCATCGAACGCTTTGTCGCCGTCGGCGAGGTACTGCTGGATCTTTTTTTGATCGTCGGGACTCGTTTCCACCGACGCGGTGGTGAAGTCGAATTCGTGAGGCCCTTCGCCGCCCGCCGCGCCGGCCGGCTTCGACGGCGCCGGCGTATCGAACGAAAAGCCTCCGGCAAAACTCGATGACGGCGGCGGAGTGTCGAAGGAAAATGATTCGGGCGGCTTGGCGGGAGCGTCGAAGCCGGGCGGCGGAGTGATCGCCGGTGTCGTTCCGGTGTCGGTGGAGAAGGGCGAGTCGAACGAAAAGCTCTGCGGATGCGAGCCGCTCTTCTCTTCCTCGAATGTGAATCCGAAATCGCTCGCCTGAGTCGTTTTGCGGCCTGCGGAAGAGGGCGCCGCGGGTGCGTCGACGACGAACGACGGCGCGCTCGGCTTCGCAGCCGGCTTCGCGGTCTTCAGCGCCGACTCCAGGCGCGCGAGCGCCGTGTCGTCCGGATCGAGGGATCGAATCTTGTCGATGTCGACCCTTGCCGCCTCGATGTTCCCGGTGGCGATCGCCTTCTCCGCTTTCTTGACGAACTGATCGACGAACGGCGAGGCTTCGAGCCTCTCACGCGCTTTCTCGTTGAGCACGCGCGCTTCCTCGTTCATCAAATCGTTGGTCAGCACCTCGGTCGTGAGGTCGATGACCTTTTGAAAATTGCGGGCGGACATCGCCGAGCGTGCTTCCGACATCGGATCCGCGGCGAGCTGCCGCGAGAGCGCCTCGACGTCGATCGGCGCGTTCGGATTGCGCGCCTTCTCCATGAGCTTCTTCGCCGGATCGAACTGCGGGTCCATCCGCAGGATCAGGCCGCAGCCCTGGACCACCTCATCGGCGCGCCCCTGTTTGTACAGAGCGATCGCCTGTTGAAAAGTGGTGACGACACGCTCTTTGACTGCATTGGACAGTGTGATGTTGCCGGGATAAGTGCTCATTGATTGTGGCGATTATACTGTCAGGTCATGGACTACATCGCCAGCAACGACGCCCCGCACGCGATCGGACCGTATTCGCAGGCGGTTCGAAGCGGCAATCTGGTTTTTCTCTCGGGACAAATCGCGCTCGATCCGAAGAGCGGCAATCTGATCCAGGGAGATTTCGCCGCGCAGGCGCGGCGTGTCTTCGAGAATCTTCGTGCCGTTTTGCGCGCCGCCGGCGCCGATTTTCGTCATGTGACACGCGCCACGGTTTACCTCACCGACCTCGGAAACTTCCAGGCCCTTAACTCGATTTACGCCGAGTACTTCGGCGATCACAAACCGGCCCGGTCGACCATCGGAGTCGCACAACTTCCACGCGGCGCGGCGGTGGAGATTGATCTGATTGCACTCAAGGAGTGAAAGGACTCAGGGCTCACGACTTAGGACTGAGTCGGCACTCGACCGATCCCTGCCCGCGGGACTCAGTCCTGAGTCCTCAGTCCTTTCTTTTCGTGGCATTTCAGTTGCACAATCGAGGTGGCAAATGTCCATGATCCGCCGACTCGGTACCGCCGCCCTCATCCTCGCCGCAACTCCCGCTTTTGCAGCGGTTCACCTGTTGTACATCGTGAACGGATCGCCGGTTGCCGTTTCGTGGCCCGCGAGCTCATTTCCGATCCGCTACGTCGTCGACAGCAGCGTTGCCAGCGCGTTTCCGCCGGGCGTCATCGAGCGCGCAGTCGACGACTGGACCGTGATACCCGGCGCGCAAGTCTCGTTCGAAGATGGCGGAGTCATGAATGGAATCAAGGCTGGGAAAGACGGACAGAACAGCATCACGTTCGTCGACGGCCTCTTCAAGAACCAGAACTTCCTCGCGGTGACGACGAACTGGTACGACGATACCGGCCACATGGCCGAGGCCGACGTGCAGATCGATCCTTCGGTGGTGCACGGCGGCTACAACCTCGAGCTGCTGGTCGAGCACGAGTTCGGTCACGTTCTCGGACTCGACCATTCGGGCGTGCTCTCCTCGATCATGTATCCGTTCGTCGGAAGCGGCGGAGTCACTGCGCTCGATACCGATGACGAGGTGTCCATCGCCAATCTCTATCCGGAGCGTGGCAAGACCGCCGACCGAGCGACGCTCTCCGGCCGCGTGATGGGCGACAACGGCGGAATCTTCGCCGCTCAGGTCGTCGCGATGGACGGCAATGGATCGCCGGTCGCCACGGCTCTCACCGACCAGCAGGGCCATTTCGAAATCGATGGCGTTCCGCCCGGCACGTATCAGATTTACGCCGAGCCGCTCGACGGACCCGTGTACGTGCAGAATCTCTCCGGCATGTATCAGACCGCGAAGGCGTACTCGTTTCCGACCAGCTTCATCGACGGCGGATCGCTGCAGGTCGAAGCGGGCCACTATTACGGAAATCTCATGATCAACAGCGTCGGTACGACGACGCTGAATCCGAAATGGGTCGGTGCCACCGATGCCTCCCGCGACGACCTCGCCCTCGGCTGCATGACGGTGCTGGTCAATGCGGGGCATACGATGAAGATCGCAGTCGGCGGCGACGGATTCATCAGCGGGACGACGACGTTCGACATCCCGAATCCGAATTTCAAACGGGTCTCCGATTTCTCGTACGCCGGCAACTACGTGTACGCGACGTTCGAGATCTCGCCGGCCGCACAACCCGGCGCGATCACGATTCTCGTGAAGAGCGGCAACGACTCCGCGGCATTGACGGGCGCGCTGCGTGTGATGGCTGTGCAGTCGCGCGGCCGTGCCGCACGCGGCTGACGTATACTGCGCCGCATGAAAATCCGCACCGCGGTGCTTATCTCCACACTCGCTCTGCCTGTGTCGCTGTTTGCTGCGCATCCCGCAAAACCGGGGAAGTGGGAAGTCACGACAGAGATCGACATGCCCGGCATGCCGGCCAAACCGGCGCCGATGACGCGCACCGTCTGCATCACGCAGGACGATCTGGAGAAGAACCCGGAGACGACGATTCCGAAGCCGATGAACCGCCGCACCGGCGAAGAGCGCAGCGATTGCAAGATCAGCGACTACAAGGTCGACGACAAGACCGTCACCTGGAATCTGACCTGCCAGGGCGAGCGCAACACGGTCACCGGCTCGGGCAAGATCACGTACGGCACCGACAGCTACGACGGATCGATGCAGATGAAAGTCGGCGACCGCGAGATGAAGGTGACCTACAAGGGCAAGTGGATCAGCTCGGAGTGCGATAAGAAGTAGCGCGCGCCGCCCACCACAGCTGCCCGATCATCAGCAGCATGCCGACGTCGCGCAGAACGTCCCAGCGCATGTCGGCGAAGCGCTCGGCCTCGGTTTTGTTCGCATCGCTGACGTTGAAGCAGCCGCAGTCGATCGCGTGACCGCGAATCAGATTGATCGAGATCGCCACGATGAACACCACGAGCATCGCGCCGGCGATCGATCGCGCCGGCCCTTTCCAGATGCCGAGGATCAGGGCGACGCCGCAGAGGAGCTCGAGCCACGGCATCACCAGCGCCATCGCGTTGATCAGCGGCCACGGCACGAGCTTGTAGTTGTAAATCATGTGCGCGAACGAAGGCGGATCAGCGATCTTCGGAAGCGACGCGACGACGAAGATCACGCCGAGCGCGAGCTGCACGCGGATCGTCAGCCACGGGTGCGTCAGCCATTTCATGGGTTCGTGCCCGTGTGCACGGGCTCGCCGCGCTTCTGCCAGTCGGGGAACCCGTCTTTGTAGACGTAAACGTTGTTGAACTGGATGCCCCACAACTTCTGCGCGAGCATGTGCGAGTCTTCGCAGTCGCCGCCCGAGCAGTAGACGACGATCGGCAGGTTCTGTTGCGCTGGATCGGGACGCTCGGCGAAGAGTTTGTTCACCTTGTCGTCGATGTCCGATTCCCAGACCGAGAACGGGCGAGCGCCGGGGATGTGGCCGTCCTCGTACACCGACGTGCGCCGCGCGTCGAGGAACAGCACGCCGTTGTCGTGCAGCGCCTTGACGTCATCGAATCCGATCTCGATGTACGGCTTGTCGGGATGCGGATTGAACGTCTTGGCCGGCTCCCGGGTGGCGGCCGGGTTGAGCGGGTGCTTCGTGTTCGGAACGGTTGGCGTGTTCGGAACGGCCGCCGGCTGCGGCTTCGCGGCCGGCGGTTCCGTTGCTGTTGTTTGGGTGATCGTCGTCTGCGTTGTTTGCGTGACGACCGGCGTTGGCGCTGGGCTGCTGCTCGCCGCTCGCCGCGCGCTGCTCGCCGAGATCGTGCTGACGACGACGAGCTTTCGCTCGCGCGATGCGATTGCGTTCGAGATGAAGGCGCAGAGGACTGCGGCGACGATCAGCGTCGCGGTTTCGAGTGCGTATCTTCTCCAACTCATTGAGTCTTGAGACGTCATTTGCCGCGCGAATGTTACGGTACGCTGCGCGGATGTCGGACAAAAAAGTTTCTCGACGGTCCGCGAGTGCCGCGGGTCGCTGTCGCGCGCTGAACGATGCGCCGGCTGATCTTCGCCTCGTTACTCCTGGCGGTCGCCGCGCGCGGCGCGACCCTGCACAGCATGCAGGCCGTGCATCGGGTCGAGATCGTCGATGAGGATGGGATGGCCGGCACACGCGATGAGTGGGACACATTCGCGTTGCAGCGGCGCGAAGAGCTCGATCACGCGCAAACATGGGAGCGGGCATGAGATCGCCGTCCACCGCGTGCAGCGTCATTTCCCGGCTCCGCACGCCTGCGGCTCAGCTCAATCTTGCCGCGACGATGGCCACGCCACCCATTAATGGGGTCAGATCTGTCGTCTGTCGTTTTTGCTACCGCCTGGAGACATTCGAGAGGAATCAGCGTGGAGGAAACGCGCGAACTCGGTCGCCCAGATTGCGTTTAAAACCTCTTGTCGACGCATGACTTGAAGCTTCAGCGTACTTCGTAACTCTACGAAAGGTAGAAAAAGCGACAGACGACAGACCTGACCCCGCTAGCCGGCGCGGCGAAGGACGAACATCGAGTAGGCCTCGAGGTTCACCTTTTCGCC
>Ga0335079_10009837_pt1 | contig 10890 bp, 7 predicted proteins | sample Lox_Sample_33_FD_206719 | JGI IMG/M metagenome (GOLD analysis project Ga0335079, IMG submission 206719) | Soil microbial communities from Loxahatchee National Wildlife Refuge, Florida, United States - Lox_Sample_3.3 | ecosystem: Environmental > Terrestrial > Soil > Wetlands | place: USA: Florida... | reverse complement strand
CAAGGTCGTAGCTTTAGGTACGTTCGACTACGTCGAATATCCATGGTGGGGAGTTTTAGCGGCCATCAGTCAGGCCGAGGACAGCGAACGGGCATTCGGACAAGGCTGGGGAGCATACGCCAAGCGCTACGGTACGACGGCGGGCGACAGCATGGTCGAGAATTTCATGGTGGGTGCAGTCTTTCCTTCCATTCTTCATCAAGATCCTCGCTTCTATCAGTCGAGCAAAGGCGGATTCCCCCGGCGCTCGCTGTACGCGGTCAGCCGAATCTTTGTCACGCGCGGCGATTCCGGACATGCGCAGTTCAATGCCTCCGAGATTTTCGGCAGCGCCACCGCTGCCGCGATCTCAACGTACACGTATCATCCTCGCAGCACTTTCCTGAGCACTCCGACAAACCCTCATCTGTTCGTGGCATCGGACCGCACGATCGCGAATGCCGTGAGCGTCTGGGGCACCCAGCTGACTCTGGACACCATAACGATCGCGGTGAAGGAATTCTGGCCCGACATCCATAAAAAGATGTCTCACAAGACAAAGTCGGCTCCCGCCGTGGCTCACAATAACTGATGGGCCATACGCAAAGGTCCGACCTCGAACTGCGCCTCGGTCGCGGTGGGATAGGTATGAAAGTCGGCCTCTAAAAGATCGGGCCCGATGTTGCCAAGACTCTCGCTCAGCCCAGACCAGCACGGGGGCAATGATCTGCCGGCCCGGCTAGGGTGTGGATGGATTTGCTTTCCGCGTCTTCGGCGTCAGTTTCCGGATGAGAAATTCTTGCAGCAGATTGGTGATGGCCGTCGTCCCAATGCCAATTGCAGCGTTTTCAAAGGTTAAGCCGATCCCTTCGCGATCATTCGAGGGGTAGTAGAGGTTTGAAATGCCTCCCGCAGCCATGTTTCCGAGGATATTCGAGTAACCTGGCTGCCACCGCCCATTGTCTCCCTTGCAAATGACTGCATTGGCAACGGCGTACACAAATCGTGATGGCGTACTGCCGGTTCCCCTGTAAAAGTAGCGCGGATCCTGCTTCAAAAGAGTCGGCAGCACGGCTCCGCCGATGAAGGTTCCAGAAACTGTGTCGGCGTAGACGGCGCCGAAACGCTTGGCGTAACCTTGTGCCCCTTGTCCGTATTCGCGGAAGTGGTTCTGCGCCTGCTGCACTCCGGCAGTGCCGGCCACCACGATGAATGTAAACGGATCCACTACCGTTTTCGCAGCCAGTTGAAATTTCTGTCTCGCGTTCAGCGGCGCGGGATTGCGGATATAACTGACATAAAAATTGGGAATGGCGCCAAGCACCCGCTGCTTCTCTTCTACCTTGATCTCCTCTTCCGCCACTTCGACCTGCGGAAGTCCGACCTGCACTTCTGTGACATTGGCGGCAACCGTCAACACGATTTGCGGAACCGTGTCGATCTCGCCGGGATGCAGGATCCCAGAAAATGTTTGGACGGCAAAACCTTTCGCCGTTGTAGTGAGCTGAAAACTTCCGGGAGTGATGTCGGCAAAGGAGAATTGCCCATCGGCACCAGACAGCCTCTCTTGCTTCAGGGATGAATCGTCGCGGGTGAGCGTAACCCGGGCTCCGGATACCAGAGCTCCCGTTTGATCGACGACCGTTCCGCTGATGCTCCCGCGCAATGCCGGATCGGATGCTGCCTCGCTGATGGAGCTTGCCCCCTGTCGCTCTGGACCTGACTCAGACGTCGGCGCAGGCGTCTGGCATAAGCAGCATGAAGTCCATGCCAAAACGATCAATGGAGCGACAGTAAGTCCAGATCTGAGGCGAAGGACCATTAATAACCCAAGTTATCCTTTTCGGTAGTTCCCATCCAATTTACCGGAGACCAGTCCGTTCCCTCCCTGCCGCTGAAACCGAGCGCCTGACGCGGCCCACCCTTCTGCTGCCGGGGCGCAACAGTCGCTTTTCCCAGTCACCCAAACCCGCTCTTTTGAACTTTGATGCGTGATATCCCCGGGTCGTAACGACCGCCAGCTGGTTCAATCAGTTTAACCGGGAATAGAAGATGGACCCAAGGATGGACCTGCACGCTGAGGTCCTCAGCGAGAGGGAGGCTCTTCTACGGAATGGTCGCTTACCTGGTTCGCTTCGATTCCAGAGGGCGGTCGGTGATCAGGTCCGGGCGCAGCCGCCGGAATGTCTCCGTGACGTGACAATTCCAGCAGACCGGCTGGTGCGTGGAAAAAATGTCCGGCAATTCCTCGGGCCGGACATGCTTCCACTCGGTCGTCCTGAAATCCGGCCCTAACAATGCCGGCGCATGATCGAGTTGATGGAGCGGACCGATTGTTTTCTGGCAAAACACGCAGCACTTCCCTTCATACCACTTGGAGACGATGTTCCAGACGAGGCAATTCTCAGGATCAACCTCGATCTGCTTCAGGCAGTCCTGTCCGCAGTCCTGGCGCTCGGGCCAGCGCGAACATTCTTTCAAGCGAAGCGTTGGCTCATGCACGAATGCGCCCGCGGCGGCCTCGGCCGCAGCGACGTTCACCGCCTCAGGTTTGTGCGTCTCCGGGCAGGTGACCAGTCGCTTGCCGCGATAGCTGAAATACGCACGGATCGCAGGAACGGCGCGAACCGTAAACAGCCCCGCCGCAAGCACGAGGACGGCAATGATGATGGTGAGAACTGTAGTGGACATGGGATACCTCCCCGCTGGCCGTGATTTGAGTCTGCGCGGAAAGGCGTCAGGTCACGGTGCCCGGCATCACCCGAGCAGGTGATCTGAATCACCACACGCCGGGAATGAGCCTGTAATGTGTGCGGTCGGCATATTCTTCGTAGCCGGGAAGTTCTTGCCGCAGCGTCTTATCCTCGCGACCCGTGCGCCAGACGAACATCATGGCAGTCACACCTCCTAAGAGGAGGGCCCATAGGGAGCCCCACACCAGAGGCATCGCAATGCCCATCACGATGATTCCCACATACATGGGATGGCGAACGAAGCGGTACGGACCGGAACTGACTACTGCGTGCCCGCGATCGTTCTGAATGCGGACGCTGCTCTCCGCGTGCGGATTGACCACCAGCACCCATCCAATTACCGCCGCAGACGCCACATAGATGGCTCCTCCGACATAGACAAAAACAAATGGCATCGATGACCAGCGGAAGCGCACGGCGTCCAGCCCAGCCAGGACAGGGTGAAATAGCACCAGGGGGAGATAGATCGACAGGAAGATCTTATCGAAGGGCTTGGTATCTTTGCGACGCCAGCGCGCTCGCTGCGCCATCAGTTCGGGATTATGGCGCTGGGCTACCAGTCCCAGAGCGGTCATGCATCCAACCGTCAAGGCGACGGAGATCCAGCCGCGAGTCCAGTTGAGGCGGCCCGCGCCGAGAAAGACAGCACTGATGTACCAGGCGTAAGTGAGGCCTACCCGCAATAACCGCTGGGCTGGGCTGGGTTTCGGGGGCGGCACTGCGGCCTCTACGGGAGGGAGAGACGGTTCAGGCATGACTCCTCGGCGCGCCGGCTATTTCGAAAACCGCCTTCGGCGGTGGTGCTTACCGTACCAGGTGGTTGGATCGAATTTGCATCTTCACGGCAACCGAAAGGCGCCGGATGCCTTCCCGGATCAGCTCCGGTTGCGAGTGTGAGAAGTTCAGCCGCATGTGACGGCTGCCCTCGCGGCCATTGTTGGGGTAGAAGCTGTCCCCGGGAACGAAGGCGACATTTTCTGCCAACGCGGCGCGCAGCAGTGACTCTGAGTCCGTTCCCTCCGGCATGGTTACCCACAAAAACAATCCGCCCTGGGGACGAGTCCAGGTCACTTCCGGCGGGAAATATTCATGCAGCGCCTGCAACATGGCGTCGCGGCGTTCACGATATACCTGCCGGATCAGCTTCACGTGCTGATCGAGGAAGCCGTCTCGCGCCACCTCATACGCGACATATTGATTGAACGTGGAGGTATGCAGATCAGCGGCCTGCTTGAGCTGAACCAGTTTGCCGATGACATCCTCCGGCGCCACGATCCAGGCAAGGCGAATGCCGGGAGCCAGCGTCTTCGAGAACGTGCTGAGGTAGATGACATTGCCCAGCGTGAAGCCATTGTCCCGGCGCAGATTCTCACGGTCGAGAACGACCAGAGGGGTAATGTGCTCGCCCTCATAACGTAACTGCCCGTAGGGATCGTCCTCAACGATCGGGATGCCATACTTGTCGGCCAGCAGAATCAGCTGATGCCGCCGTCCCTCCGACAACGTCACTCCCGCCGGATTCTGAAAATTCGGCAGCACATACATGAACTTTGGTCCAGTGCGAAGGCTGGAATCGAGCTGCTCGGTCTGCATGCCGTCGTTGTCGATCGGAACCGGAACGTACTGCGCGCCGTAAACATTGAAGGCCTGCAGGGCACCGAGGTAGGTCGGGGCTTCCAGGACGATGCGATCTCCGCGATTAATGAGCAGTTTGCCGATCAGGTCGAGCGCCTGCTGCGATCCGGAGACGATTAGGACGTTTTCCGCCCGGGCGAAAATGCCATAGCGCGAGAGATTGTGCGCGATCATCTCGCGCAGCGGCTGATATCCCTCGGTCGTGCTGTACTGCAGCGCCAGAGCACCGTGTTCAGCGAGCACTTTGTGGCAGGCCTCTTCAAAGCGCTTGACCGGAAACACGTCTGGCGCGGGAAGGCCGCCACCGAAGGAAATAATCTCCGGCCGCTGCGTGATCTTCAGCAGGTCGCGGATGGCGGAACTCTTGATTCCTACGGTGCGCTGGGCGTAACGCGATTTCCAGAGTGTCGACATGCGCTTTCCTCAGAACTGCTGCTATTAGATGCTATCGCGACGGCATTGCAACGTGCCGAAAGTTTCGGGGAAGCAAGTTTCAAAGTTTCAGAGTTTCAAGGTTTACAAAGACAAAACCCGACCTTCGGACCGCCGAGCCTTTACCTTGAAACTCATGTTAGTCCTCTCCCACCAGTTCCGGCTCGACCGCCACGTGTGCGTGCGCATGGGCATAGGTATCGTTTTCCTGCGCATCGACCACAGCAATCGCCGCGACATTGACGATGCCTTCCACCGAAGCGCTCCGCTGCAGTACATGCACCGGCCGGCTCATCCCCATCAGAATCGGGCCGATCAGTTCCCCACCGCCGATTTTGGCTACCAACTTACAAGCAATGTTGGCTGACGCCAGATCGGGGAAGATCAGCACATTCGCTCCGCCCTTCAGCGAGCTGAACGGGTACAACTCGTCGATGATCTCGGGCGAGAGCGCGTCATCGGCCTGAATTTCGCCATCCACGATCAGGGTCGGATCGGCAAACTTGATCAGTTCCACGGCCTTGCGAACCTTGCTGCAGATCGGATGATTCACCGCTCCAAAGCTGGAGAACGACAGCATCGCGACCCGCGGGACCAGGTCGAAGCGCCGCGCCATGTGAGCGGTGCATAGCGCGATCTCGACCAGATCCTCCGCGGTCGGCTCGATGTTCACGCTGGTATCAGCGAGGAAGAAGATTTCGCCTTTGCGCGTGATCACGGCATAGCAGCCCGAGACACGATGCAATCCTTCGCGCATGCGCACGATCTGCAGCGCCGGCCGGATGGTGTCCGGATAATGTTGCGTCACGCCTGAGACCAGCGCGTCCGCGTCGCCCATGCGCACCATCATGGAACCGAAAACGTTGCGGTTGTTAATCAGGGTGTCCGCTTCCTGCAGGGTCACGCCTCGCCGCTGGCGAAGCCGGAAAAGCTCCTGCACATACGTTTCGTGATGATCGGAGTTCAGCGGGTCCACGATCTGCATGCCGTCGAGGTTAACGGCCAGCTCGCGGGCTTTCGCCTGAATCCTGACTGCATCGCCCAGCAGAATGGGCTTGGCAATCGCCTCTTCGACCAGGGCGTGGCAGGCGCGCAGAATCTTTTCGTTGTCGCCCTCCGGAAACACCACCTGCTTGGGATTGGCCTGCGCCTTGTGGATCATGGTGCGCGAAACCTCATAGGCCTTGCCCAGCCTGCGCTCCAGTTGTGCCCGGTAGACTTGAAGATCGACCGGCTCCTGCGCGACTCCGGATTTCATCGCGGCTTCCGCGACGGCCGCCGCTTCCCACATAAGCACGCGCGGATCGAATGGTTTGGGGATCAGATATTCGCGCCCAAACTGAAGGCGAGGCACGCCATAGGCTCGGCACACTGAATCTGGAACATCCTCCTTGGCCAGAGTGGCCAGCGCTTGAGTCGCTGCCAGCTTCATTTCTTCATTGATCGCGGTCGCCCGGACATCGAGCGCGCCGCGGAAGATGAAGGGAAATCCCAGGACATTGTTGACCTGATTCGGGTAGTCGGAACGCCCGGTGGCAACAATCACATCCGGTCGAGCGGCTTTCGCTTCATCGTAAGTGATCTCGGGATCAGGATTCGCCATGGCGAAGACAATTGGATCGGCAGCCATGGAGCGAATCATTTCTGGAGAAATCGCACCCTTGACAGAGAGTCCGACAAAGATATCGGCACCCACCATCGCTTCGGCCAGCGTGCGCAATTCGGTGTCGCCGGCAAAGCGTTCCTTGTACTGGTTCATTCCCTCTTTGCGGCCGCGATACACCACGCCCTTGGTGTCGCAGAGGGTAATGCTCTCGCGGGTCACACCCAGCCGCACATAGTGCTCGGCGCAGGCGATCCCAGCCGCTCCGGCGCCATTCACTACGACCCGCACCTTCCGGATGTCCTTGCCCACCAGTTCGACCGCGTTGAGCAGGGCCGCGCCCGAGATGATGGCCGTGCCATGCTGATCGTCGTGGAAAACGGGAATCTTCATCGTCTTGCGCAGCGTTTCCTCGATATGGAAGCAATCGGGCGCCTTGATGTCTTCGAGGTTGATGCCGCCAAACGTTGGCTCCAAAAGCTGGCAAAGCTTGATCACATCTTCCGGATTGTGGCTGTTGACCTCGATATCGAACACGTCGACATCGGCAAAGCGCTTGAACAGCACGGCCTTCCCTTCCATCACGGGCTTGCCGGCCAGGGCGCCAATATCGCCCAGCCCAAGCACCGCCGTCCCATTGCTCACCACGGCGACCAGGTTGCCGCGGCCGGTGTATTTAAACGCGTCGTGCGGATTCTTTTGGATCTCGAGGCACGGCTCGGCGACACCCGGCGTATAAGCCAGGCTCAAATCTCTCTGGGTTCGGCATGGCTTAGTAGGTGTGATTTCGAGTTTTCCGGGACGCTGCCCGTTGTGATAATCGAGCGCCTGCTGCTTGCTGACTAACATGATTGCCTCCTGCTGCCTGAGCCGCTGCCATCAAAAGCATCCTGGGCATCAACCGGGCGGCGGAAAAGATATGAATAAAAACGAAAAAGAAAACCTCGTGGGAACTTCGCCACGGCCGATTTGCCGGTAACGGCGTGCATAACCGAACCTGGGAAAAAGGCCCAGGCGGGCATCGCACAAGCAAATGCCGGGAACGGGAATCCAAAGGCGGGAATGTAGAGGTCTACCTGATCTGGAACATTGCCTGTTTTGCGCGGAATGGGTGCGTTTGAAGCCGTTGCCTAGAACCTCCTGCCACTTGCTCGAAAAGCTATTCCTTCGGGCTCCTTCGCCACATGGGCACGCACGGATTCCACTTGTGCACCTCTTTCTGGAAATCACGCCCCGCCTGCGTCGCGCCCACGGGGCTCAAGTCATCCACCGGTGACTTCAGAAGCTCGGCAATATATTTCTCGACCTGCTCGCGAACCCGCGGCTCTTTCAGCGCGGACAGAAGTTCGGGATTCTCGATGTGGGTGAATCCGCCGCACAGCGGACACTTGACGACGTCATCATTGACCATGGTCACCCTCGATCTTGAGCAAAGACCGGGTGTAGCCCCCGTAGCGGAGTCTTTGCTCATCCATTACAGGACAATGTCGGCTGACTGGCAGTGACAAGCGTCGCGGGGAATTGTGAGTAGGATCACATGAAGTGGGGTAAACGATAGCGCCGGCCAGTGAGCGTGACTGAGGTGCCTTCACTATCGCCAGAGAATGGCTGGGGTGACGGACCCGAGAATGGACCTATCGACTGCCCGCGGATGAGGCCGTCCGGGGAGCAGGAGCGCTATGTTGTTGAGGCGGAGCGCTGGGTCCGTTGTTCAGGTCATACGACATCCCGCAGACCGCGCAGCGGGTGTTTACTCCGTTGCCTTCAATTCGTGCTCTGGCGCATCTGGGACATACCATGTAGCACCTCCCTAAGAACATTTTCGTGGTCCATGATAGGTTTCCGCGAGGAACAAGAACATCCGGTGTGCAGTGCAACAGGAGGGGGATTTCAGTGGCAATGAAGGGGGCAAAATACAAGGCATTTGATTGCAAGTACCCGAGGGATTCCCTAAGGATTCCGCTGAGGCATTAGCTCTGACTTCCCCTGAGTCGGCGAATGAGCGTAATTGGGAATGTTACGCCAATCATCTACCTGGGAACTAGAATCGAAGCGCCATGAGACTTGATGCTGCCTCCTGTCGATCCAGTCGTCAGGCCCTTTTCTTCTCTTCATCGCTGCTTCACTGGTTGAACTGGTGGGAGAAATTCAAAACCTAGCTTCCCACTTGCTGCCAGGTATATCAGGCTATGCCTGACAACCGGCCAGTGCGTTCGGGGAGTCGAATATCCGGCGGAGTTGCGGGATAACGGACTTCTGCTGGTTTGCCGTTTTCGCGCTGCGCAAAGCCGACCAGCGTCCGCGCAGCGACCGCAACTCCGAAACTTGCCGTGAAAACCAGGTAAATTGCGCGTGCGCCGATGCTTCTACACGTTTGCCGCGCGAACCAGGGGAACCGGTTGAGGCATGCGAGGCATGGCCGCGATCAGGCGCTGCGTGTATTCGTGACGCGGGCGCAGGAGAACCTGCTCCGTCGATCCCGATTCGACAATCTGGCCATCATGCAGGATCGAAATGCGGTCACAGATGCCTGCGACAGAAGGCAAGTCATGCGAGATGTACAGCACCGACATGCCGAAGCGTCGATTCAAATCGCGAAATAGCGCCAAAATTTCGGACTGCGTAATGACGTCGAGCGCGCTGGTGGCCTCGTCGGCTATCAGCAGCGCCGGACGATGCATCACCGCCATGGCAATGAGTACGCGCTGCGCCTGCCCGACGCTCATTTGCGAGGGATACTTCCGCAGAAATTCCTCGCTCGAGGGTAAGCTGACGCTGCAGAGGGCGGATCGGATCGCGGTTTCACAATCCGCGGCAGAGCCGGAAGCATGGGCACGCCATGTTTCCCGGAGCTGAGTCCGGATCTTCAGCGCGGGATTCAACGCAGACAACGGACTCTGCAGAACGAGCGAAATTTTTCGACCGCGAATGCTCCGGAGTTCCCGCTCAGTAAGCTTCAGAAGATCCCGCCCTTCAAACTCGATTTCGCCTTGGGCTTGCACGCGCTTGCGGTCGAGCAATCCCAGAACCGCCATCGCGAGCGTGCTCTTTCCCGAACCGCTCTGTCCTACCAGACCGGTGACTTCGCCGCGTGCGATCGACAAGTGCAAGTCGCGCAGCACCGGCTTATTCCCGTAGCGCACGGAAACCCCTGCACTGAGGAGAGCTTCGGTTTGGGACGCAACGTTCACTTTGCCGCCAGCTTGTTGTCTTGCGCTTTGAGTGAAAGCCGCTCCACATTCCAGTAGGTCTGCGGAACCAGAACTACTGGGCTCGCTCCCTGCACGGAGGTCGCAACCGCCGAGAGCGCATTTCGGTTCACGAGATAAATAAATGGTGACTGTTCAACTGCGATTTCCTGTACGCGATCGAAACTCTCTTTTCTCTTCTTCGCATCCGCGGATGACGCCTGCGCCTGCATAAGGCGGTCGATTTCGGCCTCCCACGCGGTTTCCGGAGTCTTTTCCTGCGGATTCCACTGGTGATTTTCCGATGAGCTGAGCCACACGTTCATCTGTTCGCTTGGGTCGAGGCCGACGTTGGTCAGTCCGAGAAGAATGGCCTCGTAGTCGAAGGTCTGGGTCATGCGCGCGATCAGCGAAGGAAAGTCGAGCGTCACAACACTGACGTGCACGCCGATCTTTCCGAGGTCCTCCTGAATCATGGTCGCCATGCGCTCGCGGTATTTGTTACCCGCATTCGTAATGATCGAGAAGAGCACCGCATTGCCGTCGCGATCCTTCAGTTGCCCGTTGTCGAGGCGGAATCCTTCCGCCTGGAGCGCTTTGAGAGCCGCATCGGGCGCATACGCGATCGGTTTCAGCCTGGCGTTGAACCAGAATTTATTGGCCGGCGAGACCGGACCGATGGCGGGCTGCGCGTGTCCGCGGAAGACGACGCGGGCGAGATCATCCCGATTGATGGCCTGCGAGATGGCGCGGCGGAAGGCGGCCGAACGAAACCACGTCTTCTTGTAGTCAGGCAAAGGCGCCTTGGCCACTTCGTTGAACCACATCTGCTCGCTGTCGAGCGACGGCCCGGCGTCATGCGCGACTTGCGAAGAGCCGGCTTCGAGCTTGTCGAAATATTCGCTGTCGAGCGAATTGATGAGGTCGATCTCGTTGCGTTTGAAACGCAGCATCTCGACATCGCGATTGGGTTGAATGTCGAGCCGGATCGAGTCCAGATACGGCAGCTTGTGTCCCTGGGCGTCGGTCTTCCAGTAATTCGGGTTCTTCTTCAACAGCAATGTGCTGCCCGGTTTGTAGTCGGCGACCATGAACGGTCCCAGTACCGCCATCTCTTTCTTGGGCGAATGTGCGGACAGAATCGCGACCTGGTCGAACTGGCGGTCGAGGCCGGCTACGGGAGCGGGAAAGGTAATCGAAATTTCCGTTGGCGATGTTAGCTTCGTGACGACCGCACCCGTTCCCGAGCGAAACGTGTCTCCTGTCGCGGAGTGCAGAGAGGGATCCATCAACCGCCGCA
>Ga0335079_10009835_pt1 | contig 10893 bp, 11 predicted proteins | sample Lox_Sample_33_FD_206719 | JGI IMG/M metagenome (GOLD analysis project Ga0335079, IMG submission 206719) | Soil microbial communities from Loxahatchee National Wildlife Refuge, Florida, United States - Lox_Sample_3.3 | ecosystem: Environmental > Terrestrial > Soil > Wetlands | place: USA... | reverse complement strand
CAACCGCCACGCTCTCAGGACTGTCACCCGATCGCGCGAGGGAAACCAGAACTCCGCCGGGGCCAAAGTGAAGCTGGGGATCTGCCAAAAGATCCGTGGTAGGAACCGCGCGGGCCGCAGGAAACGCACCCTGCACCGCGAGACCCGCATAAGCGGAACTTCCCGCGCCGGCAAACACAAAGTCAGCGTCCGGTGAAAGCCAGCTATATCGGTCCAGACACGTCGTGACGCGATTGAACGTGTCCTGCCATAACTCCGGCTGTTGGATGATCTCGGCGTGTGTAAGGGCCCCATGCGTTGCGGCGCTATCTGTTTTGGTCACAATTTCGCTACTCACTGCGTGTCTGTCCTAGAGATTTTTGGCTTTCCCAAAGAGTCTATCAGAGCTTTGACAACGAACGTTGCTTCTCTTGCGCGTTCGGCTACCGTACTCGTGGGGAAAACGGATACAGCGACCGCACCGCCAGAATGCGCGCTTTGGGGGTGGCGTCCTTCGCCGCGTAGAAGCCCACCGTGCAGTTCAAACGGAAGAAGTAAGCGTCGCCCGCCCGTGCCGGATGGCGGCCTTCGATGCCATCCATGCCGCCGCCGGCCACCATGTCGCCCGAGCCATCCAGCACCAGGTAGATCTCTTCTTCGGTTTCGTGATGGTGCGGGAAATTTGTCCCGCCCGGCTCGAACTCCATGATGAAAAGACTTGTGAGTACGTGACCAGCGGCGATTTTATCGCGCGTGCTCTTTGTGTCGCCCATGAGGAGCTGGTAGAGGACGGAATCCGGATGGCCAGACACCGGCTGCCATTTCACGTCGTCGAAATTGGCTATCAGCGGCATCGAATTGCCAGTCACGACTTGGATATGGTCCCCGGGAAGCTTGAAGCCCATCACGATGATCCGGGCGCCCGAAGCGCTTGAGAGTTTCGGGACTACGAGTGGAACCGGCACGTAGACGAAGTCGTGATTGCGTAGTGTTAGTTTGCGCCCCAGGGCTTCGACCGCCCCACTTCCTCCAAGGACGACATAAACCTGCTCCTCGGAGTTCCTGACAAAGGCATTGCACTCGCCACCGGCATCGATATCGACTTCGCCGAACCTGGCTACACCGCGGGGCACGGGACTTTGCGCATCGCCCGCGCCGAACAACGGCTTGTAGTGGCAGGTCGGTGTCGTGACATCGGACTTCTGCTCTTGTACTTCGGGCAGATAGCGATGCAGGAACGTCGGGTCGACGGTCCGTTCCGCCGCGGCGAGCGGCAGCGCCGCTAAAAGCAACAGCGTTCTCATTTTCCGACCACCTCTCGCATGACGCGCAGGGTATTGCCGCCCATGATCTTTTTGATGTCGCTTTCACTATAGCCTTTCTTCAGCAGCGCCTCGGTGAGGGCCGGCATTTTGGATTCGTCCTCGAGCCCGATCGGCACCTCAGCAATGCCATCGAAATCGCTTCCGATGCCAACGTGATTAATCCCTGCGATCTTCACCGCATGATCGACGTGGGCGACTACATCGTCGAGATTGGCGGTGGTCGGCTTGGGGTGCGCCCAGTCATCGTGAATGTGCATCTTCGTGGTGTAGTCGTCCAGGTCTTTGCCGGTGAGGTTCGGCTCCGACCCGCCGATGCGATTGATATCCTGCAGCGTTTTGTCCGCTTCCTTCTGGCTGAGGAAACCGCTGCCGAAGTTGATGCCAACTACTCCGCCATTCTTCGCGAGCGCGCGCAGCATGTCGTCAGTCATATTGCGCGGAAGGCTCGATATCGCACGGCAGGAAGAATGCGATGCAATCACGGGCTTCGTAGTGACCGCCAGCGCGTCGTAGAAAGTCTTGTCGGAGACGTGCGAAACATCCACCATCATGCCGATGCGGTTCATCTCGCGTACAACTTCTTTGCCAAACTCCGTCAGGCCGTTATGCTCCGGCTTGTCGGTGGAGGAGTCCGCCCAATCGTTGTTGCGGAAGTGAGTGAGCGTCATGGACCGGATGCCCAGCCGCTGATACATGCGCAGCACGGCCAGATCGTCCGCGATCTGGTGGCCGCCTTCGATCGTCAGAACGGCCGCAATCTTGTGCGCGTGCACGATGCGCTCGACGTCGGCCGCGGTGGTCGCCAGTGCGATCTGGTCGGGGTAGCGATCGAGAACGCTTTGCATGGCGTCGCGGAGGTCGAGCGTGCGGCGCACAGCTTCCGAGCCTTTGTAGAAGGTCGGCACCCACAGGGCGAAGAAAGGCGCGTGCATGCCGCCCTCGCGCAAACGGGGCAGGTCGACTTCGCCCCCGGGTAGCTTCTGCCCGAGGTCCACATGTTCCATCAGGACGCGTTGAAGCGTGTCGATGTGGCTGTCGATTCCGATGACGTCCGCCTGTATGCGGCGGGCGCGCTGCGTGATTTCGTCCGCCGCACACAGCGGGATCACAAGCGTCAACGCCAGAAAGGTCCGTTTGAGCACGATGCCCCCTATCATAAAACGACCGCGAGTGCCGTACACTAGAGGCAAAACCACCAGGGCACTTTGCCATGGCCGCCGGTCCGCGTCCTGGGGTGCCACTGACCTGCCCGTTTTGAGGAGAATAAAGTGTTACCTTCCGCCAATTGTGGAGCATCTAGGACAACGAGGTGGGTTGAATAGCCAACACAACTGTATGCGTCTCACGAATTCTGTAGTCGTTCTTCTCCTGTTATTCGCCGGGTATGGCGCCGCGCAAGAATCCGTAAAGGCGGAGAACAAGCCACCTGACGCTTTGCACGATCTGAGCGCGGCCCTGGAATCGCTGTCACACCGCGCCGGGCGGGCAGTGGTCCAGGTGTTTTCCACCGGATTCGTCCTGAATGACGACGATGACTCCGGCGATGCCGCTTTGCTCACACGGCAGAAGAGCACTGGCTCAGGTGTCATCCTCAGCTCCGATGGCTATGTCGTGACCAATGCGCATGTGGTCAAGGGGGGGCGGCAGATCGAGGTCCAACTGGCGGAGTCCTACGAGCGTTCCCCCGGCCACGAGGTGACTCGTCCGTCAGGAGCGCGCTTAGACGCCAAGATCGTGGGGATGGACCGCGAAAGCGATCTGGCGGTACTCAAAATCGAACGCACTGGCCTGCCGTTTCTCACTTTCGGCGATTCCGCGGAACTGCACCAAGGGCAGTTGGTACTGGCGTTCGGCAATCCTTTGGGGCTTTCAAACTCCGTCACCATGGGCGTGGTGAGTTCGACGGCCCGCCAAATCAAGACCGATGATCCCATGCTCTACATCCAGACGGACGCCCCCATCAATCCCGGCAACAGCGGGGGCCCGCTGCTCGATGCCGACGGCCGCGTAGTGGGCATCAACACGTTCATTCTGAGCCAATCCGGAGGCAGCGAAGGCATCGGATTCGCGATCCCGAGCAATGTTGTGCGCAGCGTAACGGAGCAGCTCCGCAAAGAGGGCCACGTGCATCGCGGCGAGATCGGAGTTTACGCTCAGACCATTACGCCGTCAATCGCCGCCGGCCTGGACCTTCCCCGAGACTGGGGAGTTGTGTTGGCCGATGTCGAACCGGACTCACCGGCTGACAAAGCCGGATTAAAGCCCGGCGATGTCGTGCTCAGCGTGAACAACCGAGTCATGGAGAGTGCGCGGCAGCTCGAAGTGAATCTCTACCGGAGGGCTGTGGGAGAAAAGGTCGCCATTGAGGTGCTGCGCGGCACCCAGAAGCTTGCCTTCGACGTCCCGATCATCGAACGCGAGGACGATCCGCAGCGTTTCGCCGACATGGTGAATCCGGAAAAGAACATCGTGGCCAGGCTCGGCATCCTTTGCATCGACATCAACCAGAAGGTCGCACAGATGCTGCCCGACCTGCGGAAACCTTACGGCGTAGTGGTGGCGGCGCGGGCCGCGGGCTCACCCTATTCCTCTCAGCTGGAACCTGGTGACGTCATCCATGCGCTCAATGTCGAGCCCATCAGTTCGGTTGCGGCGTTGCGGCAGGCGTTGGACAAGCGCAAGCCTGCCGACCCCATCATCCTGCAAATCGAACGCGACGGACGCCTGATGTATCTGGATCTGGAACTCGAGTAGCGGTTCTGCTATAGTAGTTTCTTTATGGATCTCGCTCCCGTTGCCCGGCGCCATCATCACCATCATCGGAATGCCAGCATGCGACGGGCGCGCCTCTAAAATTTTTCAGAGCGAAATCGAAAAGGACGCCCGCCGCGGTTGTGGCGGGCTTTTTTATTGGCCGAAAAGCATGGACTTGGATTTTCAAAAATCGGACGGACTGGTGACGGCGGTGATTCAGGATCACACCACCGGCCGTGTCCTGATGGTCGGCTTCATGAATGAGGAGGCGTTCCGAAAAACCGTGGAGACGGGATTTGCCACCTTCTACAGCCGCTCGCGACGCAAATTGTGGCTGAAGGGGGAGACCTCCGGGCATCGTCTGGTGGTAAAAGAGATTGCAACCGACTGCGACCGCGACGCGCTGCTCGTTCGCGTGGAAGCGCTGGGGCCGGGCGTGTGCCACAACGGTTATGAAAGCTGCTTTTACCGGCGGCTCGAAAACGGTAGCTGGGTGGAATCGGAAGCGCGCACCTACGATCCGGGCGTCGTGTACGGGAGCAAGGAATGAGGCTCAAGCTCGGTCTTCCCAAAGGCAGCCTGGAAACGGCAACCATCGATCTGTTTCGCCGCGCTGGTTTCAACATCACCACCAGCTCGCGCTCGTACTTTCCGGCCATCGACGATCCCGAAATCGAGTGCATGCTGATCCGCGCGCAGGAGATGGCGCGCTACGTGGAAGATGGCATTCTGGATGCGGGCCTGACCGGTCGCGACTGGGTCGAAGAAAGCGAAGCAAAGGTGGAGGCGATCGCCGATCTGGTCTATGCCAAGCAGAGTTTCGGAAAGGTGCGCTGGGTACTGGCGGTGCCGGAATCCTCGCCGTTTCACTCCGTGAAGGACCTGGAGGGCAAGATCATCGCCACCGAGTTGGTCGCCACCACCAAGCGATATCTCGCCGCTCATGCCGTGACCGCCAAGGTGGAGTTCAGTTGGGGCGCGACCGAAGTGAAGCCGCCGGTGCTCGCCGACGCCATCGTCGAGGTGACCGAAACCGGCTCGTCGCTGCGCGCCAACAAGCTCAAAATCATCGACACGGTGATGGAATCCAATACGCAGCTCATCGTGAACGTGGAATCCTGGAAAGACGCGTGGAAGCGGCGCAAGCTGGAGGATATGCGCATGCTCCTGGATGGAGCCATCAATGCGCTGGGCAAGGTAGGGCTGATGCTGAACGTGCACAAAGACTGCCTGGACGCTGTCCTGAACGTTCTGCCTGCGTTGAAACGTCCCACGATTTCGCACTTGAGTGATGAAGACTGGCTCGCGGTGAATACCATCCTCGATGAATCCACCGTGCGCGACATCATCCCGCGCCTAAAGCAGGCCGGAGGACAGGGAATCGTCGAATACCCGCTGAACAAGATTGTAATGTGAACGTTCTCATGATCCGTACCCTGGCATCAAACCGCATTGGCCCCTTGCTCGCGCGCCGCAGGACGCGTTTGCAGCAAGCCGAGGCGGTGGTGCGTCCCATCATCGAGGCCGTGCGCAAGCAGGGCGACAAAGCGCTGCTCAGGTATGCGCGAAAGTTCGACGGGCTCGATCGCAAAAGTGTCCGCGTGCCCGAACCCGAGTTGGCGGCAGCGTGCGGAAAACTCGCGCCGGAGTTCCGCGCCGCGGTCGAAACCGCGTCCGGTAATATTCGAAATTTCGCCGAAATGCAGATGCCCGTGGAGCAACTGATGGAAATGGCTCCCGGCCTGCATCTGGGACAGATCGTCCGGCCGCTGGACACCGTAGCCGCCTACATCCCGGCGGGCCGGTACCCGTTGCCCTCCACGCTCATGATGACCGTGGTACCGGCGCAGGTCGCCGGCGTCCGTCGCGTGTGCGTGGCTTGTCCGCGGCCCATTCCCGAGATTCTCGGCACGGCGCGGTTGCTGGGGGTGGCTGACGTCTTCCAGATGGGAGGTGCGCAGGCCATCGCCGCTTTCGCATTCGGCACACGCACGGTCCCAAAAGCGGATCGTATCGTAGGCCCGGGAAACATCTACGTGGCGGCGGCGAAGAAGCTGCTGGCGGGCGAGGTCGGCATTGACTTTGTGGCCGGACCAACGGAAATTCTGATCATCGCGCGGGAGGGCGATCCCGAATTCTTGGCTGCCGATATGCTGGCGCAGGCGGAGCACGATGTGGACGCCTCCGCCATCCTGCTGACAACGTCGACAACCCTGGCCCGCGCTGTCGCGCAGCAGATCGAACTGCAACTGAAGACCCTGCCCACTGCAGCGGTCGCGCGGCAAGCCATCCGCCGGAACAGCGCCATCGTGATCTGCCGCTCGCTCGATGAAGCGATCGAGATCGCCAACCGCTTCGCCCCCGAACACCTGAGCGTTCCGGACGCCGCCCTGTTGGGAAAAATCGCCAACGCCGGCAGTGTCTTTGTCGGACCGTTCAGCCCGGAGGCCGCGGGCGACTACGCATCCGGACCAAATCATGTGCTACCAACGAGCGGCGCCGCCCGTTTGCGCGGCGGACTTTCCGTAATGGATTACCTGAAAGTGATTTCTGTCCAACAACTGACCCGAGAAGCGCTCAACCGGCTCGCCCCCGCAATCACGACTCTGGCCCGGGCCGAGGGCCTGGAAGCGCACGCGCGCTCGGTGGAGGTGCGCACGCGTGGCTAGCGCGAGACCAGCAAAAGTTCCGAAGGGGACCATCCGTCCGCGCGACACCGTGCTGAAGATGGCGCCCTATTCGCCACCCACGGCGGGCCGCGAAGGCAAACTCCGGTTGGATTTCAACGAGAACACGGTAGGCTGCTCGCCGCGCGTGATCGAATCTCTGCGCGAGCGTTTGAGCGCCGGTGGTCTGGCAGTTTATCCCGAATACGCCGAAGCGAAACGGGCGCTCGCGGATTTCTTCCACGTGCCGGTGGAGCGGTTGCTGCTGACCAATGGCACGGATGAAGCCATCCAGGTCTTCGTTAATACCTATGTCAATGCGGGCGATGAGGTGCTGTTGCTGCGCCCCGCCTACGCCATGTACCGTTTTTATGCCGAGGTGGCCGGCGCGGCCATTCGCCAGGTCGAATACCGCCCGCCGCACATGGAGTTTCCGCTCGAGGAGTTGTTGGCTGCCATCACTCCGGCAACACGCGCGGTGATTCTGGCCAACCCCAACAACCCCACCGGCACCGGCGTACATTTCCAGGGTATCGAGCGCATCCTCAAGCGTGCCCGCAAAGCCGCCGTGCTGATCGATGAAGCGTATTACGAATTCAGCGGCGTCACCGCGCTCCCGCTCATCGAGCGCGCGCCGAATCTGTTTGTGAGCCGGACGTTTTCGAAAGTCTACGGCATGGCCGCCATGCGTCTCGGCTGCGTCTTTTCGGGCGCCGCTAACATTGCGTTCCTGCACAAAGCCCAATCGCCCTACAGCGTGAACGCCCTGGCCGCGCTCGCGGTCGAGCAGGCCCTTGGTGACACCGCCTACATTGAAAACTATGTGGCCGAAGTGCTGGCGGCGCGCGAACTGCTGTGTGTAGGCCTGGAAAAGCTGGGCATTACTTACGTCCCCAGCTCCGCCAATTTCGTATTGGCCAACCTGGGCAAGCGCGCCATTGAGATTCGCGACACGTTGCGTGCCCGAGGCATCCTGGTGCGCGATCGCAGTTACGAAGTTCCCGGCCACGTGCGCATGACCGTGGGCACGCGCGAGCAGACGCGGCGCCTGCTGGCGACGCTCGAGGAGATCTGGTGAGCGATCAACTGCTCGTCTTCGACATGGACGGAGTGTTGGTGGACGTCACCGAGTCGTATCGCGAAACCATCCAACGGACGGTGGAGCATTTCTCCAGCCGCCGCATCAGCCGCCCGGAGATTCAGGACTGGAAGAACCGCGGCGGATGGAATGACGATTGGGCGCTTTCCCACGCTCTGATCCGAGAAGCTGGCGTCGACGTGGAATATCAATCTGTCGTCGATTACTTCAATTCCATTTTTCACGGAAACGGTTCCGACGGGCTGATTTTGCGCGAACGATGGATTGCGCGCGACGGCCTTTTCGAAAGGCTCTCAAAGAGCTTTCGCCTGGCAGTATTCACAGGGCGACTGCGCTGGGAGGCCGAGTTGACTCTCAAGCGCTGCGCGCCCCATGTGAGTTTCGCTCCCATCATCGGCACTGACGATGTCACGCGTCCGAAACCGGCACCGGAAGGACTGCTCAAGATCTGTGCCCAATCCCCCGCTCGGCTCCGCTGGTACATCGGCGACACAGTCGACGACGCACGTTGCGCACGCGAAGCGGGCGTTCCGTTCATCGGCATCGCCGCTCCCGCCAATCCGCGCTACGACGAACTCGTGAAGGTGCTAAAAGCGGAGCGGGCGGTCGCCGTGTTGGACGACATCAATCAGCTCGAATCGGTGGTGTGCGGGTGAGATCGGCGAGCATCGAGCGCAACACGAAAGAAACGCAGATTCGCGGCAAGCTCGCCATTGAGGGCCGCGGACGCTACGAAATACGGACCGGTATTCGCTTCTTTGATCACATGCTCGAGTTGTTCACCAAGCACGGCGGCTTCGATCTCAAACTCGATGCCAAGGGCGACCTGGACGTTGACCAGCACCACACCGTCGAGGACGTAGGCATCGTGCTGGGCCAGTTGTTCGCGAAAGCGCTCGGCGACCGCCGCGGGATCAACCGCGCCGGTTATTTCGTACTGCCCATGGATGAAACGCTGGCCCTGGTGGCGCTCGATCTTGGCGGGCGGCCCGCTCTCGTGTACAAGGACCTCGTGCGCGTGCGGCTGGTTGGCGATCTGCAAACCGAATTGATAGAAGATTTCTTCGGCGGCTTCGTCAATCACGCGGGCGCCAACCTTCACGCCAAGGTCTTTTATGGCCGCTCCAACCACCACAAGATTGAGGCCGTCTTCAAATGCTTCGCGCGCGCCATGAAATACGCATGCTCCACGGACAAGCGCCTGCGCGACCAGTTGCCGTCGACGAAAGGGCTGCTATGATCGCCATTTTCGATTACGGCGCGGGTAACCTGCGTTCGGTGCAGAACACTCTCGATGAGATCGGCGCCCGCTACACTCTGGTCCGCGATGCCGCCGGTTTATGCCATGCGGCCAAGATCATCCTCCCCGGAGTTGGGCACTTCAGGCAGATAATGCACGCGCTCGACATGCTCCAGGTGCGCGCGAAATTCATCGAGTGCATTCGCGCCGGCACGCCGTTCCTGGGCATTTGCCTGGGTCTGCAAGCACTGTTCACGGGAAGCGAAGAGGCTCCGGACGTCCCTGGCCTGGGCATCTTCGAGGGTACGGTTCGCCGCTTCCCCAGCGCGCTCCGCGTGCCGCACATGGGCTGGAACCAGCTCGAATCGCGTGCGCCATCGCGTTTGCTAGCCGGCCTCGATTCCCGTCCCTACGTCTATTTCGCGCACAGCTACTACGTGCCGGAAACTCCCGTGACAGCGGCTGCCTGCAATTACTCCGTGCCGTACACGGCGCTCCTCGATTCCGGCAGCACATTCGGCGTCCAATTTCATCCCGAAAAATCCGGCCCCGTCGGCTTGCAGATCGTGAAGAATTTCGTGGAGCTCTAACGCGTGCTCGCGAAACGCATCATTCCCTGTCTCGATGTCACCGGCGGCCGGGTCGTCAAAGGCGTCAACTTCGTCAATCTTCGCGACGCCGGCGATCCCGTCGAACTGGCCGGCCGCTACAATCGCGAGGGCGCCGACGAGCTGGTGTTCCTCGATATCACGGCGTCGAGCGACGCCCGCGAGATCATGGCCGATGTCGTGGTTCGTACCGCGCGCAAAGTGTTCATCCCCCTCGCCGTAGGCGGCGGAATTCGCTCGGTGACCGATGCGCGGCGCATTCTGCTCTCCGGCGCCGACAAGGTTTCGGTCAATACGGCAGCCGTTCGCCGGCCTGAATTGATCACCGAGCTGAGCAACGAGTTCGGCGCGCAAGCAGTCGTGCTCGCGATCGATGCCCGCCGCCGAGTTGCTGGCGTTTGGAATGTTTACACGCGGGGCGGACGCGACGACGAGGGAATCGACGCCGTCGAGTGGGCCGCGCGCGGGGAATCCCTGGGCGCGGGAGAAATCCTGCTCACATCCATGGACACCGACGGCGTGCAGCAAGGTTTTGATTGTGCTCTGACGCGCGCCGTCTCTCGCGCTACACACATTCCGGTCATTGCTTCCGGCGGCGCCGGCCAGCCGGATGACTTTGTCCGCGTGCTTACCGAGGGCGAAGCCGATGCCGCGCTCGCTGCGTCCATTTTTCACTACGGCGCCTACACCATCCGTGCCTTGAAAGAGCACCTCGATCGCCACGGCGTCCCGGTCCGCCCATGATCATCCCCTGCATCGATTTGATGGACGGCAAAGTTGTGCAGCTTGTGCAGGGCCGCGACAAGGCGCTCGAAGTCGACTGCCCGCTCTCGATCCTGGACAAGTTCAAGGCTTTCCCTGAAATTCAGGTGATCGATCTCGATGCCGCCTTGGGCCGGGGCTCCAATGACGATCTGGTCCGTCTGGTTACATCGCGAGCCACATCACGCGTCGGCGGAGGCGTGCGCTCGGTCGAACGCGCCATCGCGCTGGTCGAACAGGGCGCACACAAAGTGATTGTGGGCACGGCCGCGTTTCATACCGGCGGCGTCAATGAAGATTTCCTGCGCACGCTCTCCGGCGCGATCGGCCGCGAACGCTTGATCGTTGCGCTCGATTCCAAGGGCGGCCGTATCGTCGTGAAGGGCTGGCGCGAGTCAACCGAACTTCGCGCCGAACAGGTGCTCGAACGACTGGAGCCTTATTGTTCCGGCGTGTTGTG
>Ga0335079_10009833_pt1 | contig 10894 bp, 12 predicted proteins | sample Lox_Sample_33_FD_206719 | JGI IMG/M metagenome (GOLD analysis project Ga0335079, IMG submission 206719) | Soil microbial communities from Loxahatchee National Wildlife Refuge, Florida, United States - Lox_Sample_3.3 | ecosystem: Environmental > Terrestrial > Soil > Wetlands | place: USA... | reverse complement strand
CCTGCGCGAGCTGTCATGTCTAGGCGGCGGGCAAGCGGCTGCGCGGCGACATCCTGGCGCCGGCGCTCGGCATCCTTGCTTCGTTTCCGATCTATCGCTCGGATTGGGGCAGCATGGGCACGGTCGATCGCCGCTTCATCAGCTGCAATGAGCAGGTGCGCTCGGTCGCGTTCAAGCCCGAGGACGCGCTCTATCGCGATCTCGAATATTCCTCTCTTACATGAGCAACGGCGTCGCCATTGCGGGGCCGGGCACCCGTCCCTAGGGGAGAAGGTCATAATGAGGCTCGCTCTCATTCTCCTCGTCGCCGCAGTCGCTCTAACGGGCGTAGCGCCGGCGAGAGCCGCGACGCAAAGCGATTTCGAAACCGCCTACCGTGGCGCCGCCGAGGCGGAACGGCAGGCGGGTGTGCTGCGCAATCAATGGACGCCGACCGAAGCAGCGCTGAAAGCGGCGGCGAAGGCGGCGGCGGCGAAGGACTACGACGCGGCGGTGGATCTGGCGCGGCGCGCGCAGGCGTTGGCCGAGGCATCGATCGACCAGGCGAAAGACCAGGACAAGCTGTGGCAGAACGCCGTCCTCAAGTGAGGCGGTGTGAGAGCGAGGAGACGAGATGCCGGTCACCCGTCGCGATACGCTGAGGCTCCTGGCGGCAAGCGCGCTCCTGGGCGTGGTGCCGCCGCTGCGACGCGCGGAGGCGCGCGAGGATCTCTACGATATCGGCCGCTTCGGCAATGTGCGCATCCTGCATCAGACCGACGTCCACGCCCAGGCGCAGCCCCTCTTCTTCCGCGAGCCGAGCGCCAATATCGGCGTCGCCGCCGCTACGGGTCGGCCGCCGCATCTCGTCGGCGAAGCCTTCTTGAAGCATTTCGACATTGCCGCCGGGACGCCGCGCGCCCATGCCTTCACCTTCCTCGACTTTGAAGAAGCGGCGCATCGCTACGGCCGGATGGGCGGGCTTGCGCATATGAAGGCGCTGGTCGACCGCTTCCGCAGCGAGGTCGGCGCGCAGAACAGCCTGCTGCTCGACGGCGGCGATCTCTGGCAGGGCTCCGCTCTGGCGAGCCTCACCGGCGGTGCCGCCCTAGTCGAGCTCGGCAACCGGCTCGGCATCGACGTCATGACCGGCCATTGGGAGTTCACCTATGGCGAGGCGCAGTTCCGCAAGAACCTCGCCGGTTTCAAGGGCGAGTTCCTGGCGCAGAACATATTCCTCACGGATGAAGCGGCGTTCAATGGCGCGCAGGCCTTCGACGCCGATACCGGCCGAGTGTTCCGGCCCGCCATCGTCAAGGAGATCGGCGGCGCGCGCCTCGGCATCATCGGCCAGGCGTTTCCCTATCAGCCGATCGCGCATCCCCAGCGCCTCGTCGCCGACTGGACCTTCGGCATCCGCGAGGCCGAGCTGCAAAAGCTGGTCGACGCGTTGCGCGGCAAGGAGCGCGCCGATGCCGTGCTGCTGCTGTCGCATAACGGCATGGATGTCGATCTGAAGCTGGCGAGCCGCGTCACCGGCATCGATGTCATCCTCGGCGGTCACACGCATGACGCGGTGCCGCAGCCCAGCGTCGTCGCCAATGCCGGCGGCAAGACGCTGGTGACGAATGCCGGGTCGAACGGCAAATTCCTCGCGGTGCTCGATCTCGACCTCGGCGGCGGGCGGATGAAGGGCGTCCGCTACACGCTGGTGCCGGTCTTCGCGGCGATGATCGCGCCGGATGCCGATCTCGCCGCCCGCATAGAGGCGCTCCACGCGCCCTATCGGGCGAAGCTCGACGAGAAGCTCGCCGATGCCGGCGAGCTTCTTTATCGCCGCGGCAATTTCAACGGCACGATGGACCAGCTCATTTGCGATGCGCTCCGGCACGAGCTCGACGCCGAGATCGCGCTCTCGCCGGGCTTCCGCTGGGGACCGAGCCTGCTGCCGGGCAGCCCGATCACTATGGGCGATCTCATGGCCGAGACGGCGATCACCTATCCCGACGTCTATGTGCAGGAGATGACGGGGGCGCAGCTCAAATCGATCATGGAAGATGTCTGCGACAACCTCTTCAACAAGGATCCCTATCTGCAGCAAGGCGGTGACATGGTGCGCATCGGCGGCATGGATTATGCGTGCGCGCCCGACGAAGCGATCGGCCGCCGCATCTCGGCGATGACGCTCGACAATGGCAAGCCGGTCGAAGCGGCGAAGACCTACCGCGTCGCCGGCTGGGCTTCGGTCTCTCTGGCGCAAGAGGGCCGGCCGGTCTGGGATGTCGTCGCGCGCTATCTGAAGCAGCAGCGCAGCGCCAAGCTCGCCAAGGTCAATCGCGTCGCGCTCAAAGGCGTGAGCGGCAATCCCGGCTATGCCGCGTCATGACCGGCCCGGGCGATCCGCGCGAGGGTAAGGCGGCAAGCTGGTCCCGCCGGTTGCTGCTGGCACTGCTGCCAAGCGCCTTTGCCGCGGCGCCGGGCGGCGCGCGCGCCGCTCAGAGCGTGTCCGACGACAAGCCTTTTGCCGAGCATCGCTGCGCCTTGCAGCTTTCCGATCGCGACGCGGTAAAGCGCGCGCTGGTGCTCAGCGTCGCCAACAACTTGCTGACGGCCTACGGGCCCGACCGCGTCGTCATCGAGGTCGTCGCGTTCGGGCCGGGCATCGATCTGCTGCGTGCCGAGAGCCGCGATCGGCAGGTGGTCGACAGCTTGGTGTCGCAGGATGTGCGCTTCGATGTCTGCATGAACACGGTGGAGACGGTGGAGCGCGAGACCGGCAAGCCGGTCGCGCTCAACCCGCATGCGCGCAAGGTCACCGCCGGCGTGGCGCAGCTCATTGCCCTTGCCGAGCAGGGCTACACCATCGTGCGTCCATGACACGCGCCGGCCCTTGAACCGAAACAGGGAGCAGATCCATGCGGAAAATCCTCGTAGGCTTGGCGATCGCTCTGGTATGCGGCATCGCTTGGCATGGCGCCGTGGCCGAAAAGCCGCCGCAGCATCGCATCGCGATTCAAGTCGATCAGAACGATCCGCAAGTGATGAATCTGGCGCTCAACAACGTCTCCAACATCATCGAATATTACCGCGACAAGGGCCAGGATGTGCGGGTGGAGGTGGTCGCCTACGGTCCCGGCCTCAACATGCTGCGCGACGATACCTCGCCGGTGAAGGACCGATTGAAGCAATTGAAGGATCTGAGCTTCCCGAGCGAGCTCACCTTTTCCGCCTGCAACAACACCAAGCAGGCGATGGAGAAGCACGAGGGGCATGCCATCACCATCGTTCCGCAAGCCGCGCTGGTGCCCTCCGGCGCGGTCAGGCTGATGGAGCTCCAGGAGCAGGGATGGAGCTATCTCCGTCCCTAACGCGGCGCTGGGATCAATGCCGTGCGTCCTTCGACAGGCGCGCTCTGCGCGCCAGCTCAGGATGAGGCGATTTTCTTTGTGCCATCAAAGTTCTACCTCATCCTGAGCTTGCGCCCGCAGGGCGCATGTCGAAGATGCTCTGTTGGCGGTCAAGCGGGTTGATCGGGGTCCGACCTGTTTGGATCGAAGCAGCGTGCTCGCGCCGGTCAAGGCCGCTGCGCGCCGCCTGCGGCGGTGGCCTTCGGCCAGCCTTGACCGTCACTGCGCGCGCGGCTGAGGCCGGGGGCAGGTCGGGACGAAGGGACGGCGCGGGGTCGAACAAAGGGACGCGCTCGGCCGTGTGGTCGTCAGGCTTGCGCGAAGAGCTTCTTGGCATCGAAGTCCTCATCGTTGCGCCACATGGCGTGGATGGCATGAAGGAGCTTGCGCATCAAGGCGACGATCGCCTGCAACCTGGTCTTGCCGCGGGCGACGAGGCGGTCGACGAAGGCCCGGGCCTCGGGGCAGCAGCGGGCCGCGGTAAGCGCCGGATAGAACAGCGCGTCGCGCAGCCGTTTGTTGCCGCGCTTGCTGATCCGCGGCCTGCGCTGGACGCTGGTGCCGGAGCGCTCCTCGCAGACGTCGATGCCCGCCTGTGCCACCCACTGCCGAGCCGTCATCGGCGGCAGCACGATGAGCTCGGCCATGGCAATGACCGTGGCTTTGGCGGCAAAGCCAGGCACGCTGTCGGTGCGCTCGAACAATCGCCTGAGCTCGGGATTGGCCTTGATCTGCTTCAGCGCCGCAGCGATGAGCTGGTCGATGATTGCCTCGGCCTGGGCGATCTGCCGATCGAGCAGCGCGGTGAGCTCGGCCGGCGTCAGCTGGGTGGCAGCAAGCGCATGGCGTCGGTTCTTGGCGGCCGTCACGGCCTTGCTCTGGGCCTGTGCCTCGCGGGCGATCGCACGCAGGGCGAAGAGGTCGGCCGCGGGCGGCGTCCACGGCACGAAGTCCATGCGGCGGCCGTATTCGCGCAGCATCGCCGCGTCGACGGGATCTTCCTTGCGGCGCTGCAGTATCGCCTCGGCAAAATGATGCGCCGCCTTGGGATTGACCACCATCACCTCGACCCCCGCCGCCGCGAGCTCGCAGGCCAAGTCGAGGAAGTAGATACCGGTCGCCTCGAGCACCGCCCGTACCCGCTGCCGGCCGGGCCGCAACGCCTTGATCAAGGCGTTGCGGCCCATCGTCGTATTCTCATACGCCGGGCGCAACCCGATCTCTTTCCCGGCCACCGCCAGCGTGGCGGCAGATACATCAATGCCGATCACCTCAGGACTGGACATGGCAACCTCATGTGCTTCACCATCACGTCCGGTCCCCCGACCCTGCATCACCGTCGACCGGCCTTGTATGCAGGCTCCTTGCGGGCTCTGAGATACTCCTCGGCTTCGACGTTTAGGGCGGGGGGCCACTCTTCGAACAGGATCACCGCTTGCGGCGGCGTCCTTGGGACGCAGCGGCCTCCCGGACGGCGCCGATGATCGCTCATCAGCGCCGACATACAAGGACGCACCTTGGATCTGCAGCGAGTTGCAATTTCTTCACACGCTTTTTCGCGGGGATGACGGACAAAGGAAGCAAGCGATTCGGAACACGCTCTAGGCCGCGATGGCGCGCCCTTGCTCCTGCCGGTTGGTCCCAACTACAACGGCTCCGAGCCGGGGCAGAACGGGGCGACGCGATCGCCACCGGCCCGATGGGGAGCGCAATCATGAAGGTGTCCATCCTCGACGATTACTTCGACACGCTGCGCACGCTCCCCTGCTTCGCCAAGCTGGCGGGACACGAGGTCAAGATCTGGAACGATCACGTTCAGGACGTGGATCGCCTCGCCGAGCGCCTGGCCGACACGGAGGCGCTCGTGCTGATCCGCGAGCGCACCCAGATCCGCGCGAAGCTGCTCGAGCGCTTGCCGAAGCTGAAGCTCATCAGCCAGCGCAGCGTCTATCCGCATATCGACGTCGAGGCCTGCACCGCGCTGGGCGTGATCGTCTCGTCGAACATGCATGCCGGTACCCCCTCCTACGCCACGGCCGAGCTCACCTGGGGCCTGGTGCTGGCGGCGTTCCGCCAGATCCCGCAGCAGATGGCATCGCTCAAGGCCGGTCGCTGGCAGATCGGCGTCGGCACCAGCCTGCGCGACAAGACGCTGGGCATTTACGGCTATGGCCGGATCGGCGGCGCGGTCGCCGGCTACGGCAAGGCCTTCGGCATGAAAGTGCTCGCCTGGGCGCGTGAGGCGTCGCTGGCGCGCGCTGCCGCCGACGGGATCGCGGTCGCGCGCAGCAAGGCGGCGTTCTTCGCGGAATGCGATGTTATCTCGCTGCATATGCGCCTGGTCCCGGCGACGCGCGGCATCGTCACCGCCGCCGATCTCGCGCGCATGAAGCCGACATCGGTGCTGGTCAATACCAGCCGCGCCGGACTGATCGAGCCGGGCGCGCTCGTGGCCGCGCTGCGCGCCGGCCGCCCAGGCATGGCGGCGGTCGATGTCTTCGAGACGGAACCGCTGACCGATCCGCACGATCCGCTGCTCGCGCTCGACAATCTCATCGGCACTCCGCATATCGGCTATGTCACGCGCGAGGAATACGAGCTGCAGTTCAGCGACATCTTCGATCAGATCAACGCCTATGCCGCCGGCGCGCCGATCAACGTGGTGAACCCTGACGTGTTGACGCGGCGGCGCTGAGCGCCGATCCCGTCGCTGGAAAGGACCCGATGACGACGGCCGTGCGCTCTACCGCCGAGGACCGCCGACCCGGCTCGCCGCTCGAAGTGCTGCGCGTCTTCTTGAAGCTGGGGCTCAGCTGCTTTGGCGGCCCGATCGCTCACATCGGCTATTTCCGCGCCGAATTCGTCGAGCGGCGACGCTGGCTCGACGAGCAGGCCTATGTCGATCTCGTCGCGCTCTGCCAGTTCCTGCCGGGACCGGCGAGCAGCCAGGTCGGGTTCTCCATCGGCCTGATGCGCGCCGGCTATCTCGGCGGCCTTGCCGCCTGGACCGGTTTCACGCTGCCTTCCGCCATTGTGCTGGTGCTCTTCGCCTATGGCGCCGGTGCCCTGGTCGGCCCGCTGGGCAGCGGACTGCTGCACGGCCTCAAGCTGGTCGCCGTCGCCATTGTCGCTCAGGCGGTGTGGGGGATGGCGCGGACGCTCTGCCCCGATCGCGAGCGCGCCAGCATTGCGGCGCTGGCGGCCGTGCTGATCCTGTTCAGCACCGCCTCATTGGTTCAGATCGGCGCGATCCTGCTGGGCGGGATCGCCGGGCTATGGCTCTGCCGCGGCGCACCGCCGGCGGCGCAGGGGCACATGCCCGTGCCGGTCTCGCGCAAAGCGGGCATGGTGGCGCTCTTCCTCTTCTTCCTCCTGCTGATCGGCATTCCCATTGTGCAGGGCTTCGTCCGCGCGCCGGGCGTGGCCCTCTTCGACGCGTTCTACCGCTCGGGCGCGCTCGTCTTCGGCGGCGGCCATGTCGTGCTGCCTTTGCTGCGCCAGGCCTTCGTCACACCCGGCTGGGTGAGCGACGATGCTTTCCTGGCCGGCTATGGCGCGGCGCAAGCCGTGCCCGGCCCGCTCTTCACCTTCTCGGCCTATCTCGGCGCCGTCGTCCGCACGACGCCGCACGGGCTCCCCGGCGCGGTGCTGGGCCTGCTGGCGATTTTCCTGCCGGGCGTTCTGATCCTGGTCGGGACGCTGCCCTTCTGGGAGGCGTTCCGCAAGCGCGCCGTCGCGCAAGCGGCGATGCGCGGCGTCAACGCGGCGGTGGTGGGCTTGCTCGCCGCCGCGCTCTACAACCCCGTCTGGACGAGCGCCGTCCGGACACCAGCCGACTTCGCCGTCGCTCTGGTCGGCTTCGTCCTCCTCACCGTCTGGCGCGCGGCACCGCTCATCGTCGTCCTCTTCAGCGCGCTTGCGGGGATGGCGCTGGCGCAAGTGGGCGCCGGTTAAGAGTTGTCAGTCGTCAGTTCTCAGTTGTCAGTTCAGGCGGGCACCGGAACTGAAAACTGACCACTGAAAACTGACGACTTCGACTCACCCCGATGTCGCGTCGTGCAGCACGCGGAGCGCATCGGGGCGGTCGGCGGCCCAGCCGAGGGCGTCGCGGCCGGTATAGTCCTGCTTCTTCGGATCGGCGCCCGCCTTGAGCAGCTCCCTCACCACCTTGGCCTTGTCGCCGCCCGCCGCCAGCATCAGCGGCGTAATTCCCTGCCGGTTCTGCGCGTCGACCGGCGCTTTGGCGGCGAGCAGCATCTCGACCGCGTCGGCATGGCCGCGCTCGGCCGCCCAATGCAGCGCCGTCGAACCGAACTTGTCGCGATAATCGGCGCGCGCGCCGCCATCCAGCAGCATCTTGATGATCACCGTATTGCCGTGTTCGGCGGCGTAGTCGAGCGGCGTGCGGCCGCCCGGGTCGGCGAAATTGGGATTGTCGCCGCGGCGCAAGAGATAAGCGACCTCGTCCGGCTTGTTGTTCGCGCACGCATTGGCGAGGGTGTACCAGTCGGGGAAACTGAAGAGCTGCGCCAGGCCGGGCCGCGGCGTCAGCGCCGCTGCCAGCGTCGTGGCGGTGGCGATGAGGCGGAGCGCGGCACGGCGGGAAACGACAAGGCTCATGATCTCTCCTCGCCCGCGCGCGCCGGCCGATCGAGCCGCGCGCCGAGCCAATCGAGCGCTGCCGCGACAGTCTCGACGCGCTCGCCCGGCGGCGGCGGCGGGCGGCGCACCATCACCACCGGCAGGTCGCGCTCGCGCGCGGCGACCAGCTTCGGTTCGGTGGCGGCGCCGCCGCTCGCTTTCGCGACCAGCACCTCCACCGCGTGACGCTCCAGAATACGTCGCTCCTCCGCGAGGTTGAAGGGGCCGCGACCCAGCACAAGCTCGGCGGAGGGCAGCGGCAGCGGCGCGGCCGGCGGCTCGACCACCCGCACCAGGAAATGATGTCCGGTGAGGCCGGCGAAAGCAGCGAGCTCGCGCTGGCCGATGGTGAGCCAGACGCGCCGTCCGAGCCGTGGCAGAACCGCCGCCGCGCCGGCGACATCGGCGACTTCGACCCAGCGGTCGAGCGGGTGGCGCTTCCACGGCGGACGCAGCAGCACGAGACGCGGCACGCGCGCGGCATCGCAGGCCGCGGCGGCTTGCGCCGAGATCTGCGCCGCGAAAGGATGGGTGGCGTCGATGACGCAATCGATGCTCTCAGCCGTGAGATAGGCGGCGAGTCCTGCGGCGCCGCCGAAGCCGCCGAGACGCACCTGCCCCGGTAGCGGCGCCGGGTGCTCGGTGCGGCCGGCGAGCGAGGTGGTGACGGAGAGCCCCGCGCCGAAGCGCTGCAGCGCCGCCGCGGCGAGCGCCGCCGCTTCGGCCGTGCCGCCGAGGATCAGAAGACGCGTTGTGCCGTCAGGCTCCGGCATGGGCGAGCAGCTTTCCCGTGCGGTCGAACACCGCGACATCGACGGCGATGCCGCCCGCCAAGGTCGCCAGCGCCACCTCGCGCGCCTGGCGTGCTACGGCCAGGGCCAGCGCCTCGCGTTGCGCGCCGGCCAGCGCCAGCACTTCGCCCGCGCTCTTGGCCGCTTGCGCCGCGGCGATGCTCGCGTCGTCGCCGCCCAGCGCCGCCAGCATCGCCGCCAGCGCTGCCGCATCGACCTTGCTCTCGCCGGAATGGAGATCGAGATGCCCCGACGCCAGCTTGGCCAGCTTGGCGAAGCCGCCGGCGAGGGTGAGGCGCGGCACCGGGTGGCGGCGCAGATATTTGAGCGTGCCGCCGACGAAATCGCCCATATCGATGAGCGCCGTCTCGGGCAGTGTAAACAGCCGCTGCACGGCCTGCTCCGAGGTCGAGCCGGTCGAAGCGGCGAGATGTGTCAGCCCCGCCGCGCGCGCGACATCGATGCCGCGATGGATCGAATGGATCCAGGCGGCGCAGGAATAAGGCGTCACGATCCCGGTGGTGCCGAGGATCGACAAGCCGCCGATGATGCCGAGCCGCGCGTTGAGCGTCTTCGCCGCCAGCGCTTCGCCGCCGGGGATCGACAGGGTGACGGCGAGATCGGCCGGCCGCTCGCTCTCGCTATCGGCAGCGGCATCGTCGAGCGCCGCCGCGATCATGGCGCGCGGGCCGGCGGTGATCGCGGCTTCGCCGACGGCGATCGGCAGGCCCGGCCGCGTCACGCTGCCGACGCCGCTGCCGGCATGGAAGACGAGCCCGCTCCCCGGCGGCCCATACGCCACCTCGGCGATGACCAGCGCGCCATGGGTCACGTCGGGATCATCGCCCGCATCCTTGACGATGCCGGCGCGGGCGCTGCGCTCGCTTCGCTCTTTCAGCGCCAGCGGGAAGGACGGCCGCTCGCCCTGCGGCAAGCGGATCGTCACGGGATCGGGAAAGCGTCCGGTGAGGAGCGCGCCGAGCGCCGCCCGCGCCGCCGCCGCGGCGCAGGCGCCGGTGGTCCAGCCGCGCCTGAGCTCGCCCGCCGGTCGCCGTGACATGGCCCGATATTAGCCACGCCGGGTGGGCCGGTGTAGTCTCCGGCCATGGAGCTGCCGTCTCTCGATTTCCCCGACTTCGTGCCCGGCACGGTGTGGCTGGTGGGTGCCGGGCCGGGCGATCCCGGCCTGTTGTCGCTGCTGGCGCTGCATGCGCTCCGCCATGCCGACACCGTCGTCTATGACGCGCTGGTCGATCCGCGCATCCTGGCCTTGGCGCGCCCTGGAGCGGCGCTCGACTATGCCGGCAAGCGCGGCGGCAAGCCTTCGCCGCAACAGCCCGATATCTCCGAGCGCTTGGTGCGTCTCGCGCGCGCCGGGCAGCGCGTGCTGCGCCTCAAAGGCGGCGATCCCTTCGTCTTCGGCCGCGGCGGCGAAGAAGCGCTGACCCTCGCCGCTGCCGGCATTCCCTTCCGCATCGTGCCGGGCATCACGGCCGCGATCGGCGGCCTCGCCTATGCCGGCATTCCCGCTACGCATCGCGACGTCAACTCGGCGGTCACCTTCATCACCGGTCATGCCAGCAATGGCGAGCTGCCGGACGGGCTGGACTGGACGGCGCTGGCGCGCGGCGCGCCGGTGCTGGTGCTCTACATGGCGCTGAAGCATCTCGACGCCATCGCCCAGCGCCTCATCGCCGCCGGGCGCCGCCCGGACGAGCCGGTGGCGGTGGTCAGCAAGGCGACGACCCCCGCCCAGCGCGTGCTCGAGACGGTGCTGGCGCGCGCCGCTGCCGATGTCGCCGCCGCCGGCATCGAGCCGCCGGCAATCGTCGCCGTCGGCGAGGCGGTGAAGCTGCGCCGCATGCTCGACGGGATGGCGAGCGTCCCGGCTGCCGTCCGCTGAACCTCGCGCCCGGCGCTTCGTTCTCAAGGCGAACGCGCGCAGCGCGTTCGTCCGCGGCGGCGTCAGCGATTGCGCAGCAATCGCGGGAGCCGCACCGTTCGGACTAGCTTCGGCGCCCGCCAAGCTCGATGCTGCAGGCCTAACCTGCATCCTTCGACAAGCTCAGAGCCTGA
>Ga0335079_10009832_pt1 | contig 10896 bp, 6 predicted proteins | sample Lox_Sample_33_FD_206719 | JGI IMG/M metagenome (GOLD analysis project Ga0335079, IMG submission 206719) | Soil microbial communities from Loxahatchee National Wildlife Refuge, Florida, United States - Lox_Sample_3.3 | ecosystem: Environmental > Terrestrial > Soil > Wetlands | place: USA: Florida... | reverse complement strand
CCCCTACAACGAATTCAACAAGAACTACAACCTTTACGACAGCGTTAGCTGGATCCGCGGCCGCCACACCATTCGCTTCGGCTTGAGCGCCAACCGTTACAACAAGACGGAAAACGCCGCCAGCGATCAAGGCACATTCTCGTTCACCAATACCGGCGCTCCCAGCGGCACGTCCGCCTTCCAGCAGGCCTTCGCCAACTTCCTGCTAGGTAACGTCGCTACTTTCACCCAGCCGTCTACCGACATCACGCCCAATCTCTGGGCATGGCAGGACGAAGCCTGGGCGCAGGACGATTTCCACGTCGCCCCTCGCTTGACCGTGTACCTCGGTGTACGCTGGTCGTACTTCGGCCAGCCGGTAGACCACAATGGTGAGCTGACCAGCTTTGATCCCGCGCTCTACACTGCTTCCGCCGCGCCCAAGATCGATCCCACGTCCGGCAACATCGTCGCCGGCAGCACCACCCTGCCTTACACCAATGGCATTATCATCGGTGGCAAGAATTCGCCTTGGGGTGATAAGGTCGCTCCCGATCAATACCACAACTTCGCTCCCCGCCTGGGCGTGGCATGGGACCCCATCGGCGACGCCAAGACCTCGATTCGCGCCGGCTACGGCATTTATTACGACTCGGGCCTGTTTGGAACCTACGAGCAGTCCATCTTCCAGAACCCGCCCTTTGTGCAGAGCGTGACCTTGAGCAACGCGCCCTTCTCCAACGTCGCGGCCGGCACGCCTCCGGGCACGGTTTCCACGGTCTACGCCCGCGCGACCATGCTGCCCAACCTGATCCCCTACGTGCAGCAGTGGAGCCTCGATGTGCAGCGCCAGTTGCCCATGAACATGTCTCTGGATGTCGGCTACTCGGGCTCCAAAGGCACGCACCTGATCGGCATCGTGGATCTCGACCAGGCGCCTCCCGGCGTGGCGCTGGCGGCCGGTCTGCACGCCGCCAACGGCAACACCATCTTCACCAGCGCCGACGATCCGCACATCAACGCCGTCCGACCCTTCCTGGGTTACAACGCGATCAACGCCATCGAGTCGGCGTTCGATTCCAACTACAACGCCCTTCTGGTGAGCTTCCGCAAGCAGTTCACCAGCGCCGGCCTGATCAGTTTCGCGTACACCTACTCCAAGAACCTCACCGACAACGCCTCCGACCGCTCCAATGCGCCGCAGAGCAGTTACAACTGGCATGAGGGCGAATACGGCCCGGCCACCCTCGACCGCCAGCAGGTCTTCAACTTCAACTACGTGTACACCATTCCGATTTTCAAGAACAGCCACGGCGCTCTGGGATACGCATTGAAGGGATGGGAGCTTTCCGGCATCGTGAGCATGTACACCGGCTCGCCATTCACCGTCACCACATCCAACCTCGACCCCGCCGGCCTTGGCTTGTTAGGCAATAGCGCCTCCAGCTCCCGCCCGGACATGGTGTGCGATCCCAACCAGAATGCGCCACATAAGGCACCCGGCTTCACCGGACCTGGCCAGTCGACCTGGTTTAATACCGCCTGCTTCCAGGCCGTGCCGCAGGGCGCCGTCCGCCCGGGCAATGCCGGACGCGGCGTGGTGCGCGGACCGGGCTTCGGCAACTGGGACGCCGCACTGATGAAGAACTTCCACTTCACCGAGCGGGTGTATCTCACCCTGCGCGGAGAGTTCGTGAACGCCGACAACCGCGCTAACCCGAACGGCTTCAGCAGCACCAACATCACCAGCAGCTCGTTCGGCCAGATCAGCTCGTACCGCGCCCCGCGGCGCATCCTGATCGCAGCCAAGCTCGTCTTCTGATAAACAATCGGCGGGCTGCCGGAATGGCAGCCCGCCGTCTTTGCTGAACTAGCGGATTAGTGCAGTGCTTCCACTGCGGCAAACGGGCTGACCAGGTTGCCTGAGCCGTCGAAATCGAAATCAGTGGTGCTCTCGATTGCCAGTTGCGGATTCTGCTCTACCGCGCCGCGCAGATTCTCGCTTAGCGCCAGCCGGCCGAGTTCCATGGTGTTGCGGATCCAGCCAAACGTGACTTCGTCAAGATCCACCTTTCCCACCGTGGGCGCGATGCGCTCAATGCACTCGCGGTCGGTAGGGAAGTGAATCGGCGTGCGGATGGCCGCCGGCGTATTGGCGGTCAGCGAATTGATCCAGGTCGGCTCCCAGTCGATCCGGTCCACCAGCCGGTCGGTCACCACGTCCGCCATTCCCAACCCTACCGCGCTGTTGTAGGTGAGCTCGCTCAGGTTGCGTACGAAGATGCGCTCGATGCGCGGCGTATCGGGCCACGGGTTGTAATCGCCGAACACGCTGCGGTTCACCACCTTGGTATCCATGCCCGCCCCGCTGATGTTCTTCCCAATCTCATCCAGGATGAGGATGTCTAAATCGGCCGGGATCTTCGCCATCCAGGATTTTACCAGTGCCAGGTTCTCTTCCTCGCGCCGTTCCATGTCTTCTACCGGGACGGCATCGATCCTCGCCGTGTCGTGGTTCGCGTCTTCCAGAATCGCCAGGCCGCCCAGAATCTTGCCGCACTGAAGCACCTGCCGCCCCACTGTGCGAATGACGTGCTCCAGGCCGAGCCGGTACGCGTAGGCGTGATACCTCTGCGCGCCGGCAAACTTGCCCAGCCCGATGGCCATCATCTTGAACAGTCCGCTTTCGATCTTCCCTGCGAAATCCGTATGCCACTTCACGCGGCCGATCAGCATGACGCCGTCGGATTCGTAGGCCACCTTGTCCATGAAGGCCTCGATGCCGTCGGCGGTCTTGCCGAGAGAGACCACTTCCAACTGGCTCACCAGGGGACAGCCCATCGCGGATTCAGTGATGCCGTAGTGCGCCAGCACGTCCGCCTGTCCCTCGGCGGATGCCGCGCCGTGGCTTCCCATGGCGGGAAAAAGAAACGGCCGCATCCCCTGTTCCTGCCAGTACCGGACCGCGCTCCGCACGATGGCAGCGTAGTTGTGGATGCCGCGGCTGCCGACTCCGATCGCGATGCGCGCCCCCGGTTTGACGCGGGAGGCGAAGCCGGACGCGGCCAGTTGCCGGCCGACTTCGGCGGGAACATCCTTCAAGCGGCGGTCGGGGAATTTCTGGCGAACCATTGACAGGCGGGGAAATCGCATCACGATTTCATTTTAGCTTCAATCAGCAGGTTCCACCTTTCGCCGCTCGCTGCCGACGTGGCGAAGAGACTCCCTTGAAAACTCACGCGGCCGGTTCAAGGATCACCCGGTGATCCATCGCCTCCAACTTTTTGAGACAGTATCGCTTCAGTCCATCGGCATGCAGGTGTTCGCAGTAGTCCGCTCCCAATTCCTGATAGGTCTGTTGCTTCGTCAACATGGCGTGGATAGTAACCAGAACCGCATGGCCCACCGCCAGGACCGCGCGCTTCTTGCCGCGCTTGGCGGCGATGCGGCGGAACGGCGCCGAGAAGTAGGTGTTTCGAGTATGCGAAGCGGCCCACCCGACTTGGCACAGGATTCGTTTCAGCCAGACATTGCCCGAGCGGGTCCGGCGGCATGAGTACTCGTTTCAATCCACAAGTCCAAGTCTTTGGTATAGCGCGGCTCGGTATAAAGCATTACGGCATGGCCGCCGACGATGAGGTACTTAATTTCGTTGGGATTGAAAATGCTCAACAGTTCTTCGAAGTCGGAGTTCATCGGAACCGCCGGACCCACGCGCATGTGCGTCCACTACCATTTGCCAGGCAGCCTCGAATATACCTGCCGGGCCCAGCCGCTGCCAATACTCGATGTCGAAGGAACTTTCCATATCAGCCAGGCGGCCGTACCGTTCCATGACATAAGCTGGGGGCGTCTGACGCACGTGCACTTCCCGGTCCCTATTTTAGCTTGCCCTGTGACGTCGCGTCCGCCAAAGCCATCGAAGCGAACGCCGTGGCCGTATCCCGCATGAAACCTTCTTCCATCGAACCGGAAGGGTATCTCTTGTTCATCGAGTCCGCGGCCCAGTATCCCGTCTGCCGGTCCTGGTGCGATTCCAGCCACTGGATTGCCTTCGCCAGGCCCGCGGACGAACGCGGAACGCCGCCAACGGCAAGCGTGTACGAGACCAAGGCTGTGGCGTAGCTGTTGCTCTGGGCCGACGGCGGCGCCCCCGCGTGTTCTTGCCACGGGCCCAGAGATTGAATGGTCCAGCCGCCATCTGTGTTCTGCCTGCTCAAGACCTCGTTGATCGTCTTTTGCCGCGCTGCCGGAGGGAGTAAATCCGGCAGCCTGGCGGAAGCCCACACCAAGAAGAGCTGATTGTGAAGCGGCTGCGATTCCCTTTCGCGCAGCAGATAGGCCTTTAGGTCGTCGAGATGGGCTCGAACGTCGGAGCGGTTCCGATAGTCTGCCGAAGTTTGCGCTACGGCGACGGCTGCCAAGGCTGCGCCGCAAAAGGCCGAATGCGGCATTTCGTATGGGTCCAAACCGCGGCTGAACCAAGGCCAGGCGCCCTTGGACGGCCCCTCCTTTAATTGCAGCGACCACAGGCGATCGAAGGCCTTCTGCGCATCGCTGTCCGGTTTCGAACCGTCATCCGCCAGCGACAGGAACAGCGCCGCTAAAACGCCTTCCACGCCGCGGCCCTGACTCGCAGCGGGTTCCTTGGCCGCGCTCGGGAACATGTCCTTGGCGTCGGTCGACTCCACCCTGGCGCGCAGCGCGTTCAACAGCCCGGTCTCATACGCGGTTGGTTGGCTCTCGCCGAGGACGCGGCGCAACACTGGACGCGCCAGCAGATAGGGCGCGTTGGTGTGGCAGGAAATGCAGGGCCCCCCGGTAGCCTTCGCCCGCGGCCACTCGAACCATGCTTTCTGCCTCGCATCCAGATAGTTGGCGGCCAGACCGGGATCCCAGTCCCCGGCCATTATCGGCGCCGCCACCAGGAGGAGGCCGATCCATCCTGAGACTCGCATTCCCATATCATATCCGCACAATAGTCATATGCGCGCCGCGACGTTCTCGCACCGGCGGAAATAGGCGTGGTCTTCGCGCCTGACCCGCGCCTCCATCCGCCTTCCGACGAGCGGATGTGACTTGGCGTCTCCCAGCAGATGCGTGAAACCGGCGCGCGTCGCATTCGTTGGATTCGAGGCGTCATCCCACGACGGAAACAGGTACCGCGTGCGAACGCCGCGATAGGGAGAGTCGGGATGAAAACGATAGAAGTCCACGCAAGCTGCCAGGAAGAATTGCTCGATGACCGTATTGGACTTCGCACAGCCCGACCACGCGCGCGCGTGTTCCGGGCGCAGAGCCAGATCGGCGGCCGTCTCCGCATAGTAGCGGAGGAAATCCACCCGATTCCCGCCGATGATGCCGCAGTTCTCCTCCCGGATGAAGTCGTCGTCGCGGGAGACGGCCCACCGCCATTCCATGGGGAGCTGCGTGGACGAATTGCGGAACGAACGCTCGATATCGAGAGTGCGCCGCTGCAGTCTCGGAAAGTACTCCGGGCACTGCGCGAACACGGGAGCTTCCACCACTTCCGGGGGAAGCGGCTTCCACAGGAACGCATCCGTGTCAATGTGCACGAAGGGCCGGTCCTGCATGCCGTAGGCGATGAGCTTGCCCAGCGCCCACCAATCTGGATCAGCCTCACGCAGGCGCTCAAGCTCGGTCGACACATTTGCGAACGATAACCCCAGCGTGTCGACCAGCAGCCCTTTCCCGTATCGATCAGTGACCAACAGGGTATCAGGATAGTGCCGGCTGGCCGCGCCGACCGACAGTCCCCACGCCAGCAGATGGTGCAGCGGCGTGCGCCACGCCCAGCCCTTTTGCGCCAGGAATGGCCTGCTCCAAAATGACCAGACAGCTCGCATCGTCGCTACTGGATGACCTGGAACCCGGTGAGCGTGAAGTTAGCCGTGAAAGTGCTGGTCGTGCCCAACGCGTTCGGCAGTGAAGCGACGATCTGAAACACCTGCGCCGTGGCGTTGCTTGTGTTCCCGACCGTCACAGGAAAACTCTTGGTGACGGTGTTCTTGGAAACCGTCACGTTGGGCGGAACGGTAACTACCGGGGAGATGTTGGGGGGCGTAGTTACGGAAAGAGTAACCACCGTATCAGCCATCGGCGCATAGTTGAGAGTGACGGTCGCCGTGACCGCGGGCGGCGCCGGCGCCGTGAGCGACAGAACAACTGTTGGGGGCTGCACGCTGAGCCCGGTAATCGCCAGAACCGGCGCCAGGTAAAACCAGCTTTCAAAATCGCTGGCTGCCTGTTGCGCCCCCGTTGGAAATACCAGATCGGTGCGGGGCGTAACCCCGTCGCTGCGCGTGCCGGTGATCCCAAATGCCTCGCCGTCGAGAAACAACTGAGTCGAGCCCGTTCCCGCGAAGATTTTGGCTCCCAGCAGCCGCACGCGCACGCGCGTGAAGGAAGCGTAAGCGGCGCCTTGCAGCAACATGGCGTTCATCGTGGCGATCGCCAGGAACTGGACTTGCTGAATCTGGCCCTTCAATAGGTAAGGAATGCTCCACGAGATTCCCGTTGTCTGCAGAGCCACCTGGCCATCCAGGGGCATTGCGGTTCGCAACACAATCGGCACGAGCCCTTCAAGTACCGCGGCCGCCTCAAGCGGGCTGGCAACGGGGACTTCGAGCGTGACGCTGAACGCCGCCGAATCCACGTGGCTCGTCGCCGCCTGGTCGAGTGAAACCACCAAGCCGTTCGCCAGTAGTTGGTCGAGCGTCATTACATCGTCGTTGCGCCAACTGATCTGGCTGACGTGCAGGGCGGGCTTGGCGCCTCCCGCGATGGCCGTGAGGGCGGGGAAGAACCTGCGGCACTCCTCCACGTTGAACTGCTGCGCTTTCGGGTCCCAATGAATACAGGCCAGCGGCGCGCGGCGTACGTCGATCCGGTGAGGCGGCTGCGCGGTGGCGCCGTCACTGCCGCAGGGCGGCCACTCGATCTGCCCCGTGGCGGTTCTGGCCGGGATCAGCCAGTAGTCCCCGGGTTGATAATTCCCCGCGGAGAATTGAATTTGAATTCCGTTCTCCAGTTCAAACCAGGCAGACGTCGGAAGCGGAATCCCGGTCGGCCCCGCGGTCGGCCCGGACTGCTCCCAGCGGCGCATGCGCGCATTCCGGGTAGAGTCGATCTGCGAGACTGTGCCGCTCATCGTGACGCTCAACTGGCCGGGCGTGATGGTCTGGATCTGGAAGAGTTCGCCGGGCCGATTGGGCGGCGTTCCGAACAGGTACGTGTCGTCGCTCAGCTCCACCCAACCCCCGGTCGCAAAGCCGAGGTTGGCATCCGGGCCCAAACTCTCCACCGTGACCTGCGAGCCGGCGATGCCGGTCACAGCAACCACCACGGAGCCGTTTTCCCTCGACCATTTGAACGTGGCGGTCTTCTCCGTGCCGCCCTGGTGGATCTCCACGCGATAGAGCTGATTCTCCAAACCGCGGTATCCGGCAGCGGGCGTCGGCTGGCAGGAGCAGTCGGCTGAAGCGCTGCCAGGCTGCGCGCTCAGCTTGCCGGGCGCGAGTTGCAGGGGTTGGGTGTACATTGACACGCAGCAGTCCTGGACCGCGGGAGGATTCGTGGTCAGGACCGGCGGATTCGTGGTTTGAACGGGAGGATTCGTGGTCAGGACCGGGGGATTCGTCGAAAGGACGGGGGGGTTGGTCGTTAGCACGGGAGGGTTCGCAGTCAGGACCGGCGGCGCTGCGACCGGTATCGTCCCCACCGGCACTGTGCCGATTATCGGAGGCGCCAAGGTTGCGCCCAATCTCGTGGCGATCACGTCCGTAAGCCCCGTGGCAAGATGGAGCCCACCCGAAAGTGTGCCCAGCGTCGGCGTGCTCGTGGTCGCTGCGATCGGCTGCGCCACCACGCGCCAAACCGTCTGCAACCGCGCCGTTGTATCTGCCTGCCCCAGCGCCGGCTCGGCCAGGCACGGATCATCCAGCGACGTCACCAGCCGCTGCCATACTTCGAGGAAGATCGGAATAGCCGAGACCGTGCCGCTCTGCAATTCGCTGAGCAACTGGGAATCGCTGAGAGGCGGATGGATCAGAAACGGCTGGTTCATGAACCCGAGCGGCGCGCTGTTCTCGCACAGCAGCCCATTCACGTAATAGTTGCCGGCCCCAATCTGGATGGTGTTGCCGCTCACCGTAATGCCGAACCCGGCGCTCGTCTTCGGCCCGCCGAAGGGCCCGATGATATCCACATTCTCGGTGTCGCGGATGTGCTCGTTGATGGCGCACTGCTCGTTGGCGTCTGCGTCGAGCGCGACACGGCCCTGCTGTTCCAGAACCGAGGTGTAGTGCTTGTTCTGATTGAATCGAAGCCGGCTGAAGTCGCCTTTCATAATTCGTCTCCCGTTTCGTCAGATGAGATGGGCGCCGATCCCCATAAAGCCGAGCTCGCTCTCCGGATCGCCGCAGGGATCGAGCTTCCGGTAGCCATAGCCGTAGCCGGCGGGCGGCGCCGGGCGCACCACCGGGGCGGATGGCTCCAGGAACACGCCGGCCTCCAGGTTGAATGGCAGGAATTCCGGAATCCGGAGCTGGACGTTGCGCACCGCCTCGGTCTCTTCCAGCGGCTTGTAGACTCCCATTTGCGACCCGTTGTCGGCGCCGGTCCATATCGCCAAGGGGCAGTCGCCGCTCAGCAAACCGTAGGATGGCCGGCCGCATTCCAGCGTCACGAACTTCGGCAGCAACGCTTCTTCCAGGTTCGGGTCCTCCGGCAGGCAGCGGAAGCGACGCGGAGTGATCGAGTCCGTGGGTACGAAGCAGAAACGCATGCACCCGCTCTGCCGCCGGCTGCACCACACGGCCGCGAGCCAGGGATCGCCCGTTGCGCGCCGCGACAGGAATATCGTGCTCGACGCCATCTCCATGGTGTGGACGTGAACTTTGCCGATGACGGTGCTGTCCTCGATGTGCAGGTCGGCTCCTTCCGAAGCGAGGTCCGGCCCGGCGTAAGCCACCGAGCAGCGCGACGAGCTGTCGACAATGCTGGTGCAGATGCGCGTGGTAGCGCCTGGCGCGACGCCGACCGGCCCGCTGATCGAACGGACCAGGCTGAGACTCGAGCCCGGCGTATTGACGACCACACTCGCCTCGCCGGGCGACGCTGGCAGCCCGTTCTTGCCCGGCGCGATTCCTGGAAACAGAGTGCAATCGGAGAACTGCACATTGGTGGGGTCGCCATCCACCTGTACGGACCCGGAGATCCACACCCCGTTCCACACGAGCTGCCCGGCGGGCGGAGGATTCGAAACATCGGTGACCGCGATTTGCTTCCCGCTGATCTCGATCTGCCCGCGCAGGGTCACGCGCGCACCGCTCAGCCCCGGAATTCCGCCTGGTTCCACCTGCGCCGCGACGATGAACAGGCGGCTTTCCGATGGCAGTACGATCGCGTTCGCCTTGGTCAGATTGATGGAGTAGGTTTCGAAGGCCGGTAGGATGATCAGGCCGCTCGTCCCGGGTGGCTGCGAGTTCCAGGTATGGATGGCCAGTTCGAGCGTGGGTGTTGCCGCGGAACCGACGACGGCGTGGAACGCGAAACCCTTGGGATCGAGCGAGGGCAGATTCGCGGAGCGGTCGTATGGCCCGCCACCGAGATCGGCCGGGAATCCGTACACGTAGTTCACGCGAAGCTGCGCCGGAACTTTGACATCAGCCGCCAGCTGAATGCGGCCGAGTTGCGGATCGATGGCGTATTTCCCCTTCGCCGTGCAGCCGTTCCAGGCGCCTGCGCCCTGGTCCGAAAGATCGCGAACGCAGATATTCGAGACATCGACGGGCGTGTTGTCGGCCACGAGCTGAATGCTCTGGCCGGGACCGTAGAATGCGCCGGGATTGTCGAAGAACTCGCGGCGTTCGATCGGCTCCGGCACGTCCAGCCGGCCCGTCAATCGGCTGAACGAATCGCGCGGCGGCAGTTGATTGAACAGCGGCATGTCCTGCCCCAGCGGGTGGAACAGGTACCGGCGCGCGTCCACCTGAAACGCGGACTGGTTGCTCACCACGTTGGGTTTCCAGCGCCAGAGATAGACGCCGACGTCCGGCACGTTGTACTTTCCGCCGCCGTGCAGATTGATGGCGAGCGGAGTGGGATCCGGCTGGCTTGTGGTCCGGACGCGCGGCCCGATTCTGCGGACCGCCACCGTGCGGCTCACGGTGTCGAACGCCGAATCGAGCTTGGCGAGTTGGCTGCCGTTGCGCAGGTCGAGCGTAGCTGCATGGCCCGGCCGCAGGTGTTTCATGCTCTCGTTCGTGATCGCGAGCCTGAAGAACTCCACCGCCGCCGCCCGCAGGCCCGACACATCCATGGCCACCTGCTCGAGCGCCAGCAGCGTGCCTTTGCGCCGCCGGTACCCGATCGTGTTGGCCACCTCGGCGCGGCGGCCGTAAGCCGCCCCAGAAATTTCGTAGATGGGATTCGAGCCGACCAGGTCGCCGATATAAGGGATAGCCCACGAAGCGCATGTTTCGATGAACTGGTCGTCGTAGAGCTGCTGGATGTTCTCTTCCAGGATCGCTCCCTGGGCGGCCATAACCGTCAGCAGCGCCTGGAGCGGCATCCCGTTCTCCGCATCGCGGGTGCGGTAGATCGCGGGCAGCAGCGCGTACAGTTGATCGGCAGTCAGGCTCATGACCAGGCTCCGATGTTGGCGCGTGAAGCAGGATCGAGCAGCAGCATTTCCGCGGCTTGCGGAGTCACGTTGCCGCCGGTTATGGGCGCGGCTGCCCGCAGCACCGCGGGAAGCGGCGAAACCGCGGCCTGTCCGCTGCGATTAAAAGCCGTCAGCTCGACCGCGATCACGCCCGCGTTCTGCTGGATCAAGGCGACCACTTCGCTCTGCGCCACGCCTTGCCCCAGATCGCGCGCTTCAAACGCGAAGGC
>Ga0335079_10009830_pt1 | contig 10897 bp, 11 predicted proteins | sample Lox_Sample_33_FD_206719 | JGI IMG/M metagenome (GOLD analysis project Ga0335079, IMG submission 206719) | Soil microbial communities from Loxahatchee National Wildlife Refuge, Florida, United States - Lox_Sample_3.3 | ecosystem: Environmental > Terrestrial > Soil > Wetlands | place: USA... | reverse complement strand
TTTCCCGATGCACGCTTCGCCGCTATTCATCTGCGATAAGAACCGGATGCGCTAAGGAGCGCTCGTCCGGGTCCGAGGAGGGGGTCGTGAGTCATCACGATCCCTACTCCGATCCGCAGATTCGAGAGCGGCCCGGCCTTTAAGTAGAAGTCGTACGAGTCCTTCGTTCCCCAATCGAAAGTAGGAAAGCCCCTCTGCGGCAGCTGCGGATTTTCCTGCGGTTTGAAGAACGTGTAAAAGCCGAAGTTGGCCGACAGCATGAACGCTCCGCCGTGATACGCGTCGTCCCCCATGAAAAGATTTGTCATCGGAGCCTGCGGCGATGCCGCCTTCAACGCGGGATGCGAGTCGATCATGCTCGCCGACGTGTAGAATCCCGGATACGAAATTCCCCAGATTCCCGCATTGCCGTTGTTGTCCGGAACGTTCTTCAGCAGCCAGTCGATCGTGTCGTAGAGATCACTGGCGTCGTCGACATCCTGCTTCGACTTCTTGTTATCGATATGCGGACGCATCTCGACAAACGTTCCCTCCGACATATACCGTCCGCGCACATCCTGAAACACGAAAATGTATCCGGCCTTGTCGAAATCCGGAGACGGCCCCAGCTGGTTCCGGTACTGGTCGACGCCGTAAGGAGCGACGCTATAAGGCGTCCGGTCAATGAGAAATGGATATTTCTTCGAACTGTCTTTGGGCACGTAGACCGACGTGAAAAGATGAACTCCGTCTCGCATCGGGATCCGGAATTCATATTTCGTGTAATGCTCCTTGACGTCAAACTCGGGTGCGTCAGGACGGTTCTGAGCGAAAATTCCAGTGACAAGGACAAGAGAAAATAAAACGACAAAAAATCTGCGAGGAAACATGCCGCTCCTTGGTGCGTAGAAAGGTGAATAAAAGCGCTTACGCAACCTACCTTCCAGCCGTTAGCCGAGTCAAGCGCCCGAGCGCCCGGGCGCGTTGTAAGCGTTACAATAGAGGGTTGGCCGCATGGCAGCGGCCCTGTGTTCACGCCGCGGGCGCTCTCGGGGGATCATGTTCGAAGTTACAGTCGAAGATACGTTTGCCGCAGGACACTACCTGCGCAACTACAAAGGCAAGTGTGAGAATCCGCACGGCCACAACTACAAGATTCGTGTGACGCTGGCCGGCGCCGAACTCGACAAGGCCGGACTCCTGCTCGATTTCAAGGACCTCCGCGAAGTCATGCGCCACGTCATCGAACGCCTCGACCACCAGATGATCAACGACATCGAGCCGTTCACCGTAATCAATCCCTCGGCCGAGAACCTGGCGAAGTATTTTTACGACGAGTCCAATGGACGCCTGCAGTCGGTCACCAAGGGCCGCGTGCGCGTGAAAGATGTCACCGTATTCGAAACGGATACGACCACGGCCAAGTACAGCGAATAGCAACCGCTGCCCCATGCAGATAACTGAAATCTACAAATCGCTCCAAGGCGAGTCCACGTATGCCGGCCTTCCCTGTGTCTTCGTGCGGCTGACGGGATGCAATCTGCGCTGCGTCTGGTGCGACAGCGAATACACATTCCACGGCGGCCGCAAAATGTCCGCCGACGAAATTCTGGCCGAAGTTTCGCGCCTCAGCCCTTCCGGCGGCCTCGTGGAAATCACCGGTGGAGAGCCCATGCTTCAGGAGCGAGAACTCGTCCCGTTCATGCAGCAGCTCATCGACCGCGGATATTCCGTCCTGCTCGAAACCAGCGGAGAGCGCCCACTGCAGAACGTCCCGAAGCAGGTCGTCAAGATTGTCGACGTCAAATGTCCGGACTCCGGCGAAGGCGAGACATTTCACCTGGAAAATCTCGAAGCCCTCACCAGCCGCGATGAACTTAAATTCGTGCTGAGCAGTCGCACCGACTACGACTTTGCCCGGGAATTCGTAGACACGCACAACCTCGCGAGCCGAGTGAACGCCATCCTGTTCTCGCCCGCGTTTCGCAAAGACGCCACTGGCGGCCGCGACAGTTCGCACTGCCTGCTCGATCCGCAGCAGCTGGCCGAATGGATGATTGCCGACAACGTTCCCGCCCGTCTCGGACTCCAGCTGCACAAATTCATATGGGATCCGGCCCTGAAGGGAGTCTAAGCCGAATGCCCAACCGATCTCGCGCGGTAGTGCTGGCCAGTGGAGGCATGGACTCCGCCGTATGCGCCGCGCTCGCCGTGCGCGACTACGACGCCGCGGCCGTCCACGTCAGCTACGGACAGCGCACCGAAGAGCGCGAGCGGCAGTCGTTCATCGCCATCTGCCAGCGCCTCGGGATTCACGCCCGGCTGATGGTCCGCAACGATGCCCTGCGCGCGATCGGCGGATCCGCGCTCACCGACGAATCCATCCCCGTACCCGATGCCGAGAACATCGGCCAGAACATCCCGGTGACTTATGTCCCCTTCCGCAACGCGCATTTCCTGGCGGTCGCCGTGAGCTGGGCCGAAGTCCTGGGCGCCGAAAAGGTGTACATTGGTGCGGTTGAGCCCGATAGTTCGGGCTATCCCGACTGCCGGCCAGCCTATTACAAGGCCTTCAACGAGGTCGTAAAAGCGGGAACAAAAGACGGGCGGATCGAAATCGTGACCCCGCTCATCGCCATGCGGAAAGCCGAGATTATCCGTCTTGGCCTTGAAGTGGGTGCGCCCTTCGATTTAACTTGGTCATGTTACAGCCGCGAGGATCGCGCCTGTGGAGTCTGCGACAGCTGTGTGTTGCGCCTGCGTGCATTTGAGACCGCAGGAGTTCCCGACCCGATCCCTTACGCGGAGCGATAGAGTTTCATAGTAGTGCTTGCAATGAGTAGTGACAGGTTCCCCACGTCGTGGAACCTGTCGGAAAAATTACTTTGCCGGGAGGCAAAATGAAAAAGCGATTTGCAATTTTTCTAACCGCTGTTCTAGCGCTCGGTTTGTCCCTGCCTGCAGCTTTCGCGCAGGCTTCCGGAACGGTCAAAGGCACCTGCAAAGACGCGCAGGGAAATCCCATCGCCAATGGCGTGGTTGTCTGGACCAACATGGATAACGGCCAGAAATACACGCTCAAGACGAACAAGAAAGGCGAGTATTTCTCTCTGGGGCTCACTCCCGGCAAGTATCTGGTTACGCTCTACAAGGACCAGGATGATATGAAGGCCAACAAGGAGATGGACCATGTGAAGGGCTTTCCGCTCCAGCTCGACGAGAACACCCTCGACTTCGATATCAAGAAAGATCAGGAAAGCGCCGCCAAGGGCCAAGGTCTGTCTCCTGAACAGCAGAAGCAGATGCAGGAACAGCAGGCCAAGGCACAGAAGGAAACCCTGACCGTTAAGCAGCTGAACGAAAAGCTAAATGCCGCCAAGACCGCCGCGGACGCCGGCGACTATGACACCGCCATTGCCGACCTCACCCAGGCCAATCAAGTCGATCCGTCGCGCGACCTGATCTGGTTCAAGCTGGGCGACTACTACCGCATGTCGGCCACCAAGCAAACCGATACCGCCGAGAAGACGAAGCGCCTGGATTCGGCCGTCGAAGCCTATCAAAAGGCCATCGACCTCAAGAAGGCCACAGTTAACGATAAAGATCCCAACGCCGCCAAGAATCTCGCTGCCTATTACAACAACCTGGCCGAAGCCTACGCCAAGGACAACAAGGTCGATGACGCCATAAAGACTTATGCGCTGGCGGCACAGGCCGATCCCACCAACGCGGCGCAGTATTACTTCAACCAGGGAGCGGTTTTGACCAACTCCGGCAAGGTCGACGACGCTCTCGCTGCATTCGACAAGGTCATTGCGGCAGACCCGACTCGTGCCGACGCCTACTACTGGAAGGGCGTCAACATGATCGGCAAGGCCACTCTCTCCAAGGACGGCAAGATGCAAGCGCCTCCGGGAACCGCCGAAGCCTTCCAGAAGTATCTGGAACTGCAGCCTACCGGCGGCTATGCCGACGCCGCCAAGCAGATGCTGGCCAGCATCGGCAGTTCCGTGGAAACTAACTACGGCAAAAAGAAGACCTCGAAGAAGTAGCAACTGCTTGCCAAGCAATAACTTACAAGGGCGCCGCCAGCCGCCCTTTTTGTTGACCGATCAACTCTGCAGGCCACGGCTCACACGTGGCGTTCGAATCATGCCAGCGGTGCGCGATTTCGCATTAGCGTACCAGAGTCCGTGTCAGGGTTCGTATCAGGGCACCGCTTCAGCGGTGCCGTAAGTGCCGCAGAATCAACAACGCCTTTAGGCACTGCGGGAGTTACCAAGGGCTATGCCCTTAATGACCGTCGCTTCCGCCTCCCCATCGCGATACAGTTGAGATAACTCCCATATCTGTGGTGCGTGCGATTCTCGCAAGCGAGGACGAATGGCAGCACCAACAATTGCTCCGATCTCCGTCGAACTAGAAGGACACATTGGAAGCGGCCGCGTTGCGACTCCGGCCCTCCTCAGCGCCATGTTGCGCGCCGCCGAGAAGATCAGCGACCTCATCTTCTCTCCCGGGCGCCCGCCGCAGGTTCAGGTGTACGGGCAGATGATCCCGGTGCAAGTGCCCGGTCTCACCTCGCTGACGCCCGACGACACGCGGCACATCGCCGCCGACCTGATCGGCGATAACAAGCAGGCCATCACGACGCTGCGCGAGCACGGAGCCTGCGACGTTTCCTTCGGACTCCCCGGACTCGCCCGTTTCCGCGTCAACATCTTCATTCAGCGCGGCAGTTGCGCCGTGGTGATGCGCGTGATCCCAACCGTCATTCCCGAGTTCTCCGCGTTGCGGCTACCATCGCAGCTGTCGGAAATCACGAAATTGCGCGACGGAATCGTTCTCGTCACCGGACCTGCGGGTTCCGGCAAGTCCTCCACGATGGCCGTTCTGATCGACGCGATCAATCGCGAAAAGTACTACCACATCATCACCATCGAAGATCCCATCGAGTTCCTGCACAATCACAAGTGCTCGACGATTCATCAGCGCGAACTGCACAGCGATACGCCCAGCTTCGCGCACGCTCTCCGCTCTGCCATGCGTCAGGCGCCGAAAGTGATTCTCGTCGGCGAAATGCGCGATCGCGAGACCATCGAAATCGTGCTCGAAGCGGCGGAAACGGGCCACCTGGTTTTCTCCAGTCTCAATACGATGGACGCTCCCAAGACCGTCGAGCGCATCGTCAGCTCGTTCTCGCCCGGCGAGCAGCAATCGGTTCGCGAGCGTTTTGCGAAATCGTTCCGCTACATCATCTGCCAGCGCCTGCTTCCCAAGGCCGATCGCAGCGGACGCATCGCCGCCTTCGAAGTTCTCAAGGCGAATGCACGCACCCGCGAGTGCGTGGAAAAAGGCGAGCGCGAAGACAACACCCTGCTCGATGCCATGAAGGCCGACTCCTCCGAAGGCATGCAACACTTCGACGGAGAGATCGCCGACCTGGTCCAGGATCGCGTCATCGATCTGGAAACCGGCCTGGCCTTCGCCAGCAACCCGGCGCAGCTAGGGCAGGAACTCGCAAGATAGATTCAGCCGCGAAGCGGCGCAAGAATGCAGCCCCGGACGCAAGTTCGGGGTGCGTCACCAAACACGGATCTAGCCCCATAGGACGGAAGACAAGCTGCAAAAACTTCTCATCCGCGTCGGAAATCTCCGCAACACGTCGGGGCGTATCATCTCCACATGTCCGCCCCGCCCACGGTTTCTACCGTTCTGAGCTTTGAAGATGCGCGCCACACGGTCGAGCAGCACGCCGCCCAATTAAGCCCGCGCGGAATGGAGACGGTCGACCTGCTAGCCGCGGAAGGCCGCGTCCTCGCCGAATCGGTGGTCGCCGACCGCAACATCCCGCCCTTTCCCCGCTCCACGCGGGACGGCTTCGCCGTCCGGGCGGAAGACCTATCACACCTCCCGGCGCATCTCGAAGTGATCGCCGAAATCCGAGCCGGGGAAGAATCCGAAAACCTGCCCGAACTCATCGCTCCCGGCGAAACCGCCTCCATCATGACCGGCGCCCCGGTTCCACCCGGAGCCGACGCCGTCGTGATGGTCGAATACAGCTCGGTTCAGGGCCGCACGGTCGAAATCACCCGAGGCGTTGTGGCTGGCGAAAACATCGTGCCCACTGGCGCCGAGGCCAAGCAAGGCACCACGCTCATCGAAAGCGGAACCCGTCTCGCCGAAGCCAGCATCGCTCTCGCTGCTTCTGCGGGAAATTCGCTCCTGCTCGTTCATCAAAAGCCGCGCGTTGCCCTGCTTACCACCGGAGACGAGATCGTCGACATTGACGCCCGCCCCGGCCCCACGCAGATTCGCAACTCGAACAGCTACTCGCTGGCCGTGCAAGTTCGCAAGGGAGGAGGCGAACCGGTTCTGCTGCCCATCGCCCCCGATGAGCCGAGGCAGCTGCGTGTGCTGATCGAAGAGGGCCTGAGATCTGATCTCTTGCTGATGACCGGTGGCGTTTCCATGGGCCGCTACGATTTGGTCGAGCAAGTTCTTTCCGAGATGCACGCAGAATTCTTTTTCACCGGCGCGAAGATCCAGCCCGGACGTCCAGTCGTCTTCGGCAGAATCGCCACGCCAGAAGCCGATACCGAACAGTCGCCCAAATATTTCTTCGGCCTTCCCGGAAATCCCGTCTCCACCATGGTGACCTTCGAACTGTTTGCGCGCCCGCTGCTCGAAGCGCTCGCAGGAATGTCGCCGCACAAACTAGCCTTCGTTTACGCAAGATTGAAATCAGAAATCCGCGTCAAGCCGGGCCTCAAGCGATTTCTCCCTGCGAATTTGACCGGCGAGTTCGAAGATTCACAGGCGGAACTCGTCCCCTGGCAAGGCTCCGGAGACATTGCTGCCACCGCGCGCGCCAACTGCTACGCGGTGATTCCACCAAACCGCGAAGTAATCGCCGCGGGAGAGATGATCCCGATCCTCCCGCGCTGAGCCAGGCAGCGTCCTCGTTCTCACGCGCTCCATGTAAGATAGGAAGTAACGTTAATCCCTGAATGCCGAAAAAGCTCTCGCACTACGACAGCGCTGGCCGGGCCCGCATGGTCGACGTCTCCGCCAAGTCTGCGACGAAGCGCGAGGCTGAAGCCAGCGCATTTGTCGCGATCAAGCCCGAGGTTCTCGCATCGCTGCCGTCGAATCCGAAGGGCGATCCGCTGGAGGTCGCGCGCATCGCCGGCATCATGGCGGCGAAACGCACGTCCGAGCTAATCCCGATGTGTCATCCCTTGCCGCTATCGTTCGTTGATGTAGCGGTGCGCCTGTGCGAGAATGGCCTCGCTGTTACCTCCAAAGTCACCACCACCGCCGAAACCGGCGTTGAGATGGAGGCTCTGGTGGCGGCGAGCGTTTGCGCGCTCACGCTCTACGACATGCTGAAGGCGGCGGATAAAGGAATCGAGATCCGCGAGATCGTGCTCGAGCGCAAAAGCGGCGGTGAGAGCGGAGAGTATCGGCGGCACAAATAAATAGAACCCATGCCTGATCAGGTCAAATTACTCGTGGTCGACGACAATCCGATGGTGCTGGGAATGCTCCAGCAGGCGTTGTCGCCGCTCGCCCGCGTGTCAACCGCGACCGATGCCGCCGACGCGCTGCTCAAGGCGGTCGACGACGCTCCCGACCTGCTCGTCTGCGACTACCGCATGCCCGGTATGGACGGACGCCAGCTCGTCGAAAAGCTCAAGAGCCGTCCCGCAACAGCGAATTTTTCTACCATGCTGATGGCGAGCAAGGCCGATATCGCCGAGCGCCTTTCGCCGCAGGATGCCGCCGACGATTATCTCGAGAAGCCATTCTTCCTGAAAGATGCCACGCGCCGCATCAAGCGCATGATCGACCGCATCTCGCTTGAGAAGATGGCCAAGACCGCTCCCAAAGATGGAGTCGTGCGCGGTAATCTCTCGCAGATGAACGTGATCGATCTGATGCAGTCGCTCGAGATGGGACGCAAGAGCTGCCAGCTCTCGCTCAGCAATGAAGGCGACAAGTGCGAAGTTTTCTTTGTCGAGGGACAGGTGAAGCACGCGACCTACGGATCGCTCGTCGGTGATGAGGCTGTCTTCAAGGTTCTGCGCTGGACCGGCGGAAATTTCCAGCTCGATTTCGAAGGCAAGACTGACAAGGAAACCACGCAGCTCAACACGCAGGGACTTCTGATGGAAGGCTTGCGCCTGCTCGATGAATCTTCACGGGACGGCGGCGGCGAGCCCGAAGCCGCGCCGGCAGCCGCGGAGCCGGCTCCAGTCACTTCTCCTTCTCCGGGCGCGCATCGCGCCAAGCGGGAAGAAGAGGAAGACGTTCTCCTCGACGGCTGATCTCATGCCCGACCTCACAGCCGCGGTCGTTACCGTCAGCGATTCCTGCGCCCGCGGCGAACGCGAAGACAAATCCGGACCCGTGGTCGCTCACCTGCTCGAGTCGCTGCACTTTACTGTCGCCGTTCGCGAAGTCGTTCCTGACGACTCGATCAAAATTCAGAATCTGCTGATCCGCCTCGCGCGCGAAGTGCGGTTCATCGTTACGACGGGAGGAACAGGCATCGCCGCCCGCGACGTCACGCCCGATGCGACGATAGCGGTCTGCGACCGCATTCTCGATGGCGTCGCTGAACGCATGCGCCAGGAAGGCGCGAAGAAGACAAGATTCGCCGCGCTCAGCCGCGGACTCTGCGGTACGAGAGGAAAGGCGCTGATCCTGAATGTTCCCGGAAGCCCGGCAGGGGCGGTCGAATCCTTACAAGCCGTTGCCGATTTAATCCCGCACGCGATAGATCTTCTCAGCGGCAAAACCGAACACTAAAATTTAAGAATTTCCCTAGTCCACATTGTCATCCTGAGCGCCTTGTTACTGGCGCGAAGGATCCACGCATTTGCGGGCCCCGCCGACGCCGCCGGCAAAATGCCCAGGTCCTTCGCAGCAACGAAGGCCACACCCACTAGCGCTTTCCCGGGAAACACATTCGGCACCATCTTCGAATCATCGATCAGCAGCGTTCCCCCGACAAGCAGATCGTGTACGCCAACGCTTGGCTCCATCGGCTTCTCAAACGTCGCTCGGTCCGCGATTGTCTGCGGATCGAACACGACAATGTCCGCGTCCGCTCCTTCCTGCAGCCGGCCTTTGTACTTCGCCGCCGGGGTAGAACGTTCCAGCATCTGTGCCGGCATCAACGTCATCTTCTTCAGCGCTTCCATCAGCGTCAGCGTTTTCTTCTCGCGAACATACTGCGCCAGCACGCGCGAATACGTCCCCGCATTCCTCGGATGCCCCACCGCGCCATCGCTCGCAATCATGATCAGGGGATTCGGAATGAGTTCATCCACGACCTGCTGCGTGTTCGCATACACGAGCACCCACTGCTGATTGCTCGATTTGTGCAACTCCTCGAAGCGCTCTTTCGTGAGATGCTCGCCGGTGTTTGGAATGACGAGATCGCCGTAATCGATGCCCAGCTTTTCACGCCATCCCGGATTGAACAGCGCCGAGTTCACCGCCGTCATGCCCGCAATATACGGATAAGCTTCGGTCGTGATGTCGAGTCCGCGGGCGCGCGCTCCTTCAATCAGCGAAAGGCATTCCAGCGAATCCTGCAGGCACGTGCTGTTGATGTGAACAATGTGCAGCGGCGCGCCGGTGATGGCCGCGGCGCCAATCACCTCTTCGACTGCCTCGATTGCCGATCCCGGTTCGATGCGCCCCACGCTGCGCATGTGCGTATACACCGGAAGCTTGCGTTCGGCTGCGACGCGAAACATGTCGATCACTTCCAGCCGCGTAGCGCCCGGCACGTACTGGATGCCCATGCCGATGCCGAGCGCGCCCGCATCGAGTTCCTCGCGCAAACGATCTTGAATTTGCCGGATCTGCTCTGGACTCGCAGCCGTGTCAGTGGCGGGACCGCTCTTCGGCAGAATCGTTCCATCTGGAAGCGGCGCGCCAAACACAAGCGCGCGAGCGGCAACGTGGCTTGCCGTCGTGCCGTAGTTGATCAGTGAATGCCCTTCTTTGGCCTTCAGGAATTTCGCGACGTCGGGTGCGCCAATCTCCATCTCAAGCGCGGTCGTGACGCCGTCGAATGCCTTGACGCGCCCGCTGGCGAGGTCCTGCCCATGCTGGTGCAGGTCGATGAATCCCGGCGCGACTACCAGATTGTCCGCATAAATCACGCGCTGGCCTTTGAGCGCCTTCGTGGAAATCCTGGCGATCTTCCCGTCGCGAATGCCGACGTTGCGGACCGCATCCAGTCCAGTTTCTGGATCCATGACCCTCCCGCCTTCAATCACCAGATCGTATTGCTGCGCGGCGAGCAGGGTACTGCTGAGCAAAAGAATGAACAGCCAAAAAAATCGCATGAGAGACTCCGGAACCATGATCTCCTAAACAACGATTCCCGAACCGACGATGATAGCAGCGCCCGATGTCTCTGCCCATGCAACAGTCGCTTCTGACAGTCTTATTTGGCATCACGTACACTAAGTAGTTTTGAAGACGATCAATCACATCCTCAAGCGGTACACCGTGTGGATTCTGGCTCTGATGAAGGCGCTGGGACTCTGGGGCGTGTTCGTGATCTCGTTTGCCGACAGCGCCCTGTTCGGTATGCCGGTGGATTTCATCGTCGCTACCTACGTCTACCAGGACCGGCACCGTCTCTTTTTTTATGTGGCGATGGCGTCTCTGGGATCGGCGCTGGGCAGCATTCCGCTTTACATCATTGGATATGTCGGGGGAGAGAAAGTTCTTCGCAAGCGCATCTCCGAAGAACGTTTCCTGAAGATTCACCGCTCGTTCGAGCAGCATGAATTCTGGGCGCTGATGTTCCCCGGGATGCTTCCGCCGCCGATGCCGTTCAAGATCTTCGTCCTCGGTGCCTCCATCTTCGAGATGAACTTCCTGCACTTTC
>Ga0335079_10009825_pt1 | contig 10900 bp, 9 predicted proteins | sample Lox_Sample_33_FD_206719 | JGI IMG/M metagenome (GOLD analysis project Ga0335079, IMG submission 206719) | Soil microbial communities from Loxahatchee National Wildlife Refuge, Florida, United States - Lox_Sample_3.3 | ecosystem: Environmental > Terrestrial > Soil > Wetlands | place: USA: Florida... | reverse complement strand
CGGATTGTCCGGTTTGAGACCGGCTGGATTAACGAGCCGGCCCGAGTGCGCACGCTGCTGAATGAAGTGGGCATTGAGTACGATGCGTCAACGCTCCCTTCCCTGGCGGGCGAGCGTATCAACGTCAGGGAAGTCCAGAAGGGACTTGCCCCACTTCCTTCCGACCAGACACTTGCAATGCAGGGGCGATTCGAGAGACTGCTCTCTCAGCGGGACATCGATCTGTCTGCCATCGGCTGATCAGGCGGCGTTCAACGCGTCCACCAGAATTCCGATATCGCGGTCCGAGGTTTCGCCATGCGTGACGCAGATGCGGACCACTTCTCGCTCCTCGAATCGCGCCACGGAAGCCCAGGCGCGACCGGATTTGAGCATCCGCTCGATGATGCCCCGGAGCTCTCCAAGAGCGGCCGGCGGAGTCACGTTCAACACAGCCAACGGCGAGTCGTTGACCACCACCCATCCGCGCGCCTCGAGCCGGCGCCGGATCTCCGCGGTCTGATCCACCGCACGCTCAATGTGTGCCGCATGCCCAGCCCATCCGGCGCAGGCCAGCGACAAAAATAGTCTCAGTCCCAGGAAGCGACGCGACCATTGGGCCGAATTCATGTACGGATCGACGGAGATCTCGTGCGACATCATGTAGTTCGCACTCACCTGAAATACTTCCGACGGGACGCGCGCATCGCGGACCAGAAACATTCCGCAGCCCATGGTGGTCGCGAACCATTTGTGCGCATCGATCGTCGCTGAATCCGCGCGTTCGAGCCCGGCGAGCGCACCGCGCAGCCGCTCGGACGCGATAGCCGCGCCGCCCCAGGCGGCATCGATGTGGTACCAGAGTTTGTGGCGCGCGGCGATCGTGGCGCACGCCTCGAGCGGATCGATCATGCCGGAGCTGGTCGTTCCGGCCGAGGCGACGATCAGAACGGGAACGCGGCCCGCGGCCACGTCCCGGGCGATTTCGCGTTCGAGCGCCTGCGGATCCATCCGGCCGCGGCCATCGGTTGCGACCAGCCGCGCGGCCTCCCGGCCGATGCCGGCCTGGTGCGCGATCTTGACCCAGCTGCGATGGCATTCCTTCGAGCAGTAGAAGACCGGTGCGCCCTCGAAGGCGCGGGCTCCTTCGGTCGCAAACTGGGGTAGCGCGCGGGTGAGCGCGCACAGCAGCGCGGCGTAATTCGCCTCCGAGCCTCCGGAGGTGAAGTGGCCACCGGCGGTCGCGGGAAATCCAGCGCGGGCCGCGACAGCTTGAATGACGTGCGCCTCGAGTGCGACAGCGGCTGGCGATGTCGCAGAGCTCGCCACCTGGGGATTGAACGAGCCCGCGATGCGATCCGCACATTGGGCCGGAAAGGTCGGAGCGGGGTTGAACAAGCCGAAGTAGCGCGGATGCGTGAGGTGAGTGAGTCCGTGCTCCAACACCCCGATCGACCAATCGATGAGCTCAGGCAGCGGTCGCGGCGTGGTGAAATCGAAGGCTGCGAGCTCGCGTTGCAACGCCTGCATGTCGATTGTCGGGGTCACCGATCCGGCGACAACCCGCTCCTGAGCCCGGGCGAGCTCGCGCGTCAGCAGATCATCGATCCGTTCGCGCTCGGAGGTCGGCGGGAACAGCTGCGCGTTGGGACCGCGGATCTGGGGACTCACGCTTCGGCGGCGGCGAATGCGCCCTCGAGCGCATCGCATAGCAGATCGATCTGCGCGCGCTCGATGGTGAGCGCTGGCGAGAGAATGATGATCGCGCCGGAGAGGCGCAGCATCGCGCCGCGGCGATACGCTTCGCGGTGAACCTTGGTGAGCTCCGGTGCGCCGCGCGGGAAAGTCGCGCGCGTTTTCTTGTCAGCCACCAGCTCGATGCCGGCCATGAGCCCGACACCGCGTACGTTGCCGACGATGCGATAACGGCTCTCCATGGCGTGCAGGCGGGCGAGAAAATACTCACCCTCCCGCGCAGCACGCGCGGGAATGTTCTCGTGCTCCAATATATCCAGGGTTGCCAGCGCGGCCGCGGCGGCCACCGGGTGGGCGCCGTACGTATAGCCGTGGTTGATGGTGCCGAGTGTCGGATCGGCCCCTCTGAAGGCCGACATGATCTTGCCTGAGACCGCGGTCGCCCCGAGCGGCACGTAGCCGGAGGAGATGCCCTTCGCCAGACACCACATGTCCGCTTTGACGCCCCACAGGCGAGTGCCGAAGAGGTGGCCGGTGCGGCCAAAGCCGGTGACCACCTCATCGGCGATGAGGAGCACGCCGTGCCGGTCGCATACCTCGCGCACCAGCGGCCAGAAGTTGCGCGGCGGCACGATGACCCCGCCCGCACCTTGCACCGGTTCGGCGATGAAGGCAGCGACGGTGTCGGGTCCCTGGAAGACGATTTCCCGCTCCAGGAGCTGGGCGCAGATCCGGCCGAGCTCCTGCGGATCCGAGGTGTAGGGATTGCGGTACAGCCACGGGGTATCGATGTGAAAGCAGCCCGGCAGCAGCGGCTCGTAAGCGCGCCGGAACGGCGTGTTGCCATTCACGCTCATGCCGCCGAAATGCACGCCGTGGTATCCCTGCTTCAGCGAGATGAATTTCGTGCGGTCGCCCTGGCCGCGGATCTTCCAGTACTGGCGCGCGAGCTTCAGCGCTCCTTCGACGGCGTCCGAACCGCCGCTGCTAAAGTGCACTGCCTCGACGCCATCGGCCGCCATGAGACTGACCAGTCTGCGCGAGAGCTCGATGGCGCGCGGATGGGTCGCGCCGCGGAAGGTGTTGTAGAAGGGCAGCTCATCGAGCTGGGCGACGATTGCATCGCGGATCTCGCGCCGGCCGAAGCCCAGATTCGCGCACCACAGGCCCCCGACCGCATCGACCAGCCGGTGTCCGTCGACATCCCAGATGAAGCTGCCCTCACCGCGGGAGATGATGTCGGGAGGTGTATCGCGCACCGTTCCTGGGTGCGCCATGGGGTGAATCTGATAGCGGGCGTTTTCGCTCTTAAGTTCAGCCGCCGTCAGGGGATCGTGAGCCATGCGGGAAATGGTGGCGCACGGCTCTCACCTTTGGCAAGGCAAAAGCGTCGCAGGTGCACACTTATGTCCGATCAGGCCGGATTTTCCAGATTGAACGCGGCGTTCTCGTCGTCGTAAGCGAAGGTCTCGGCGTAGCGGCCCCAGCTGATGATGGCGCGCAGGGTCTGCTCGGCCTGCTCCTCGTTCATGTAGTCCTCGAGCTCGTCGAAAAAGCGGCTCTTGCGCGCCGAGTGGCTGGGGCGCTCATCGAGTACCCGCCGCACGTGCGCCGCGAGCGGAACGTAGTTCAGGAGCTGGCGGGCGAAGATGCGCTTGCGGTCGTCGACTTCGGCGTTGGCGAAGGCGAGACCCACATCGGTGAGCTTGATGTCGCCGCCGGCGACCTCGGCAAAGCGCATCATCTGCAGCGTCTCGGCGATCGGGAACAGCTCATCGATTTCCATCTGCAGGTCCGAGGCGAGCTTCGGCAGATCCGCCGTCCCGTTGAACGGCGCCGCGGCAACCTGCTCCATAAGACCCGACAGCATGTTCGATCCCACCCGGGGGAGCACGGTTCCGATCCCCAGACCCGGGAAGTTCGGATTGCGCGCGCTATGCGCATCGGCCGGCCGGGCAGTCATCTCGACGTAGATCCGCTCCACCATCGCCCGGAAGCTGGGATCCAGGCGGTTGCGCGGCTGCGGCAGCGTCACCTTGATCTCGGTCAGAATGCGTCCCGGGTTGCTCGCAAACACTAAGATCCGGTCGCACATCAGCACCGCTTCCTCGATATTGTGCGTCACGAGCACGACGCCCTTGATCGGCATCTGCCCCTCCGTCCACAGATCCAGAAAGTCAGTACGCAGGGTTTCGGCCGTCAGCACATCCAGTGCAGAGAAGGGCTCGTCCATGAGCAGGATGTTCGGATGCACGACCAGGGCGCGGGCGAAGCCCACGCGCTGGCGCATGCCGCCGGAGAGCTCGCGCGGATACGCCGACTCGAACCCATCGAGACCGATCAGATCGATTGCGGCCAGCGAGCGGCGGCGGATCTCGGTGCCCGGGATACGCAGGGCCTCGAGCCCGAGTGCCACGTTCTCGTAAACGGTGAGCCAGGGGAAGATCGCGAAGCTCTGGAACACCATGGCAATGCCGCGCGCCGGTCCGTGCACCGGCTGGCCGAGATAGCTCACGGCGCCGCTGCTCGGCTCGGACAGTCCCGCGATCAGCCGCAGGAGCGTGGATTTGCCGGATCCTGAGCGACCGAGAAGGCCAACGACTTCACCCTCGCCGACCTGAAGGTTCACGCCCTCCAGCACCACGTGCTCATCGCCATCAGGCCGTGGGAAGGCCTTGCAGACCTCGCGTACCTCGAGCAGTGGCATTACGGCGTTCATGAGTTCAGGCCAGTCGGAAGCGGCGTTCCGCGTAATAGTACAGCGGACGCCAGAACAGTCGATTAATCGCCACGACGAACAGGCTCATCGTCACGGTGCCAAGCACGATGCGATGGAAGTCTCCGGCATCGCTCGCCTCTTTGATATAGGCGCCGATGCCATGCGCCTGCACGACCGTGTCGCCCCACTTGGCAAGCTCCGCGAGGATCGCGGCGTTCCAGGAGCCGCCCGAGGCAGTGATGGCACCGGTGACGTAGTAGGGGAAGACCGCGGGGATACCGACCTTGCGCCACCACAGCCATCCGCCCACGTTCAGGTTCTCAGCAGCGTAGCGCAGCTCCCCAGGAATCGCGGATGCTCCTGCGATCACGTTGAACAAGATGTACCACTGCGTCCCCAGGATCATCAGTGGTGAGAGCCAGATATCCGGGTGCAGATGCCAGGCGACGATGCCGTACACCACCAGCGGAAAAAGCAGGTCGGTCGGGAACGCCGCGAGGAACTGCGCGACCGGCTGCACGATCTCCGTCACCCCCGGTCGCAGCCCGACCCAGACCCCGATGGGAACCCAGATGACGCTGGCAAGCGCAATCAGCACGAACACCCGGATCATGGTGAGAGAGGCGAGACCCGACACCGAGAGCGCCTCGGCAAGGGTGGTCCCACCAATCAGACTGCGAACGATGTGCCAGAGGCCGACAGCGACTACGAGCCCGATAATTCCGACCCAGATCCAGTCCCGTCGGCCTGAGCCGCTTCTGCGTGCCGCATGATGCCTGGACCCGATCGGCATCGCCCAGCTCGTCCAGCGAACCGCTGCGTAGAAAGCATCCGTCCCGGCCGAGAGCAGGCGAGAGCGCTGCATCACGGTCAGCACCCAGGAGCGCGGCGGCTGTCCGCTCGGATCCTGCTCAAAGCGCAGTCGGTCGACCCAGGCGACCAGCGGCCGGAAGATCAGCTGGTCGTAGAGAAGAATGACCACGAGCATGGTGGCGATCGCCCAGCCGATGGCGTGCAGGTTCTTGCGCTCGATCGCCAGCGCGATATACGAGCCCACTCCCGGTAGCGCGATGGAGGTATTGCCGACCTGGATTGCCTCGGATGCCACCACGAAGAACCAGCCGCCGGACATGGACATCATCGTGTTCCAGATGAGACCGGGGAGGGCGAAAGGCACCTCCAGCTGCCAGAACTTCATCCAGGGGGAGAGCTGAAAGGAGTCGGCCGCCTCGCTGAGCTCCGTCGGTACCGTGCGCAGTGACTGGTAGAAGCTGAAGGCCATGTTCCAGGCCTGGCTGGTGAAGATCGCGAAAATCGCGGCAAATTCCGCTCCCAGAACCCTCCCGGGCGCGAGCGACATGAAGAAGACGACCGTGATCGAGATGAAGCTCAGGATCGGCACCGACTGCAGGATGTCGAGAATGGGAACCAGCAGTCGGCCCGCGCGCTCGCTCTTGGCGGCCCATGTGGCGTAGGTGAACGTGAACACCAGCGACAGGCCGAGAGCCGCGAACATCCGCAGCGTTGTGCGGGCGGCATAGAAGGGCAGCGCCGAGGGCGCGAGCGACAGCGGGCTCGCCTCGACTTTGGCGAGCGGCTCGAACAGCCCGCGGCTCGCCTCACCGAGAAAGATCACGACGCCGATCACGATGATGGCGGCGACCGCATCCCAGCGCGTAGCGAGCTCGCGAGCGAAACCGAAGGGTGTGGTCGTTCTCATCGGGCGCCCCGAAGATCGTGGCGCGCATTGGACCATTCCTGATTCAGGTGCGCCACCCCGATTGAGCTACAAATCCAGCGCCGGCGCGTGTTCGCGTGCGCGGTGCTGTATTCTGCGCGCCCGGAAAGGAGTCTCCATGCTCACCAAGATGCTGCAAGCGAAACTGCACGGCGTGCGCGTCACGCACGCGGATCCGAATTACGAGGGCTCGTGCGGTATCGATCCGGCGCTCATCGCCGCGGCGGGGCTGCGCCCCTATCAGCACATCGATATCTACAATGTCTCGAACGGCGAGCGCTTCTCGACCTATGTCATTCGGGGCACCGCGGGGGCAGGGGAGATCTCGCTGAATGGCGCCGCAGCTCGCAAGGCCATGATCGGGGATGTGCTCATCATTTGCGCATACTCGCTCTATGAGGAGCCGGAGCTGACGCAGCATCGACCGGTGGTCGTGTTCGTGGACGAAGCAAACCGGAGCCGGCCCGGGCAAGCGAACTGAGACGCGGATCACAGAACGCCCGATCCCCCCTTCTGCAGGATAGCCTCACTCACTTGGGGACAAGAATCGGGGAAGTTCGATCTTGGCAGATTCCACCGGACGGCACGCCATCCTGCGTATAGAAGATGTGGCGGCATACGAAGAGTCCACTCGCGAACTCGAGATCCTTGAAGACCAGACGCGCCCCAGCGCGCAATTGCCGTCGCAGCGTCCGCACCTCGGACTCAAGACAGCGCCCATTCCCGCAAGCTGGGTCCTCGAAGGTGCCCCCACGGCCCGCTCGCGCCTGCTCCATCAAAGCAGCGACCGGCTGTCGTCAACTTATCTGTGGGACTGCACTGCGGGGCGGTTCAGCTGGCACTACGACGTCGATGAGACGATCTGCCTCGTCGAAGGGTCTGTCACGCTCGTTGATTCAGCGAAGGGCCGTTTCGACCTTCGTGCGGGGGATACCTTCTTCTTCCCGAAGGGCTCGCGATTTGAGTGGCATGTAACAAACTATGTCCGCAAGGTCGCGAACATCTACTCTCCTTTATCCAGGCGTATGCAGCTGCTTCGGCGAGCTCTGAGCGCCCTGAGGAAAGTGGTGACTGGCCGGCGGGCCGGAAACAGATTAGAGGCCCTCTAAATCCGGCGCTGCGTGCGGGCGATGTGGCGTCCCCAAGGGGATTCGAACCCCTGTTACCGCCGTGAAAGGGCGATGTCCTAGGCCTCTAGACGATGGGGACTGCGGTCCGGCGTGCGGGGGCGAAGGTTACACACCCGCCCGTCGGCCGACAATCGCAGGCGATCGGCGCGGGGCGCGTCATGGATGGCCGGACGCCAGCTATCGCATAATAGATAAAGAGGTCCCCCACCGGAGCGCGTCGGATGTCAGTCAGACCCAAGGTTGTCACGGTATTTCAGCAGGTTGCCCGGGACCAGCAGCGCACGCTGGCGCCGCTTGCGGATGACCTCAAATTGCTCCAGTCGGGGCTCGACTCCCTCAGCTTCGCGATCATCGTGGCCCGGCTGGAGGACGAGCTCGGCTTCGATCCCTTCAATGCGTCCGGGAGCGTCGAATTCCCCGTGACATTCGCGGATTTCGTGCGTTTGTACGAAGCGCCGCCCAAGTAGTCCCATGTGGCTCTGGGGCTCGCTCCTGGCTCCGGCCGGGCAATCTTCAGCGGTGCTCCACGGTGCCCGAGCCTCGATTGAAATCGCCAGGCTGAATTCGGCCTCTGTCCTCCCGGGCGGTCCTGGTCCGTTCCGCGGCCGAAGCGTAGTGGTCGCCACGCCCGATCAGCTGACCGCCGCGATTGCGCTCATCGAACTCGACGGAGTCGCGCGGCGCATGGTGCTGTGCCCGCCGGATCTGCCCCCGGAACACCTGACCGCCGTCGCAGGGACGGCGCAGGCCGATGCCGTGCTGGTGGACGATGCCCAGCCTCCGGTCCAAGGCGTCCCGGGTGTGCAGTCCTACTCTCTCAGCGCGGCGCTGGTCCCGAGCGCGCCCGAACGCGTCCAGTCCACCGACACCGAGTGGATCCTGCTCACCTCCGGCACGACGGGCGTACCCAAACTCGTGCAGCACAGCCTGGCGAGTTTGACGAGTGCGCTGCTTCGCAGCCCGCCACCAGATCCGGCGGATCAGATCGTCTGGAGTACGTTCTACGACATCCGCCGCTACGGGGGCCTGCAGATCTTCCTGCGCGGCCTGCGCACCGGTGCACTGGTGCTGTCGGCCGAGCACGAGCCCGTGCAGCAATTTCTCGCCCGGGCCGCGAGCGGGAAGGTGACGCACATCTCCGGAACGCCGTCGCACTGGAGGCGGGCGCTGATGAGCGGTGCGGCATCGACCATCTCTCCGCGCTATGTCCGCCTTTCCGGCGAGATCGCTGACCAGGCGATTCTCGATGCGCTCAAGGCAGCGTATCCGCGGGCGCGTGTCGCGCACGCCTTTGCATCGACCGAAGCCGGCGTGGCGTTTGAAGTGACGGACGGTCTGGCGGGCTTTCCGCTCTCACTGGTCGGACAAACCGGGCAGCCGGTGGAGATGCGAGTCGACAGCGGCACGCTTCAGATCCGTTCAGCGGGAGCCGCGACGCGCTATCTGGGCGAGCAAGCGCCGATTCTGCGAATGAGCGATGGATTCGTGGACACCGGCGATCGACTTGAGCTCAGGGACGGGCGTTATCACTTCGTTGGCCGCAGCGGCGGCGTCATTAATGTCGGTGGACTGAAAGTGCATCCGGAAGAAATCGAGGCAGTGATCAACGCTCACCCCTGGGTCAGCGCATCGCTGGTGCGGGCTCGACGCAGTCCGATCACGGGCGCGATGGTGACTGCGGAGGTGGTGCTCGCCGAGAAGGCCTCCGGATCCAGCGATCGGCCGGCCGCCGAAGCGCTCACCCGCGAGATTCTCGAGTTCTGCCGCCAGCAGCTTGCCTCTCACAAGGTGCCGACCATGATCCGCATCGTACCGAGCCTCGCAGTGTCTGCTTCCGGTAAGCTGATCCGGCCGAATGCGTAACATCATCATCACCGGGGCAAGTCGGGGTCTTGGGCTGCACATGGCCGAGACTGTCGCGGGCGCCGGCTACGGGGTCATCGCGGTCGCACGAACTTCGACCTCCGAGCTGCAGGCTGCGGCCGACAGCACCGCAAAGCGCGGCACCGGCGCCATCCACTTCGCATCGTTCGATCTGAGCAAGCTCGCAGAAATTCCGGCATTCGTGTCGGGCCTGCGCAAGAAGTACGGCCCGATCTACGGCCTGGTCAACAACGCCGGTCTGGGTACGGCGGGCGTGCTCGCGAACATGCGGGATGCGGACGTGGAGCGCCTCATGCAGCTCAATGTGACCGCGCCGATCCTGCTCGCCAAGTACGTCGTGCGTTCGATGCTGGTCCAGCGCGAGGGCCGAATCATCAACATCTCCTCCATCATCAGCTCGACGGGCTATAGCGGCTTGTCGGCCTATGCGGCCACGAAGGCCGCGCTCGTTGGATTTACACGCTCTCTCGCCCGCGAAGTGGGCTCGCTTGGCATCACCGTCAACGCCGTCGCGCCCGGGTTCATCGACACCGAAATGACCAAAGAGTTGGGGGAGGAGGAGCGCGAGCGCATCGCCCGCCGCAGTGCGCTGCGCCGATTGGCCGAACCGAGCGATGTCGCGGAGGCCGTCGCGTTTCTGATCAGTGACAAGGCCAGAAACATCACCGGCGTAACTCTGACGGTCGACGCCGGCAATACCGCCTGAATCACCCCTAGACGCGTACGCTGCCGCTGCAGATACGCTCGTACAGTCCCGCGTCCAGCGGCACATAGCTCTGGACGCTGCGGTCATCGAAGAAGATCCGATCGGTGCTCGCCGTGGGATCGAAGCCCTCGCGGATGAGGTCGCTCTTCTTCAGTTTGAATGTCGCAGTGAGCTCGAGCGCCGTCACGATGCGTATGAAGAGCGGTCGCGCGTAGTCCGGCAGGGCTTCCCGCAGTCGCACCGCCAGCGCCTCGAGATCAAAGTGCTCGTCGGTGACCAGAGCGGCCATTCCGGCGCGACCGTCGGCGCTCCCCACCCGGACCCCAAACACCGCGACATCCCGCACGCCAGGAAAGGCGGCCAGTACGGCCGCGACCTCGGTCGTCGACACGTTTTCACCTTTCCATCGGAAGGTATCGCCGATACGGTCGACGAAGTAGAAGAATCCCTGATCGTCCTGGCGCATGAGGTCCCCGGTCCGATACCAGGCATCCCCGGGAGCGAAAACGTCGCGCAACACTTTCTTGCGCGAGGCTGCCGCATCCGCGTAGCCCTCGAAGCGGGCGATGGCCTCGCCCTCAGCGCCTTTGATCTCTCCGACGGCTTCGCCGATCTCGCCGGGCGCGCAACGCACGCACGAGCCGGCCGGCGTGCGCACCGGCTCCTCCCGATCCGTATCGAACTGCACGAGCGCCACCGGCATGCGGTGCGACAGGAAAGGTGGGATCCGCCCCACAGAGCCGACGCGTCCCTCGCAGTTGTAGAGCGAGAAACTGCCCTCGGTCGAGGCGTAGTACTCGAGGATCTGTGGAATGCGAAAGCGCGCCTGAAAGGGCTCCCAGACATCGGGTCGCAGACCGTTACCGCAGCAAATGCGCAGACTGTGTCGCTGCTCGTCGGCGTGCCAGGGACTCGCGAGCAGGTAACGGCACAGCTCGCCGATGTACTGAAACAGCGTGCAGCGCTCTGCCGTCACGTCGCGCCAGAAATCGCGCGCGGAAAATCGCTCGCGCAGGATGACGGCGCCGCCCGCCGCCAGACTCGCGCCC
>Ga0335079_10009824_pt1 | contig 10900 bp, 8 predicted proteins | sample Lox_Sample_33_FD_206719 | JGI IMG/M metagenome (GOLD analysis project Ga0335079, IMG submission 206719) | Soil microbial communities from Loxahatchee National Wildlife Refuge, Florida, United States - Lox_Sample_3.3 | ecosystem: Environmental > Terrestrial > Soil > Wetlands | place: USA: Florida... | reverse complement strand
CGGTGAGCACGAGCCTCAAGCTCGCTCCTTTCGACTATCGCGTGCTCAAGCGGGAGCAACCGGGCGGTTAACTGCACGACGATATATGTCCCGTTCATTTCCAGTTTCCCGCAGAAAATTCCTGCAGTCAGCGTCCATAGCAGCGGCGGGGATGACGCTGTCTGGCTGCCGGCTTCCGGGAACGTCTGCCCGGAACCCCGTGCCGCGACCGCTGGCGCAGTTTGACTACGGCGAGGTGGAACTGACGAGTGAACTTCACGAAAGGCAACTGGAAGAGACGCATCGAGTCCTGATGGGATTGAGCGACGACAGCCTCTTGAAGCCATTCCGTCAAATGAGTGGTCTGCCGGCTCCGGGCGAGGACTTGGGCGGCTGGTACCATTACGACCCTGATTACGTTTGGGGCAAAGACACGCCGGGGTTCGCTCCCAGTTGCACTTTTGGCCAGTGGGTTTCGGCACTCGCGCGCAACTATGCCATCAACCGAGACCCGGCCACGCGCGACAAGGTGCTGCGTTTGAATCGGCTCTACGCGCAGACGATTTCGGGCGATTACTACGAAAAGAACCGATTCCCGACGTATTGTTACGACAAGATCGTCTGCGGGCTGATTGATTCGCACAAATATGTTGGCGACCCCGACGCGTTCTCGATTCTTAAACGCACCACCGACACGGCCTTGCCTCATTTCCCGAAAATGGCGGTGGAGCACGGGAAAGCCTGGCGGCCCAATAAGGACGAGAGCTGGACGTGGGACGAGTCCTACACGATTTCAGAAAATCTCTTCCTGGCCTATCAACGTGGGGCCGGGGAACGGTATCGTGAGCTTGGGCGACAATACCTGGATGACGCATATTACGATCCGCTTGCTGAAGGCCGGAATGTGTTGGCCGGCCGACATGCCTACAGCCATGTAAATTCCCTGAGTTCGGCGATGCAGGCGTATCTGACTCTGGGCAGCCAGAAACATCTGAGCGCCGCCCGAAATGCTTTTGACATGCTCTCGCAGCAAAGTTTTGCCACGGGCGGCTGGGGCCCCGATGAAACTCTCCGCGCTCCGGACAGTCCTGACGTTTGTGACAGCCTCACCAACACTCATGCGAGTTTTGAGACCCCCTGTGGTTCCTACGCGCACTTCAAGCTGACCCGCTATTTATTGCGGGTAACCCGCGATGCGCGTTATGGCGACAGTATGGAGCGAGTGATGTACAACACCGTGCTGGGCGCAAAACCGCTCATGGCCGATGGGCGGACCTTTTATTACTCGGATTACAACTTCACCGGGCGCAAGGTTTACCGTGACGATCAACACTGGGCCTGCTGTTCGGGCACGTTGCCTCAGGTGGCAGCCGACTATCGCATCAACACCTATTTTCACGATGAGCGAGGCGTCTGGGTGAATTTGTACATTCCATCCAGGGTCCGATGGAAACAAGCTGGCGCCGACGTGGTGTTGGCTCAAACCAGCCTGTACCCGTTCGACAGCACTGTACAATTCGATGTGAAGATTTCGCGGGCGACGGATTTCACTTTGAATTTCCGGATTCCCGCCTGGGCGACGGGGGCCTCGATTTCAGTGAACGGCCAACGCGCGCGGACGGAGATAACTCCTGGAACCTTTGCGGCGATTCATCGCCAATGGAACGACGGCGACAGAGTCGAACTGGATTTGCCCATGACGATGCAGCTTGAACCCATTGACCTCCAGCATCCGCAAATCGTCGCGCCCGTCTTTGGACCCCTCGTGCTGTTTGCGATTACGAACAGCCAACCATCGGTGACTCGCGGAGATTTGTTGGTTGCCGGCAGGGTGGAGCAACGAAATTGGCAAGTGAGCACCGCTAGCGCGCCGCTCAGGTTGCTGCCGTTTACAGACATTGGAGACGAGCAGTATTCGACCTACCTGCGCATTACGTAGCTTGTTCAGTGAATTTTCAATTGCAGAATTGACGGCAGGGCGACTTCGCACCCGCTCCAAACCAGACAATACAACCGGTTGGCACTGTCCTGACTTGAAGTTTGGAGTTCTGCGTTTGCGCGGTTCCGGGCCGCCTGAAGGCGGAACTCCCGACGAAATTGGGACTCCACCAGCCGGTTTAATCGCTTTCGCCCACAAGCCAATTGTGTTAGGGTCATGGTGTCCCAAGCCCGGAAGATCGTATGACGTTTAATGAGCGCAACTTTCACCTGCTGACCATTGTTTGTTTCACGTTTATGGCCTGGGCCGTTTACGTTGAAAAGGGGGTTGCCGGGCAGGCCGAAACAAATCGGCCCGCTCCAGCGAGACTCCCGCCACTATCTCTGGTTTTGACGAACGCGGAGCAGGTTCACAAATTGACCCGTGCGGAGGCGGCGACCCGCCAACCAGTGCTGGTCCGCGGTGTGATTACGTGCGCCTTGCCCGCGTTCGGGGCGGCGGTCGTCCAGGACCGAACCGCGGGAATTTACATCAATCGTTGGAATCCGTCCCTCGGTGAGCCGCCACAGGTTGGGGAATTGGTGGAAGTTGAAGGGATTACCGATCCTGGCCAGTTCGCCCCGCGGGTGAACGCCGTCCGTATCGGCCGACTTGGGACGGGAGAATTGCCTCCGCCGGTTCATCCCTACTGGGACCAGTTGATCAACGGCAGTCTGGACACGGAGTTCGTGGAGATGGAGGGAATTGTTACCACGGTTCGCGCGGACGGCATCACGCTGCTCACGCACGGGGGCGAAATCAATGTGCTGATATTCGCCGGAAATGGCGCCACGAACGGCGCCGCGTTGAAACCTTACGAAGACGCCCTGGTCCGTCTGCGGGGCTGTTTGTTTGCGTCGTGGGACGAGGCGACGCATGAGGTCAACGTCAGCGAAGTCCGCATGTATGCTCCCTCGGTGACGGTGGTTGAGCCGGCGCCAAGAGATGCGTTTGCGGTCACACGAAAGCGCGTGAAGGATTTGCTTCAATTCGATCCCCAGGCTAGCGCGCTGCGACAGGTGAAAGTCTCCGGGCAAATCATGGAAGAGCGCGACGGGGAATACTATGCGATGGAAGGCACGAATGGCTTTCGATTCGTCCCGAAAGAACCCGTGAACCTGAGGAACGGCGACCTGCTGGAGGTGGTCGGCTTTCCGGGGCTGACGGGGCCATCGCCGGTTTTGCGCCAGGCCCTCGCGCGAAAAATTGGCGTCGCTCCCTTGCCAGACGCTCGCCCGCTTGATGCCGACAGTTTGTTTCGTGCCGAGAACGACGCCGTCCGCGTGTGCGTTAACGCCGTGCTGTTGAATCTGAGCGCGGACCGTCGAACGCTTGAGCTGCAAGCCGGCCTGCAGCGATTTATTGCCCGCCTGAGGAATGACAACGAAACCGCGGCAGCGCAATCCGCTGCGCCAAGGGCAAGCCGGCGGAAAGACATTGATTTGCCGTTGGGAAGCCGGCTCGAGTTGACCGGCGTTTACGCGGGCAACGGAGGCAACCGGGCGACCGCCACGGAAGTCGCGAACTTTGAGCTGTTGCTGGACTCGGCTTCGGACATCCGGGTGTTGGCGCGTCCACCGTTCTGGACCTTGCCGCGATTGTTGATTCTGGTCGGTGCGTTGCTGGGTGGGTTAGGCCTGGCGTTGGTTTGGATCCGGCTGTTGCATCACCGAGTCCAGCAACGCACCGCCCAATTGCAGAAGGAGGTGCACGATCGCGAACGCGCCGAACATCAACGCGCCCTGGCACAAGAACGCGCCCGCATTGCTCGCGACCTGCACGACGATTTGGGTAGCAGCCTCACCGAAATCAGCATGCTTGCCACCGCCGGGCCCGGTCTGAAATTGCCTGCCGACGAAGCCGCCGAGCGCATGGAAACGATTGCGGGAAAATCCCGCACACTGGTGTACGCGCTGGACGAAATTGTGTGGGCTGTGGATCCGGAGCGCGACACGCTGGCTTCGGTGGCCCGGTACCTGGCAAGTTACGCGGAGGAATATCTTGCCGGGTTGAAGGTCACATGCCGTGTGCAGATCCCCAATTCATTTCCCAAGCAGGTGGTTTCCGGGGAGGTGCGCCACCATCTTTTTCTTGCCGTGAAAGAGGCGCTGAACAATGCCGTCCGCCACGGCGGGGCCAACGAGATCAGCTTTCGTGTGCGCGTGCTGGAAGACCGGCTGTGGATTTCGATCACGGACAATGGAAGCGGCTTTGATACGTCAGGACGCTCCAATGGCCATGGCCTCTTCAATCTCCGCGACCGGTTGGAACACTTGCACGGCCGGTGCGTGTTGGATTCTACTCCCGGCGCCGGGACGACCGTCTCGCTGCAAGTGCCACTGCCAATCCCCGACTGAGCTACCATGACTACCGTCGCCATTGTTGAAGACAACGCCGTGATGCGAAAGACTTTCCGTCAGTGGATTGACGCCGCACCGGGATTTCGCTGTGTGTTTGCCTGCGCCACGGCCGAGGAAGCTTTGGCCGAAATCCCGCAACTCAAACCCGACGTCGTGCTCATGGACGTTCATCTGCCCGGAGAATCGGGCATCGCCTGCACGGCGCAACTGAAGGAAAAATTGCCGGACGTTCAAGTCATCATCGTAACCGTTTATCGCAACCAGGAACTGATTTTTCAGGCGTTACAGGCGGGGGCGTGCGGTTATCTGTTGAAGCGTTCCAGTCCGGAAGAACTGCTGAAAGCAATCAGCGAAGTGTGTTCCGGCGGCGCGCCAATGACCAGTGAAATTGCCCGCATGTTGGTCGAGGCGTTCCAGAAAAAACCCGCCGGTCTCACGTCCAGCGACGGGCTGACCCAGCGCGAGTCTGAAATCCTTGTTTTGCTTGCCGAGGGCCTCAGCAACAAGGAAATCGCTGACCGGGTCAAAATCAGTTACGACACCGTACGGGCACACCTGCGGCATATTTACGAAAAGCTGCATGTGCGCGGGCGCACGGAGGCGGTGCGGAAGTATTTGAAGTCTTCAGCCTCCGTGACCGCCGGATTAGGCGGTGACGAACACTGACGGAGACAGGCCAATATGAAAGCGGTTCTATCCGCCTGGGTTCCAGTTGCATCGGGCCGCGACCCTGATATAGTCCAATTGAGCAATAGCGGGGCTGATGGGCCTTTGTTAGGTTTGATCAGTCCCATGGAAACTCGAACGAAACTGTTCGGCCAGAAGACTGATTCAAGCAAAGCATGAGAAGTCATTTTACCCTTCCACGCCGGGTAACGGCGGCCTGTGCCGTTGTCGGGGCCACATCCCTGTTGAACAGCAATTGTTCGGCGCAAACTCTTATTGCCGCCGACTATGCTACCAATTCCATTTACGCCGGCGGCTGGGCCGCGGGTCAAAACGGCGGGTTCGGCTTCGGCCCTTGGAGTTTCACAACCGATACCATCACTGACGGAGTTACCCGCATGAATGCCATGGACAGCACGTCGCCGTATGATCCATTTGGTGTGGCGTGGACGCTCTTCAATCCTATTGGTCCCGCGGTCGGCAGCCCTAACCCGCCGGATACCGGAACTGGAGCGCCGACCGGTGATGTGGCTCGCGCCGGTCGGGCATTACCGAACGGCGGCTTGAAGCCCGGTCAAACGTTCAGCACCGTCATATCCAATCCCACGGAGCATAAATTCTACCGCGGATATACAATCATTCTCTCTACGGGCAGCGACAACATCGTATATGGCGGCGTGGGGACGGCAATTGCGGCGGGGACCTTCGACTACTTTGTGCCCGGCGGCTGGTACACCTTGCAGAATTTCTCCAGCGGCGGCACCGGCCTCTTCGACACAGATACCACCACAAACGGGATGGAGCTGGACGTTACCTTGACCGGCACCAACGCTTATCATCTCGTCATGACACCGCTGGGTAATCCAGGAATCGCCTACTCAGAGGATGGAACCTTTACGAACGCGGTTATTAATTGGGTGACTTACCAACTCTACAATACCGACTCTGACTTCTATAATTTCACCAACGGAATTTATAGTCCGGCCACGAATCCTCAACGCACGGATTTCTATATCCAGAGCATGACGGTCTCCGGGCCCGCTCCATTGACATTGAATATCCAGCTGGTGGGTACGAATGTCATTTTGACGTGGCCGACAAATGCCCCGGGTTTAAACCTGGCGTCCAGCTTGAACCTTGGGGCGGGGGCGGCTTGGAACACGAACAATCTGCCCGCACCCGCACTCCTCAATGGGCAGAACGCCGTGACCAATCCTATCGCCGGCACCCGGCAGTTTTACCGGCTGCAGCAATAAGACCCAGTTGCCGCTTATGCCCACGAAAAGACTCAATTGTGCCGCGGAAGCCAGGTTGGACTGGGACAAATTCCAGTCAAACACACGCCGGGGTTTCACGCTGATTGAACTCTTGGTGGTGATTGCCATCATTGCCGTTCTCGCCGCGCTGCTGCTGCCAGCGTTGAACCAGGCAAAAATTCGCGCCCAGGCCATACAATGCATGAGTAATTCCCGGCAACTGATGCTGGGTTGGATTCAATATTACCACGACAACGACGACCAGCTGGTGAATAACTACGGTCAGCCTTACAACGGTTTGGAAGAAATCAAAAAAACATACCGCAGTTGGGTGAACGACATTTTGACTTGGGGTACCTCGGACAAAGCCGGCCTCCCGATTGATGACCTCGATGGCATCACGATGGCGCCGTTTTACAGATACACGGGGAATGTTGCGGTTTACAAATGCCCGGCTGACGATTATCTCAGCACCAAACAGCGGACTGCCGGCATTCAGGCCCGTCCGCGCTCCTACTCGATGAACATGTTCTTTGGCCCCAACGTGCCACCCGAAGTGGGAAATGGGGCAATCAACACCTTTTATCCGACCTATCGCCAGTTTCTAAAAGCAAGCGATATTCGCAATGCATCGGGACTTTATGTGATTCTGGATGAACACCCCGACAGCATCAACGATGGCTTTTTAGCGACCAATCCGCATACGGATGTACCGCCTACGCAGTGGGCCGATTTGCCGGCAACGTATCACAACGGCGGCGGCGGCTTCGCGTATGCAGACGGACATTCGGAAGTCCACAAATTCACAAGCCATGTGTGCACCATTTTACCCGTGACCTATTCGGCATCCCAGATTACGCCTCCCCCCTTCAGCGCCGACCCATCGGGAGCGGGCACCGAAGACGGCTTGTGGGTCGCGGCTCGTACCACGGTCCCATTGCCTTGACGAAGTCTTTTGGGTTTCATCGAAGATACTTTTGCCATCGTCGAAGTTCGTCCCATCTTTGAGCTACTGAAACGGTGAAGCGTGAAACCCGGGAGCTGCTGAGGCGATTGGAGCCCCTCATAAAGAAACGGGGCCGACCTTTCCTGAATCGGCCCCGGTTGAAAAAGCGATCGGAATTTTTACTTGCGACGGCGCAAGAACAACAGGCCGGCGGTTCCGAACCCGATGAGCGCCAAAGTGGACGGCTCGGGGATAACTTCGATATAACTGACTTCGAAATTGTTGGCCGTATCAGTCAGGCCACCGGAGACCTTGTTGTATAACTGATACTGGATCCAATCAATCGGCCCACCGTTTGCCAGGGATCCAGTCTGCGTGTAGGGACTGGCCGTGCCACCCAGCGGCGTCATCGTGAGCGAATAGGTGGTCGCAGAGGTCAACGTCAAATCCAGCTTCACGCCGGCCACGGCGGTGTCGGTATTATAAAGAGTCGCGCCGGTATTGCCGGAGAGGTCGCTGACGGTCCATTGGCCGTAGTTAAAATATTCGAAGTGATAGGCCTGAACTTGGGCAAGGCCCGTGTCCCCTGGCGGATTATTGCCCGAGCCGCCAGGGTAAATATTGTCATTGCCCGAATTGAAACTGACTGTCCATCCCCGGTAAAATTGGGTTGTCGTGGGATTATCGATGACCGTCTCGAGCGTTTGGCCGACCTGGAGCGCGGCGAAACTGCGCCCGGCAGTGGCGAGACCCGCGGAAGAAGACAGGTTGAACAGCGTCCACGCCGTCCCCAAAGGCGACGAACTGCTCATCCCCTGCTGACCGCTAGTGACGAAACTATTGTCAGGAGCTTGAGTGCCATTGAAACTCCAAGCTCCGAAACCATATCCGCCATTTTGCCCTGCCGCCCAACCGCCGGCGTAGGTGGGATCGGTTGCCACGTCAAGGGCGACTTGTCCGGAGCAGATGCTTGTTAGCATGGCGGTTGCGCCGGATACCGCGCAGGCCTTGGCTGCACCACTGGCAAAATGGCTTTTCATTTTCGGTTTCTGCACTGATGGTGGGCTAAAATGACTTCTCATATTCGTTCACTTGGCTGATGGGGTTTTCCTGGTTTTACGACACAGTTTTTCGAGTTACGATCCTACAATATTCCGTAGGCTTCGTGAACTTATACCATGAATTAATTGCTTCGGATATAGCTCAATTGGACTATATGTTGCCGGGCTCCCAGGCCGCACGTTATGAACAGGTTACACCGGAGTTCCGCCATTGGCTGGGATACATTCGGCGACATGGCAGCCTGCGGTGTCAGGGAATCGGGGATTATTGGTAGTTGAAGGCGTTTAGAAAGCGTTCAACGCCCGGCAGGTAAGGCTCAAGGAATTTCTGGTAATTGCGCCAGCGGCCGACCGCCGTCCGGTAGAGCGGCTTGCGCACGTCATCGTGGGACGGGGACTTCACGCGCTTTGCGCGCGCGTGCTCGTAGAACTTCAGGACGTTGTCTTCGAAACCGACACCGAGAAATCCCAGCACCGACCGGGCTACCGCAGGAAGATCGTCCACCATCTCTTCGTAGCGCACATACATCCATCGATCGCCCATCCGGGGGAGCATCTCCAGCCAGAATCCCAGCACATTGGCGTACTGGTTTACCGTTCCCTCCACGCTCAGATAGGCGGAGCTGATCGGCGTGAGCGGCAGGGCCTGCATGAAGCAACTCACGATCACGTCGCGCGGGTCGCGTAGCGCAACGAGAAACTTCGTCTCGGGGAAAACCCGCACCACCATCGGAATCATTAAATTCAAAGCCGGGTTCTTGTCCACCAACAAGCGGCTGCCGATGGGACGGCGCAGGAACAGTTCCATGCAGCGGAAATAATTTTCACGCGCGTGCGAGATGAGGCTGGGGGGAACCGAGTCGAGCGCTTGGAGGACGCTGGTTCCCTCCGGAAAATCACGAATCAGCGGGAGGTATGCGTCGTCGTGCATGATTTTGGTCTCTTCGGCGCTGGTCATGTCGCTATGCGCGTCGAGCACCTGCTCAAGGAGGGTGGTGCCGGAGCGGGGATGGCCGCAGAGTAGCGCAAGGCGCCGGGGCGGTTGGAGTTTGTCGGCTTCCGCGCGCCACCGGTCCATCACCGCGGCCGTTACGGTCTGTTCCATTTCTTTGGCGCGGCTTTGCATGTGCTGGAGGGTGGCGGCATACGGCCCGGCGTGCGGACGCATAATCGCTTTTGCTTCCAATAGCGCGGCCATGGCATCGTCGTATTTGCCATAGTTGTCCAGGATGCCGGCCAACTCGTATAAAGCGCGTACGCGTACTAGGGCGGCGGTTGTGCCATTTGCCAGAAGTTGACGGAGGAGCGCTTCGGCCCCGGGGATATTGCCGCGCAGACGCCTGATCACAGCGTCCTCGAGCAGCACGAGCGGGTCCTTGCGATCCAGTCGAGCCGCGCGTGCGACCAGCTCAGCCGCTTCATCGAGCCGCTTGTCGCGGGTGTAAAGGTCTGCCAGCGTCATGAGCGCATTGGTGGACACGCCTTTCTTCTGGCTGGCGCGCTGCAAACAGCCGATCGCCATTTCGATGTTGTCGAATTGCAGACAAATCTGTCCGGCCTCACTCAGAGTGTGGGCGCGATCCTTTGAAATTTGCACCGCCTTTTGGATATAGCGTTCAGCGGCGGAAAAATCGTAGCGCTTCCCACAGGCGCGCGCGAGGTCGAGAAGGAGAGCAGGATTAAACGGCTCTTTGCGAGCCGCCTCCTCAATCAAGCTGATGCTCTTCTGATAATCCTGCTGTTCCCACGCCTCTTCGGCCTGGCGGTAAAGCCGTTGGATCGCCGCGTTGGGTTTATTCGGGTGTGGCTGGCTCATTTCGTCAATTCGCGATGCCGTATGGCAACTTCAAAATTGGCCGGTGTCAAAACAAATTCCTCCCGGTGGTCTGTTGCTGATAACTCGATTGGACTATTGATGCAGCACGCGCGACTTGATTTACTGCCCGTCGCCAAAGCGGCAGGAGAAAATATTGCAAAAATTTCCGCCCAAAATTTATCGCCTGAATACCGGGTTCAGATGGGCTCTTTTCGCCGCGCTCTTAGCGGCCTGCCCGGTCCTGGGCCAAGATTCTCCGACCCGCTTATTTGACGCGGCCCCGTATGGCATGCCATTGCCGGGTGGGCAAGGGCTGATGTGGGACGACCCGCGAGAAATCCATTCCGTGATTGTGGACTTCGCCGACGGGATTTCTGCGGGGGCCAACATGCGCCTCGAATATTGGGGGAGCCACTGGCCCGATCAGCGCCTGCCCAAGGACCGTGAACTGGGCGGCGGCTTTGCCGGCTGGATGGAGCTGGGAAACTGGTACAACGGCGGATGGCGCGTCGCCGATGCCGAACGATCTGTTTCCGGCAGCACAATTCAATTTACCTTCCGCCCCATTAATGCTCATGAGTATCCGGATCTCAAAGATGACGCTTCGACGGGGCGATTTACTCTGAAAATCCGGGTCGTTTGCGATCAGCCCCTCCCCAAAATCCTTCGCATTCGCGCAATGACTGATTCGACAGTTGAGGAACGATCGGTCCGTATTGTCTGGAAGAACCGACCGGCATCCGATTTCCGGGCCGAGGCATTCAACGGGCAAATCTTGAGCGCTACTATGGCGGGCAAGCGCTCTACTGCATTGCGAGTTCAAACTGCCGTCAACAAC
>Ga0335079_10009823_pt1 | contig 10901 bp, 14 predicted proteins | sample Lox_Sample_33_FD_206719 | JGI IMG/M metagenome (GOLD analysis project Ga0335079, IMG submission 206719) | Soil microbial communities from Loxahatchee National Wildlife Refuge, Florida, United States - Lox_Sample_3.3 | ecosystem: Environmental > Terrestrial > Soil > Wetlands | place: USA... | reverse complement strand
CGGCTGCTTCCCCCCTCGAAACCAGGCGCGGATAACCGCGTCTTCCCGGTCGCGCAATTCTGCGAGAATCTCGCGCATGAGGCCTTCCCGCGAACCGAAATGGTAGACGAGCATGCGAGCGTTTGTGCGGAGAGCCTTCGCCAGGGGGCGAAGAGCTAGCTTGGTTACGCCATGAGCGAGAACGTACTCGACAGCCTGCTGGCGGAGTTTGGCGCGGATTGCGGGATCATGTGGTCTAGCCATCTTTTAACAAGTTGCTGTTGAATTAACGTAACATATGTTACAGTAATATGCGAGGTAAAAGTACCGACTGTGGCGCAAAAGAACCAGGCCGATTCAACGGAAAAGGGAGAACAAACATGCGCACCCTGGGTTTATGGCTATTCATCTTTTTCATCTGTCTGCCCTCAAAGGCACAGACAACCGGCGAACAGAAAAAAAACAAGGCAATTACCCAAAGTTTTTTCGAGGCCGTGCTCGACCAGGGCCATCTCGATAAATATGCCGACTCGCATGCGGCCAATTTCGTGGCGCACGCCCAGGATCACGACGCGACCCTCGCTGAAGACATGGCCGCCGCCAGAGAAGAACGCAAAGCCCTGCCGGACATGCGGGTCAGAGTCAATGAAATGGTGGCGGAACGGGACTTGGTGGCCGTTTACTGGACCGCGTCCGGGACCAATACCCAGCAGGGAATGGGACTCCCCGCCACCGGCAAGCGAATCGTCGTTCCCGGCATGACCCTGTTTCGTTTTCGCGGGGGCAAAATCAGCGAAGAATGGAGCGTCTTCGATCTGCTGTCGGCCATGCGCCAAGCGGGACTGATTCCCGGGCGACCGTAAGCTCGTGACCTGGCCGGCGCACTCGGTGAGCCCTGCCATGCTGCCGCATTATTTCTTGTTCTTCCCAACTGCCACCGCGTCCTCGACTGCTTTGGCTACCCGTCGCATGCGGGCCTCCGGGTTCCGGTAGTAGAAGATGGCGAGCAGGTGCCCGCGTCGGCGTCCGGCCGCCATCCGCTCCCAACCCGCTAATGCTCCAGGGCTTCTCGCGAATGCCACCCGCAAAACTGGGGGCAACTCCTGCTCTGCTTCCATAGTTGACATCAACTGTTCCGCCACCTGCTCGGAGCGCCGCCGTCGAGCGTCGGAACTCTTGGGTTCGCTCACCCAGTCGCCGATCCACTTGCGGATCGAGTAACTCAATTTGTCAAACCACCGGCGCAATCCTCGATCCTCGTCCAGCACGTGTCTGAACTCCGCCGGAAAAGGTGCGGTCCGTACCTCCGCGTCCGGCTCCAATCGCACCCGCGCCACGCCGCCCGCCGTCACCTTGGCACCGCGCTGCATACGCTTATTCACCATCAGGTAGTGATCTCCGCGGCCGGTAGGGAAAAGCGATGTGCGGAAGGCAAATCCATTGATCTCGCCTCGGATGCGCACCAGGCCGCGGCCACCCCAAGTCTTTGGCACATCAAACGGAATGCGAACGATCACCCAATTCAACCGTGACGGCATTCGCTCCAGCCGCCCCTCGAATGATTTGACCGTTGTTTTGGAGCCCATCAGGGTCACGATACCATGCCGATTCTCATGGGCCCACTTCAATCGAGTCTTCTTTTTGGAGGAGGAAAATCGAGGAAGCAATTGCGCAGACGTTTGCCTAATCGATTGCGACCGCGAGAACGAGCTCGCCTGCCCGGCCACAAAATCCAATCGCCTGGCTGGTAATTTCCACCTGAAAGACGCTCCCGTCCTTCTTGCGGTGTCTCCACAGTTCTCTTGTACTGGGCCCCTTTTCGGCAGGATGCATAGTGGCATGCAAAATAGCGGGAAGGTCCTCCAAAGGCCGGATATCCAGGATCGTCATCTTCAGAAATTCTTCGCGCGAGTAACCGTATTCCACGATGGCTGCGTTGTTTACTTCAAGAAAGGCGAGGGTCTCCTGATCAAAAACCCACATCGGCAACGGACTCTGGGCGAGCGCCGCTAACTCCAAGAGTGGCCGAACTGCCGGTCTGGAGGGAGTGGGCTCCGCCATGTTGCGCTTCCTTACGAGGTGCTTTGGAGAAAAATCTCCAGACACGATACTAGTCAATTATCGGCAGCGAGGCCTCACCAATAACTTCGGGAACAGTACGAAAGGGCGGGCTATCGTGCCCCCGATCTTCATCCTCCTCTAGAAACGTCCAGAGAAAAAGGGGCACGCCTTCAGCCTCGCGCCCCCGCATTTCTTCAGTCCTGATTCCCAGGCCCGGTTTAGCGCGGCCAAAGCCAGCCGAAAGTGCCGGCCGTCAGAAGTCCGTACACCAACCCGTCGATGACTTCTTTGATGGTCGATACCCAGGTCTGTCCCTTCCAAATCCCATTGCTCAGATGCCCGAGACCGTAAGCGAGAAAAGCAGTGCATCCGGCTACCCGGAATACCATCAGATAGTCGGCTCCCGCCGGTACCGTACGACCAGTGATGTAGGCGACAAAAAAGCCAATGACCACGCAGTACAGAAACCATTGCGCCAGGAACTTCGGCATCACCGGCGGACCGCTGGGCAGGATGGTAAGAAATCCGACCGGCCCCTGCTTGTATTTCTCCATGGTCGCGGGGGATTTCATGTCTTTGTGGTTACAGAAGGGAAAGATGTAAACCCCGCGCTTGAGGTTGGCGGGGCGCAAGGCCGCCAGGATCTTGTCTTCCTCCGGTAGCGCGGAGTAGTCGCTCTGGTGATACTTGAGCAGCATGTGCATGACAAAACTGGCAACAAAAACGATGACCGCCGCCAATAGGATTGGCAGCCAGAGAACCGTAAGCGGGACCATGCGAAGCCTCCTTCCGGCGCGTCCGGACACGTGAAATTCAGGCGAGGCTACGCTTGTTGGGTCTGTGGGTCAACCACGAAATCGAATCGACTATTGAACTCGAACCGCCGCCGGTTGCGGGGCCTGAATCTGTTGCTTATGGATTCGCTCCAGCGCTCTATCGATGACCACCTGCAACTCATGGCCATACTTGGCTTCGCGCCCTTTGGCGAGGATTTGCCTGGCTTCTTCGGGATCGAACCAGGTGGGGTTGCGCTCGAGTTCATGGGGCTCGGCGAGCCTCTCGACCTCCAGCAGGAATGCCTTAATCACAAACTCCTGTATGCCGGGTGCCTTCCAGAACACGCCCTTGGAGTGGATGTAGAGATGAAAATGACGAGGTTCGATAGTGCCCACGGCTCCGGCCTCTTCCAGTGCTTCTCGCGCCGCCGCCTGGCTGTGCGATAGGTTCGGCTCAGGATCGCCCTTGGGAAATGTCCACTTTCCCCCACCGTTGGTGTTGACCAGCAGGAATTGCACCGCAGGACCGCGGAGCCTGTAGCACACGGCAGCCACCTGCAACGGCAGGGCAAATCTTGACGACCGAGCAGAGCCCATAATGCGGAGACCGAAAATCACTCCCCTTACATCATAGTCGGCAAATGTTTCAGAAATGTTAAACGGTGAGGTTACTTCCCGGGTAGCATCGGCGGCACTGCATCGATCCACTATGCAGCTTTTTCGTAAGAATGCCTTAGAATGCACACACAATGGCCGTAGCAAGCGACCTCACACCCAGTGTTAGTGAATTGACTCAAGAGAGTCCTGCAGAGCTTCGCTTTCCCGCCGGATTTCTGTGGGGCGTGTCCACGGCCGCCCACCAGGTCGAAGGGGGAAATCACAACAACCAGTGGTCGGCCTGGGAAGCCGCAGGCCGGATTAAGTCTGGAGACCGGTGCGGTCAGGCCTGCGATTGGTGGAATGCCGCCGAGCGTGATTTCGACCTTGCCCGTGAAATGGGGTTGAACGCGCTGCGTTTGTCGGTGGAGTGGAGCCGGATCGAGCCAGTTGAAGGGCAATGGCACCAGGCGGCGATAGGCCGCTATCGAGAGATGGTCGAAGGGCTCTTGAAACGCGGAATTCGTCCCATGATCTGCCTGCACCATTTCACCCATCCGCTATGGTTCGAAGAGAAGGGCGGATTTCTGGCTGCGGACGCCCAGCAACTGTTCGAGCGGTTCGCCCGTCATGTGGTTGGGGCGCTGGGCGATTTGTGCCAGCAGTGGGTCACCTTCAACGAACCTAATGTTTTTGGCGCGCTGGGTTACGCTTTGGGAGAATTTCCGCCGGGCAAGAAGGGGCAGATTGTGACTGCGGTGCGGGTGGTAAACGCGCTGGCCGGCGCTCATGCGCGCGCTTATCGCGCGATCCACGAGTTACAGGCGCAGGCTGAGGTCGGTTGGGCGCACAATTTCGTGGTTTTTCAGCCCACCAATCATGCGTCGCTGAGAGATCGCTTGGTGGCACGCCTGATCGGCGAACTTTTCAATGAAAGTTTCCTGCGGTTGATGGAACAGGGAAGATTGCCCTTCCCCCTGAGCCTGACCAACGGACACGTGAGAGATTTGGCAAACACCTGCGATTTCGTAGGTCTGAATGTTTACAGCCGCTTTCATGTGTCATTCGATCCGCGATTCCTGAACCAGCTATGCGGTCGGGTTTACGTTCCGCCGCATGTTCCGCAGGGGGATCACGGAGTGGAGAATCCCTATGGCGAGGCCTATCCGCGAGCCATCCGGGTGGCGGTGGAGCGAGTGGCGCGACTGGGCAAGCCGATTTACATCCTGGAGAATGGCGTGCCTGACGCAGAGGACCGGATTCGCCCGTGGTTGATCGTAAATGCGGTCAAGGAACTGCACGCGTTGGTGCGGGAAGGGTACGACATCCGCGGCTACTACCACTGGACGCTGACCGACAATTTTGAGTGGAGTGAAGGTTGGAAATTGCGATTCGGACTGGTAGCTCTGAATCCTGAGACGCAGGAAAGAACGATCCGCGGGAGCGGGCTACTCTACGGAGCTATCGCGCGCAGCAACAGCCTGTCGCCCCAGACCATCGCCCAATATCTCCAGGCCTGACTTTCGTCTCGAACTTAGAGCCCTGGAAGCGCCCCACCAGGCTGCGGCGCTTCCGATCCTTTACCTTACGCTTCCGATTGCCAGTACTTGTGGTCGCGCAGGTAATATGCGTGGTTCCATGTGTTCACCGCTGTCTTCAGGAACAGCCCTACCAGCTTGAAGTGGCCCATCTTCTGAAAGCGGCGATTCGAGGTCTGGACGCAACCCGGTACCACGGCAAACTTCCTCCGCGCCACTTTCTGGCTTAACAGGTAGTCCTCTGCATAGGCGACTTGCTCGTGGAATCCGCCGAGTTCGTCGAACCGCACCTTGTCGAACAGCATAAACATTCCCGTGCTGAAAGGCCTATAAAGACGGGATAGGCGTTGGAACATGTTGTTCCCCCAGTAGAGCAGGCGGTCCATGGGTGAGCCTTCGGGGCAGGAAATGTTGGTGGTAAGGCAGTGCAGCTGCTTGCTCCTCATTAAATCCATGGAACGCCGGATGAGAGTCCGATCGGCAAGCTCGATGTCAGCGTCAATGAACAGGACATAGGGAGTGGTCGCCCGCCGCGCGCCGGCATTGCGGCCGATCGAGGGCAATCCGCCGGGTACCACTTCAATGTTTAGCCACTGACTGAACCCTTGGGCGATGGCGGGCGTGCCGTCGGTGGACCGCGCGTCAGCCAGGTACACCTTGGTACTCGACATCGATGGGTAGTCCTGCAGGATCAGCGAAGTCAGCAAATGCGGAATCATCCTGGCTTCGTTCTTCGCTGGAATCACGATCGTAAGCTCGTTCGTCGTATTCATGGATGTTCACCCCGCTCTCGTCAACAGTGATGTATGTCGCGTTCGGCTGCGTCCAACTTCCGGTGTTGTAGTACTCAACGCCTTCCTGCTCCAATCTCATCGCCTCGTGCGTGTGACCACAGAAGACCCTGTGCGCATCCCTCAGGTGCGCATAGGCCAGAGCCCCCTTGGCGACCTTGCTGGATAGTCTCAGCCATGCGGTGTCAACTCGTTCCAGGCATCGCACTACGCGCTTTTTCCCAAAATCGAGCTTTTGTAAGTGCAGATAAATGAGCATGAAGAAATTATTGAGCGGCAGGCTGCTTATTACGACCCGGTCAAACTGATGGCCGTGAATGGCCAGATGACGGATGCCGCGAAACTCCCAGGCATATTCCTGATAAACCCGGATGCCGACCAGGTGCGACATGACCTCCGCCAGGCCGTGATCGTGGTTGCCTTCGACCCAGACCACTTCGATGTTCCGTTTCGGATTCGAGAGCTTGCGGATATACCCCAGGAATTGCCAGTGTTCTTTTTTCAGGCGGCGGAAGTTAAGGTCGCAGAAAATATCGCCCAATAAAATCAGGCGCCGAAACGAGGTTTGTTTCAGCAGTTGGAGCGCGGCCTTAGCACGGCTAACCTCCGATCCCAAGTGCAGATCGGAAAGGATCACCGTGTCGAAACACGGCGTCTGCATAATCAAATTAGAACCCACCGTTGTTACAGCATGATGAATAGCGGCGGAAATAGCTGCTCGAAGGAATCATCTTTGGTAACCTCGGAAATTCATACAGTTTTCACATTGGTGAAACCTGAGCGAAACAGGAGGGGAGTAGGGTCCAAATTCGACATGTACCTCCAACCCTCTGGACAGCCGGCGCCCCGGCTGTCCGTTTCTTGCCGGGCCTCGGCCGGTTTCCCCTTCTGATTCCGCCCGCACACAGCCGGCGATTAATTCTTGATTCTTCGAGCGACTGGGAGTATTAGGATGAGCCTAACCAGAGACGCCGGTCCCGCCGCCGGTGCACTCTCCGTTTGAGGAGATGAGGGGGACGAGCATGTCACAGCAAGACAGCGAAACCCAGGAGAGCCAGCCGCGGCCCGAATTGCTGCCTAAGAAGCGCGCGCGCAACCGCGTGGAACGGGTTGTATCGCGCATTCTTGCCAAGCGTCAGCCATCGCCGGGGAAGGCCGGCCTGCGCCGGGCCGGGCACGAAGGCAGCGATACCGATTATCACTGGTTCTAAATTCCCGCCGCAGCGCCGCAGACTATCGAGTCACAATGTTGGATAATGTAGGCGTGCGATCGAGGAGCCTTCGGGCTCGCGCCCGAACAGGTGCCACAGCGATGGATTCCATCCAGAAAAAACGAACCCACTTCGGTCTTGCCCACTGGATGCGGCAGGTGCTCGAACAATGCGACCGGGTCGGCGAAAAGCTTGAGGCCGACCCCGTCCACGATCTCCGCGTAGCTCTGCGCCGCTGCCGTTCCATGGCCGACGGCATGATGGCCGTCGACTCGCACCCGGCCTGGAAGCAGATGAAAAAAGCCGGAAAGTCTCTGTTTTCGAGCCTGGGCGATTTGCGGGATGCGCAGGTCACGGCAGAGTGGGTACAGCGCCTGGGCACACCCAGCGATCCGGTTGCCCGGACTCTCTTCGATTTCGCATCGGCACGGGAACATGCGCTGAGAGAAGACGCCACGGCGGCGCTGCGCAACTTTAACCGAAAACAGTGGGAAGGCTGGCATGACCTGCTTCCAAAACGGGCCCAGCGAGTGCGTCTTAACAGCGTCGTCTTCAAACACCTTGCTTTGGAGCGTTGCAAGGACGGCTATGCTTTGCAGCAACGCGCATTGCGCAATCGCAGCCGGCTGGCGCTTCATCAGTTGCGTATCGGGCTTAAGAAATTCCGCTATATCGTTGAGAACTTCCTGCCGTCCCTGCATGAGAAATGGTCTGCCGATTTGAAAGAAGTTCAGGATTGGCTGGGTGAGATTCACGATCTGGACGTGATCTGGGCGACCGCCTTGCAAATCAGCGCTTTCCCGGATGCCGACGCCCGGTCCCGATGGCACAAGCGAATTGAAAGCGAGCGCCAGCGCAGGTTGGAGAAGTACCGGAGGAAGATGCTGGGAAAAGAATCGCTCTGGCAGCAGTGGCGAGCTGAATTGCCGCAAGGTCCCAGGATGGAGGCCGCCGCCATGGAGAGGCTGAGAACATGGGCATCGTTTCTTGACCCCGATTTCGGGCATTCCCGGCACGTGGCCCGTCTGGCCTTACAGCTTTATGACAAATTGCCGGGAGACGGCTTTGTTCGCCAGGCCGATCGCAGGCGGGTTCGCTCCATACTTCAGGCGGCGGCTCTGATGCACGATGTGGGCCGGGCCAAACGAAAGAAAAACCATCAGAAGCTCTCCTTCCGCCTGATTCGCAGACTCCCGCCGCCTCTGGGTTGGAGCGCGCACGAATTGGAAATGGCAGGGACAGTGGCCCGCTACCATCGCGGAGCGCTGCCCGAGCCTACCGACAAACGAATGGCAGAGCTCTCTGCGACGCATCAGAGAACAGTGGTGTTTCTGTCTGGAATTCTGCGCCTCGCCGTCACCCTGGACGGTCAGCGTGACCAGGGGGTGGAACGACTGCAGGTTCAGAATGGGAACGGCTTCCTGACGGTATGGGCCGAAGGGCCCATTGAGGGCCGCCAACAGGAAGCGGTCGCTGCCGCCCGACATCTGCTGGAAGCAGTCTATGACCGTCCCTTGCTGGTACGCTCGCGGCTGTCTGGCTCACGGCAACGGGCCGCTCCCCAGGATCGCAGGGCGGGCCGCTCCGATCAGGAGGCTCCGGCGGCCTAATCGTGCTCACAGTTTGTGCCAAGTTCGCATCAATTCATCATCCAGTAACATTCACTCGCTAGCCTAGGCGGGCCCGATCCCAGCTCAGCAATGGCAACCACGAAAAAGAAGAGCACAAGTAAGTCCAATTCGACTCGCGAACCTATCGAAATCGCGCTCCGGGCTTGTCTCATCGCCAAGGACGCGGCTTTCAATGCCCGCGATTACATCGCCACCGCATCGCGAATGGCGTATCTCGCGGTCAAGCAATGCGAAAAAGAGCTGGACCAGATCGAAAGAGAAATTGATGAATCAACACCCGGCGCCATCACGCAGGTCTCCGAAAGCGAAGCCCGCGAGCTGCTGGCATGTCTGAAGTTCACGATTGACCTGGAACGCATCGGTGACCTGATCTGGTCAGTGGCGCGCCGTCTGCACCGGCTTCCCAACCGCTTGAACAAGGAAGAGACCGGTCACATGGTGGGCATGGCAGAAACTCTGCAGGAGATGCTGTCGCGAGTTTATGAAGGATTCTCGACGCGTAACCTGGCCCTTGCGGAGTCAGCTTTGCGAATGGACTCCAAGATGGATGAGGCCTGCCATGCCGTGTTCCGCCGCTACCTGGAAAGTGGCGCTCCCACCAGAAGTTATGAGGTAACCAACCTGCTCTTCATGGCACAGGCCCTGGAGCGGGCCGGCGATCATGCCAAGAATCTCGCCGAGGAACTCTTCCACCTCATTGAGGGACACAGCGTGCGGCATGTGAAAAAGTCCCGCTAAGGCGGCTTTCGCAATCCAACCGCACGATAAGATAAACATTGCCAACTGTTTAACGAGAATTCACACATAATTAACACCCTAGCAACATTTCCGCAAACATCTCAGACCTAGAATCGACAAGGAACTTGCTGATTCATCATAGTTTTTCGCCGCCTGCCAACAAGGGGCGTGACCTGAATGAGCGTGCTGGACCTCCCTATCCCCGTCCCGTGCCGGAAACCCCTGATCTTTGTCGTTGAGGATGATGTTGATATTGCGCGACTTACCTGCTTCCACCTGGAATCGAGCGGGTTCACCACGCGTTGGTTCGCGGGGTCGTTCTCGGTCATCGAGGAGGCCATGAAGTTTCGTCCCACCCTCTTTCTGCTCGACATTATGATCCCGGGCAGCGACGGCCTTGAGCTCTGCCGCCACATTCGGCAGGTGAAAACTTTGTCGACCACTCCGATCATTTTTCTGAGCGCCAAAGTGATGGAATCTGACCGGGTGAGAGGACTGGAAAGCGGCGGCGACGATTACATCACCAAGCCATTTAGCCCACGCGAGATGGTGGCGCGAGTGCGGGCCGTGCTGAGAAGCCTGCCAGAACCCCCGAAGCCCGAAGTACTCAAGATGGGAGATCTAGAAATTGATCCCGCCTCGATGGGAGTGCGGGTGAGTGGCAAAAACGTCATCACTACCATGATGGAATTTCGCCTGCTGAACTACTTCGCCAGCCATCCCGGACGGGTCTTTACCCGCGAACAGTTGCTCGATGCAGTATGGAGCGAGTCGGCCTTCGTTACCCTGCGGTCGGTCGATGTATACGTCCGCCGCATTCGCGAGAAAATCGAACCGGAACCGGAAAATCCGCGCTATCTCGTCACCCTGCGGGGCACCGGCTACCGCTTTGACCTGCCCAAGTAATTGGCCCGCGGACTCCGCTTGGCACTGTCCCCTGAGGTTCCGGGATGTTACCATTCGAGAAAGCTCAGTGGGCCATGCGGAGTCGACCCGCGTTGCCGGTCAGGTGAGGAATCGATGGGATTCGAACGTTTAGCGTTATACGGTGGGCCGGATCAGGTCATGACCGTCACTTCGGGGTTGGCAAGTGCCTTAGGCCTGTTGCTGATCTTCTGGAACAAGGTCGCGGCATTGTTTTTTCGTTTCCTGCGATTTTTCAAACGTTCACCTCATCCCGCTGCGGCTGACGACGGCAAGCACTCCCATCCCACGCCATAATTCCAGGGCCAGCCGTTGATGAGAAAAGTCATCGTCATTGGCTTAGACGGACTTGAACCCAGCATTGTCGAATCCATGCTGGAGCGCGGAAGCCTGCCGAATCTTCAGAAGATTCGCAGGGCGGGCACCTATGGACGGATGCAGACCACGTATCCAGCGCAAACCCCGGTTGCTTGGTCATCGTTTGCGATTGGGGCCAATCCCGGCAAGCACGGAATTTTTGATTTCATCTCCCGTGATCCCCAGACCTACCAGCCGGACGTTGCCCTGAGCCGTTTCGAGCGGCCCCGGAGCATTCTGGCCGCGCCCCGCGCCGTGAACCGGCGCGAAGGTGTGCCACTTTGGCAGGTTCTCTCCA
>Ga0335079_10009822_pt1 | contig 10901 bp, 11 predicted proteins | sample Lox_Sample_33_FD_206719 | JGI IMG/M metagenome (GOLD analysis project Ga0335079, IMG submission 206719) | Soil microbial communities from Loxahatchee National Wildlife Refuge, Florida, United States - Lox_Sample_3.3 | ecosystem: Environmental > Terrestrial > Soil > Wetlands | place: USA... | reverse complement strand
AGCTCCGCGGCCTCGCGCGTGAGGTAGGGCGGCGTCTCCGCGGAGTAATCGTGCGCGCGCTTGTCGGCGCGGTTGGGCCGCGTGCGCACGATGAGCGCGCGCGCCGCGAACGGCGGGCGCGGCGGCCAGGCGCGCTCGAGGGCGCGCCGCGTCACCAGCAGGTCGCCCGGGCGCGGCTCGGGATCGCTGCCCTCGGCGGCCGCGCCGGCCGGCTCCGGGTCGACGGTCACGAGCAGCGCCGGCAGGAGGCCCAGAGGGGCGACGCGGCTCGCATCGAGCCGCTCGCGGGTCAAGTGTCCCACGCACTCGGTGTGGGTGCCGTTGCAATGCGGGGTGAGCGAGATCACCTCGCAATTGCAGCTCGCGCCGCGCGCCACCGAGCCGGGAAAGCCGGGCACCGCGAACGGGTGCGCGCTGGCAGGCGGTGCGCCGAAATGCCGCGGCTGGGGGCCGGCGAAGTCGAGCTCGAGCGCGAGGCTCACCGGGCGCGCCATGTCGACGCCGACCTCGCCCCCGCCGAGCGCGATGCGCGCATTCATGGCTTATGCGCGCTCCAGCACCGCGCCGCAGCGCGCGCAGGTACGCCGCTCGAGGCTCGAGTAGAAGCGCTCGAACACCGGCGCGAGCTGCTTCTCGATGTCGGTGAGCTGAAAGAACTCCTCGTACAGGCGGTTGCCGCAGCGCTCACAGTACCACTGGAAGCCGTCGAGCTCGCCCGCGCGGCGGGTGCGCTCGATGACCAGGCCCACGGTGTTGGCGGGCCGCTGCGGCGAGTGCGGCAGGTTGGGCGGAATCAACAGCACCTCGCCGGCGCGGATCGGCACGTCCAGCACGCGTCCCTCCTGGATGGTCTTCAGCACCATGTCGCCTTCGAGCTGATAGAAAAATTCCTGGCCCGGATCGACGTGGTAGTCCTTGCGCGCATTGGGCCCGCCCACCACCATGATGATGAAGTCGCCGTCGTGAAATACGCGCTTGTTGCCGACCGGGGGCTTGAGTTGCGCCCGGTTGGCGTCGATCCACTGCCGGAAGTTGAATGCTTGCAGGGATGGCATGTGTCCTCCGCCTCTTTCGCGTATGGTACGCGCTGCGGCAAAGCGAGGAGAATCCCATGGAGGCGAGCCTGGTTACGGGCATCACTGCGCGCGCCGCAGCGCTCGCTGCGCTGCTTGCGCTCGGCGCCTGCAGCCACCTGCATTGGCCCTGGCACCACGCGCCCCCGCCGCCGCCCGCTCCGGTGCACGCGCTCGAGGTGAGCGGCAGTGCGACGCCGGCGCAGTACTGGAAGCGCAACACGCTGCTCATCGACCTGAGCGGCGTCGGCGGCTCGGGGAGCCTCGTGCTCACGCCCGCCGCCGGCAACCCCTGGCCGGTACGGCTCGCCTTCCGCGTGCAGCCGGGCGCGTTCGGCGCCCTCGAGGTGCGCGGCGCCGCGCGCGAGGTGCTGCCGATCGACTCCTCGGGGGTGAGGCCGGTGGACCTCGAGCTGCCGCCCGGAATCTATACGGCGGGCACGCCGCAGATCACCGTGTCGTGGGGACCGGCGGCAGCCGCCGAGCCCTAGTTTGAAGCTCGCGGACATTGCGCTGCGCCCGCCGCCTGCGGCGGCGGGCGCGTCGCTGTGCCTGTGCATCGCGTCGATGCCGCTCGGGCAATTCGTGCCGAGCGATGGATAACTAGCCGACGTCAGGCTCCTGGTAGCCCCGGCAGGGCACGCTCACCGGGGGGCGCGCGCTGTCGAGGTCGAGCGCGGTGAGCGCTCCGCCCCAAACGCAGCCGCTGTCGAGCCCGACCACGCCATGGCTCTGCACGAATCCCAGCGCCGACCAGTGGCCGAAGATGATGCGCGCGTCGCGGCTCAGGCGCTGCCCGAGCGTGAACCACGGCCGCAGCGGCGAGGGCGGCGGGGGTGGATCGCCCTTCAGACTCAAGTCGACCCGGCCGTCGGCCGTGCAAACCCGCAGGCGCGTCAGCACATTGATGGTGAAGCGCAGCCGCTCCATCCCGGAAAGCTCCGGGCTCCAGCAATCGGGCTCGTTGCCGTACATGTGATCGAACAGCGCCCGCGGGTCGCGCGCCAGCGCCGCCTCGACCTCGCGCGCGAGCTGCAGGGTGAGCGCCACGGTCCATTGCGGCACGACGCCGGCGTGCACCATGAGATCGCCCGCCTCGCTGTGCGCCATCGGGCGGGTCAGCAGCCACTCGAGGAGTTTGTCCCGATCCGGGGCCGTGAGCACCGCGTCCAGGGTGTCGGTCTTCTTCTTACGCTCGCTGCCATGCACGACGGCGAGCAGGTGCAGATCGTGGTTGCCGAGCACCACTACCGCGTTGTCGCCGAGGGAGCGTGCCAGGCGCAGCGTCTCGAGGGAGCGCGGTCCGCGATTGACCAGATCGCCGACGAACCACAGCCGGTCGCGGTCCGGCGAGAATTTCAGCAGCGCGAGGAGTGCGCGCAGCTCGTCATGACAGCCCTGGACGTCGCCGATCGCATAGCGCGTCACTGCACGATGCCGGGCATGGCGAGTCGGAATGGCTGGATCGGCGCATCGAACTGCGCGCCGTCGTCGGCCAGCATCTGGTAGCTGCCTTGCATGGCGCCCACGGGAGTCTCGAGCACCGCGCCGCTCGAATAGCGGAACCCCTGGCCGGGCTTCAGGTACGGCTGCTCACCCACCACGCCGTCGCCGCGCACCTCCTCCACCTTGCCGTTGGCGTCGGTGATCACCCAGTGGCGCGTCAGCAGGCGCGCCGGCACCTGGCCCTCGTTGCGGATGGTGATGGTGTAGGAGAAGACGAAGCGGCGCTCGCGCGGATCGGACTGCTCGTCGAGATAGCTGGTCTCGACGTCGACGCGGATCTTGTGGTCCTGGTGCGTCATCCCGGTGATTTTAAGATCGGCCGACGCGCATCGCCAGCACGTCGCACGGCGCGGCGTGCAGCACCGTGTCCTCGGTGAGGTTCACGAGGATCGAGAGGCCGTGGCGCTCGCGGCTGCCCAACATAATGAGATCGGCGTGGCGCTCGCGCGCCACCCGCACGATTTCCGATTTGACATTGCCGCTCTCGACGCGGCAGGGCGCGCCGCTGAGCCCGAGGTCGGCGGCCAGCGCAGTGAGGCGCGAACGGGCGCGCTCGAGCAGCTCTTCCTCGATCGGCACCGAGGGCATCAGCGTCTCGCCCATCGGCTCGACCGGCACGAACTCCACGACGTGCAGCAGCTCGATCTCGGCGCCGAGGGCGCCGGCGAGCGCGGCGGCCCGGCGCCCCAGCACCAGGCTGTCCTCGGTCAGATCCACGACCAGCAGGATGCGACGGTAGACCGTCATCGGAATCTCCCCCTGCAGCGCGCCCCCAAGCCTCAAGCCTAGCCCGAGAGGCGCGTGCGGTCGAGCACCAATGCCAGGGTGTTGAATTCCCGTGGCGCCAGTGTCTCGGGACGGGCTCCGGGATCGAGCCCGCAGGCGGCGATGTCGGCGCCGCTCATCAGCCGGGCGAGCGCGTTGCGCAGCGTCTTACGGCGGTGCGCGAAGGCCGCTGCCACCACCTCGGCGTAGTGCGGGCTCACCGCGAAGCGCGGCGCGGGCAGGACCGTGAGGCGCGCGACCGCCGACCACACCCGCGGCGGCGGCTGGAAAGCGCCCGGCCCGAGATCGAACAGCCGCTCGACGCTGAAGCGCGGGGCGAGCATCACGGTGAGCCGGCCGTAGTCGCCGCCACCGGGCTGCGCCGCGAGGCGCGCCACGACTTCCCGCTGCAACATAACGTGTGCATCGAGGATCGCATCGGCGTGGGCGCCCAAGCGAAACAGCAGCGGGGTGGAGATGTTGTAGGGAAGGTTGCCGACGATGCGCAGCCGTCCGCCGCGCTGCGCCGCGAGGCCGGTGAAGTCGAACTCCAGGGCGTCGGCGACGTGCAGCGAGTGGCGCGCATCGGCGGTGAACAGCGGCGCGAGCTGTGCGGCGAGATCGCGGTCGATCTCGATGGCATCGAGCGTGCAATCGGTGCACTCGAGCAGCAGCCGGGTGAGGGCGCCGCGCCCCGGACCGATCTCGACGAGGGTGTCGCCGGCGCGTGGAGCGAGCGCGGCGACGATGCGCCGGATCGCCGCCGGGTCGTGCAGGAAATGCTGGCCGAAGCGCTTGCGGCGCGGCGGCCGGCTGCGGGCTGCCTCGCGCGCCACGAGCGCCTACCGCGCACTCAGCTCGATCGCCAGATCCACGGCGGCGGCGAGGCTGCCGGCGTCGGCCTTGCCCGTGCCGGCGAGCTCGAGCGCCGTACCGTGGTCCACCGAGGTGCGCACGAACGGCAGCCCCAGGGTCACATTCACCGCGCTCTCGAAGCCCGCGTGCTTGACCACGGGCAGCCCCTGATCGTGATACATGGCGAGCACCGCATCGAAGCCCGCCAGCACCTGCGGCACGAATACGCTATCGGCCGGCAGCGGCCCACGTGCGTGGAGCCCGGCGCGTTGCATGCTCTCGACCGCCGGCCCGATCACCTTCAGCTCCTCGTCGCCGAGATAGCCGCTCTCGCCGGCGTGCGGGTTGAGTCCACAGACGGCGATGCGCGGCGCGCTGATCCCCCACCAGTCGGTGAGCGCGCGCGCGAGGGTCGCGGCCGTGCGGGTGAGCGATTCGACCGTGATCGCGGCGCTGACCGCGGCGAGTGGCAGATGCGTGGTCGCGAGCGCCACGCGCAGCGTGCCGGTGGTGAGCATCATGACCGGGTGCGCCGCGTGAGCGCGCTGCGCGAAGTACTCGGTGTGGCCGAGGAACGCGACGCCGGCATCGTTGATGACGCCCTTGTGGACCGGGGCCGTGACCACGGCGTCGAACTCGCCGGCGAGCGCGCCGTCGATGGCGCGGTCGAGGAGCGCGAGCACGTAGGGCGAGTTGCGCTTATCGAGCTTTCCCGGCGTGCTCGGCGTCCTCAAGGCTTCCTGCTCCACCAGCAGCGTTCCCGGCTCGTGGCGCTGGCGCGCACGCGGCGCGTGCGCCGCGTAGGGCCGCAGCTCGACCGTCGCATGCGTGAGGCGGCCGCGCTCGGCGAGCAGGCCGGCATCGCCCAGGCACACCAGCTCGCAGTCGAGCGGGCGTCCGCTGAGCGCGAGGCAGAGCTCCGGACCGATCCCCGCCGGCTCTCCTGTCGTGACGGCGATGCGGGGAATCATGTCGCCGCCCGCCGCTTACCTACGACTTGAATTCCACGTACGCCTCATCGCGCAGGCGCCGCAGCCAGATCTCGGTCTCCTCATCCGCCTTGCTGGCGCGGATCGCTTCCATGGCCTTGCGCCGCTTGACCTCGTCGGTGGCGTCGAACTGGCGGTGGCCGAGCATCTGCACGATGTGCCAGCCGTACTGCGTCTTGAACGGCTCGCTGATCTCGCCGTCCTTGAGCGTCGCGAGCTGCTGCTCGAACTCGGGTACGAAGCTCCCGGGTCCGGTCCAGCCGAGATCCCCGCCCTGGGGGGCCGAGCCCGGATCCTCGGAGTTGGTCTGCGCCAGGCCCGAGAAGTCCTCGCCTTTCAGGATGCGCTCACGCAGCGCGTTGAGCTTCTGCTTCACGGTCGCATCGTCGGCGAGCTCGGTGGTCTTCATGAGGATGTGGCGGGCGTGGACCTGGTTCTCGATGGCCTTGGCCTCGGAGCCGCGCACCTCGTTGAGCTTCACGATGTGGAAACCGGTCGGCGTGCGCAGCGGCTGGCTCACCTCGCCGGGCTTCAGTTTTGCGACCACCTCGGTGAGGAAGGTCGGCAGCTCGGTCTCCTTGCGCCAGCCGAGCGAGCCGCCCTCGAGGGCGGTCTGGCTGTTGGAGTAGGCGACCGCGAGGCGCGCGAAGTCCTCGCCGCCGCTCGCCTTCTGGTAGACCTCGCGGGCGCGCCGGGCGGCGTCGTCGAGCTGCGCCTGGCTCGCTTCCTGCGGAACCGCGATCAGGATGTGGGAGACGTTGTACTCGTGGTTGCCGGAAGGCATCCTCGCCTGCTTGTCGAGGTACTGGTCGATCTCCTTCGGCGTGACCACGATCCGCTCGAGGACGTCGCGCTGGCGCAGCATCGACAGCGTGATCTCCTTGCGCAGATCCTCGCGGTAGGCGCCGTAGTCGAGCCCTTGGCTTGCGAGCGCCTGCGGCAGCTGTGACAGCGAGAGGTTGTTGCGCCGCGCCACATCGGAGAGGGCGGCGTTGAGGGTCTCGTCGGTGACCTTGACGCCGTCGTGCTGGGCGCGCTGCAGCTGGATCTCCTGCACCACCAGCCGCTCCAGCACCTGCTGGCGCAGCACGTTCTGCGGCGGCAGGTCGAGCTTCTGCTGCCGCAGCCGCTCGCTCACCGCCTCGACCTGCATGTCGAGGTCGCTGTTGAGCACCACGCCATCGTTGACGATGGCGGCGATGCGATCGAGCATCACGCCCCGGGTGTCGAGCTCGCGGGTCTGCGCCGCCGCGCGTCCGCACATGGCGAGCGCCGCCACGCAGGCAACAAGGGTGGGAGCCGGAGTACTGATCCGCCGCATCGCTTTTCTTTCCTTAAGGTTCAGGAAGGGCCCTCAGGGGGCCTTGATTTTCTGGACACTCGTGTCCGCGGGAGTGTAACCGCGGATCTCCTCACTGAGCGAGGTGTCCGTCGCCGATCCGACACCGGCCAGCCCCGCAAGTTCCAGCTGCAGCCAGATTCCGGTATCCCGGGCGCCGGTGAAGGTACTGACGTATCGCCGCGCGCCGAGCCGCAGCCGCCAGCAGCACGCACGGTACTCGAAGCCGGCGAATCCCTCCAGTTCTTCGTGGTTGCGCAGGTCGAAGACCTCGCGGGCGAACGCGCTCCAGGAGCGGTGGATGGGCCAGGCGGCCGAGGCGTCCAGCTGGTCGAAGCCCTGGCTGTCACAGCCGGTCGCGATGCCGGGCTCAATCGGCACCGCCGGGTTGCACGGCAGCTGGACTCCCCGGACGAACTCCGGCAGTTGCACGAAGCGCTCGTAACGGTAGCTCAGGTTGACGACCGCGTCGGGCGCCGGCTTGTACTGCAGGTTGAGCTGGGTGCGCTCGCTGCGCTGGTTGTCGGGATCCCACTGCACCCCGGCGTCCGCGTTCCAGTCGGCGAAGGCGGTGATGGCGAGCTGGGCGACGAAGTCCGAGTGCGGTGCGGTGAACGGCGTCTCGCCGGGCAGCGTCACGCGCGGGGTCGTGAAGTAATAGCTCTGGCCGATGGTCGCCGCGAGGAACTGCCGGCCGCTCTGCGTATCGAGCAGCCGGCTGGTGAGTCCCGTGGTCAGCTGGTTGGCATCGCTCACCCGGTCGGCGCCCACGTAGCGGTTGGTGCGAAACAGCTCCACCGCGTTGAGGTCCGGCAGCCCGGTGTCGAATACCGGCAGCGCGCTCTGGTCGCGGTAGGGGACGTAGAGATACTGCATGCGCGGCTCGAGTGTCAGGGTGCGTTGATCATGCGAGCCCGACTGGCGCTCGAACGCGAGGCCCGTGTCGACGCGCGCGAGCGGCAGGTTGCGTGACAGCGAGGTCGGCGCCCCCGGGAGCGTGTCGGTGAGCTGATACCAGGTCGCGCGCCAGGCGAGCGCCGGCCGGAAGAAATAGCCGGGGCCGGCGAGCGCCAGCGATAGCCCCGGCGTCAGATCCTCGCGCCAGCCGGCCGGCAGCGGCGGCAGCGCAAAGGTGACGCCGCCGGGCTGCTGCAGGCCGGCGCTACCCGGCGCGTGCTGGAAGTCGACGATCTCCGACTCGAAGCCGTAGTGCAGCACGCCGAACAGGGTGTAGTCGCTGTCGACCGCGAGCCGCGGCACGCGCGCGTAGGGGCGCTCGTCGACCAGCACGGTCGTGTCGATCGTCTGGTACTGCTGCGCCTCGGCGTCCACGCTCCAGTGCGCGTCGCGGTAGGAGAGGGTGGCGCTGCGGTTGAGGAACGAGGTGCTGGTGCCGGCGGGGGTCTGTGCGAAATCCTGGAAATAGAAGACGTCGCTCACCGCCTGCGCATCAACCGTGAGGCGGACGGCGGCCGGCAGCTGCACGACGTCGTCGAGCTGCACGCGGTTGCGGCTGCCACCGTACAGCGTGTCGTTCGGCAGATAGTCCCACTGCAGCTCGCCGCGCTGGTCGGAGGTGAGGAAACGCAGATCGCCTCCGAGGTCCGCCCCGCGCTTGGTGTACTCGACGGGCTGGAAGGTGAAGTCGGCGTTGGGCGCGATGTTCCAGTAGTAGGGGACCGCGAGCTGAAAGCCGTTGTTCGAAGTGCTGCCGATGCTCGGGAAGAGGAAGCCGCTCTTGCGCTCACTGCTCAGGGGGAACGACACCCAGGGCAGATATATGAGCGGCACGCCGAGAAAATCGACGCTGGCATTGCGCCCCGTGCCGATCTGATCACGGGTGTCGAGCGTGATGCTGCTCGCCTTGAGCGCCCAGGCCTCGTGCGCCGCGGGACAGGTCGTGAAGGTGACCTTCCTCAAGTGCAGCACGCCGTCGGGGGTGAGCGCCAGGCTGTCGGCCGCGCCGCGGGCGCCACGCTCGCGCAGGTCGAAGTGCGCGCCCTGGAACTCGGCGCCCGTAGCCGCCGAGTAACTGCCGCCGGCACCCGTCACGTGCACCAGCGGGTCGCGGTACTCGATGCTGCCGGTGCTCTTCACGAACTGGTTGGGCTTGTCGATCTGCATCTCACCGGCGCGCAGCTCGACGTCCCCCTGGCGCACCACGACATCGCCCTTGAGCGACCCCTTGCCCTCGACGCTGACGTCGGCGGTGTCGGCCTGGACTTCGATGTTGCCGCTGCCGCGCGCGGCGGCGGCCGGCTTCCCGCCCTGAGCGGCCGCGGCGGCGGTGGAGGGGGCGGGTGCGGCCGGCGGTGCGGTCTGTGACGGGCAGGGTGGTTCGTCGGCCCGGGCGGCGGAGATGATGCTGCCGAGCGCGACGACGGCGAGGACGAATGTGCCCGGACGCACCATTAAGGGCCGCATTATAATGGCGCGCCGCAGCTACGCGGACCTTCGTAGTCCCCCGCATGTCCCAGACCGACGCGCGACTTGCGCTGATCGAGGAGTGGTTGTCGCGCGAGCTGCGGCTGCCGGCGACGCGCATCGAGCCCGCTTCGAGCGATGCCAGCTTCCGGCGCTACTTTCGCGTGTTCACCCCGGCGGCGACCTACGTCGTGATGGACGCGCCTCCGCCGCAGGAGGACGTGCGCCCGTACCTCAAGGTGTCGCGGCTGCTCGAGTCGCTCGGCGCGCATGTACCGCACGTGCACGAGAGCGACGCGGCCCGCGGGCTGCTGCTACTCGAGGATCTCGGCACCACGCTGTATCTCGACCGGCTGAACGCCGGCGACGACCCCGAGCCCCTCTACCGCGATGCGCTCAGCGCGCTCGCCGCGATCCAGGTGCGCGGACAGGACGCGAGCCGGGAGCTCCCGCCCTACGATCACGCGGCGCTCGAGCGCGAGCTGGCGCTGATGCCCGAGTGGCTGCTCGGGCGGCATCTGGCGCTCGAGCTGCGCGGTGCGGAGGCGCAGCTGATCGCCGACAGCTTCGCGTTCCTGATTCGCGAGGGGCTCGCGCAGCCCGAGGTGTTCGTGCATCGCGACTATCACTCGCGCAACCTCATGGTGGTGAGCGGGCGCAACCCCGGGGTGATTGATTTCCAGGATGCGCTGCGCGGGCCGGTCGGCTATGACCTGGTGTCGCTGCTGAAGGACTGTTATATCGCCTGGCCACGGGCGCGCGTAGTCGGCTGGGTGAGCGCCTATCGCGCGCAGCTCGCGCACCAAGGCGGCGCGGCGGGAGCGAGCGAGGCGGAGTTCCTGCGCTGGTTCGATCTGATCGGCGTGCAGCGGCACATCAAGGTGCTCGGCATCTTCTGCCGGCTGTGGTACCGCGACGGCAAGGCGGGATATCTCGCGGATCTGCCGCGGGTGCTCGCCTACGTGCGCGAGACCTGCGGGCAGTACGCGGAGCTCAAGCCTCTCGGAGGCTTTCTCGAGGAGCGGGTCGCAGAGGCGCTGCCGCGCGCCAATGCGCGGGTGCTGCGCGCATGAAGGCCATGTTGCTCGCGGCGGGTCGGGGCGAGCGCATGCGCCCGATCACCGATTCGCTCCCCAAGCCACTGGTGCCGGTCGCCGGCAAGCCTCTCATCGCCTGGCATCTGGCCTCGCTCGCCCGTGCCGGCTTTCGCGAAGTGGTCGTCAACACCTCCTGGCTCGCGGCGCAGCTGCACGCGGCGCTCGGCGACGGCAGCGCCTGGGGCGTGTCGATCACCTGGAGCGATGAGGGCCCGGTGCCGCTCGAGACCGGGGGCGGAATTTTCCGGGCGGTGCCGCTGCTCGGACCCGGGCCCTTCCTGGTGGTGAATGCCGACATCTGGACCGACATCGATTTCGCGACACTGTCGCTCGAGGATGGCGCGCATGCGCACCTCGTGCTGGTACCCAACCCGCCGCATAACGTGCGCGGGGATTTCGGGCTCGACGGCGACCTCGTGGTGAGCCGCGACACCGGCCGCTTCACCTATTCGGGTGTCGGCATGTTCCGGCGCGAGTTCTTCGACGGCGCGAGCGGCGAGCGCTTCCCGCTCCTGCCGCTCCTCAACCGCGGGATCGCGGCGCGGCGCGTGCGGGGCGAGCTGCACCGTGGAGCCTGGAGCGACGTGGGAACCCCCGAGCGGCTCGCGGCGCTGGATGCGCGGCTGCGTGCGTTACAATGAACGCATGCCGCAGCTCAAAGGGATTCCGGTCGTAACGGCCGACGCCGCGGCTCCTCGCAGCGGAGAAAAATACGTTACGCCTCAGGGATTTACCGCCATCCGCGACGGCGTGAAGGCGCTCAAGCCCCAGCCCCCGGCTCCGTCCTCGAGGAAGCCCCCGTGGCTCAAGGCGCGCGCCCCGATGGGCAGCGGCTTTCAGCACGTCAGGGCCG
>Ga0335079_10009821_pt1 | contig 10902 bp, 7 predicted proteins | sample Lox_Sample_33_FD_206719 | JGI IMG/M metagenome (GOLD analysis project Ga0335079, IMG submission 206719) | Soil microbial communities from Loxahatchee National Wildlife Refuge, Florida, United States - Lox_Sample_3.3 | ecosystem: Environmental > Terrestrial > Soil > Wetlands | place: USA: Florida... | reverse complement strand
AACAATCGGCAGCACGGTCACTCTTGGTAACTCCGGCAGCAATCGCTCGAGGGGGATCACGAAATTGGGGATTTTCCCTGACTTCCCAGCCTCCACCAAGTCTTCAACTTTTATAGCCTGGTCAAGCGTAAATTCACCGACGGCCGTTCGCACGATTTCCTCCAGGTGCGCGCCGCATCCAAGCATGATCCCCATTTCGTGCGCCAGCGAGCGAATGTAAGTTCCCGCAGCGCATTCGACGGCCACTCGTGCGCGCGAACCCTCCACGCTCACCACGCGAAACTCGTAAACCTCCACCTCAACGGCCTTCAATTCCACCGGCTTGTTTTTGCGCACCAGGGAATGCGCCGCTTTTCCGTGAAACTTTTTCGCGGAATATACGGGCGGCATCTGCGGAAATCGCCCCGTAAGTTTTGCGGCGAATCCTTCAATCGTGGCGCGATCAAGCGCGGGCGCTGCGTCGGGCCCGGCAGGCGCGCCGTCGGCGTCGTATGTGTCAGTGGCGAATCCAAATCGGATGACCGCCTCATAACGTTTCCGCCGCCCCGCATAAAACTGTGCGAGGCGCGTGGCGCGTCCCAGCAAAAGTACGAGCACTCCCGTGGCCAGCGGATCAAGCGTGCCAAGATGTCCGATCTGGCGGAAGCCCACGATGCGCCGCACTGCTTCCACAACATCGTGCGAAGTCTTGCCGCGCGGCTTATCCATCACGAGCGCGCCCTCAAAGGCCGCGGGCTGTGGTTTTCGGGGCATGTCGGGGAAATTCCCTCAGGACTTCTCCGAGGGATTGTCGGGACCGGAATTTGAATTGGAAGGCGGCTTCGATTGGCGCAGCAACTCCTCGATGCGCCGGGCCTGCTCTTCCGAAGTGTCCATCAGGAATTGTAGGTCCGGGCTGCGCCGCATCTGAATGCGCTCGGTAAGTTCGTGGCGAATGTATCCGGTCGCTTTCGTCAACGCGGCCAGCGCGTCGGATTGCTCCTTCGGCGTCCCAATGATTTGGACGAAGACGCGCGCAAGTTTCATGTCCGGCTGCAAGCGCACTTCGGTCACCGTTACGCTTGCTTCGAGGCGCGGGTCGCGCAACTCTCCCGCAAGCATCGAGTCCACCTCATGATGGATTTCCTCTGCAACGCGTTCGTGGCGATGTCCGGCGGGGTGCATGGCGTTCAGTCCTGAATAAAGTGTAGAGTCGAAACCGCAAAGTTAAAAGCGCAAAATCAATATTCCCGTCCCAATCATCCACGGTTTCAATACAGCTCGATCTGGTGGTCCACCAGATTGCGGCCCAGTTGGCGCTCCGATTCCGCGAGCACAGCCTGCAGCGATTGCTCCACGAATCCGGGCTGATCTCCCAGCGTCACGATGCCGATCGTCGCCCGCGTCAGGATTTCGGAATGTTCCAGCTCGGCAATGGCAACATTGAATTTCCTGCGCAACCGGTCCTTCAGGCTGCGAAGCACTTGCCGTTTGTCTTTGAGCGAGTGCGATTCGGGAAGGTGAATATCGAGCGTCAACAAACCAATGGGCATCGCCGGCTCCGGCGCTATTCAAATTCCTATGCGGAGGCGTCGCTCAAAAGAATTCGCTGCACGTTGAAGCATTCAAGCACGTCGCCGACCTTCACGTCGTTAAAGTTTGCGATGCCCGCGCCGCATTCAAATCCCGTGCGTACTTCATTGGCGTCTTCCTTGAACCGCTTCAGTGAACTCAGTTTCGAGGTGTAAATCACCACGCTGTCGCGCACCACGCGCACTTGCGCGTCGCGCTTCAGCACGCCGTCCACCACGTAGCAGCCCGCCACCGTGCCGACTCCCTTCACGCGGAACGTGTTGCGCACTTCGGCGTGGCCGAGCACGGTCTCCTTGATCACCGGCTCGAGCAATCCGGTCATCGCCTTCTTCAATTCGTCGGAAACTTCATAAATGATCGAGTGAGTGCGGATTTCCACGCCTTCGCGCGCCGCGAGATCTGCGGCCTTGCGCTCGGGTCGCACGTTGAACGCGATGATGATGGCGCTCGATGCGGAAGCGAGCAGCACGTCCGTCTCGCTCACCGCGCCCACGCCCGCGCTGATTACTTTCAGCCTTACGCGATCATCCGACAGTTTCGGCAACATTTCACTCAGCACTTCTGCGGAGCCTTGCACGTCTGCCTTGATGACGATGGGCAGCTCTTTCACTTCTCCGACGCGAAGCTGTTCGTGCAATTGGTCCAAAGTCAGCCGTGCACCCGCCGACTTCGCCAGCGTGGCCTCGCGTAACTTCGATTGGCGGTAATCCACAATGTGCCGCGCCTTCGCTTCGTCCGTCACCTGGAATTGATCGCCCGCTTCGGGCACGCCCTGAAGCCCGAGGACTTCGATTGGAGAGGATGGTCCGGCGCTTTTTGCCGCGTGGCCCTTGTCGTCAAACATCGCGCGCACTTTCCCGAACACCGCGCCGCAAAGGAAGAAATCTCCGTTATGGATGGTCCCGTTTTGCACCAGCATCGTTGCCACCGGCCCGCGCCCGCGGTCCACGCGTGATTCGAGCACGGTGCCGCTCGCGGGAGCCTTCGGATTGGCCTTCAACTCGCGTAAGTCCGCGACAAGTAAGATCATTTCCAGTAATTTTTCGAGGTTTGTTTTCGCGCGTGCGGATACCTCCACCATTACCGTGTCGCCGCCATATTCCTCGGCCAGCAGACCCCGGTCGCCGAGTTGACGCTTCACGCGATCCGGCTGCGCATCCGGCTTATCAATTTTGTTGATTGCCACAATAATGGGCACATTCGCGGCCTTCGCATGGTCAATCGCTTCGATGGTCTGCGGCATCACGCCGTCATCTGCCGCGACAACCAGTATCACGATGTCCGTAACTTTCGCGCCCCGCGCGCGCATTCGCGTAAATGCTTCGTGGCCCGGCGTGTCAATGAACACGACCTTGCGCCCGTGCACCGTCACCGAGTAGGCCCCGATGTGCTGCGTAATTCCGCCCGCTTCGCCCGCGGCCACTTCCGTTTCGCGGATTGCGTCAAGCAGGCTTGTCTTGCCGTGGTCCACGTGGCCCATCACCGTAACGACGGGCGCGCGCGGCACAAGATTTTCAGCCTTCTCTTCCTTCGCGACTTCCTCAACGGCCTCCTGCTCAAACGAAACAAATTTCACGATGCCGTTGAATGATTCCGCGAGGCTCGTCGCAGTGGAAGTATCCAGCGCCTGGTTGATGCTCGCGAACATGCCCTTGTCGAGCAAAACCTTCAGCAGTTCTTTTGCGCGCACATCCAATTTTTCCGCCAGCTCGCGCACGGTGACGCCTTCGGTGATCGTGATTTCCCTCGGAGCTCGCTCCACTGGTGCCGGAGCTTCCGGCCGCATTGCACGTGGTCCCGCGCCCGCTCGCGCACGAACCGGATGCAGCTTACGCTCACCTTCCTCGAAGCGGCGGTCCATCGTCGGACGCGCCCGCGAGGCGGGCTTGCGCTCATAAATTGGTTTTCCGGGTTCGGCTTTCCCCGGCATCGGCGGAGGCAGCGCGCCGGGACTTCCGGCTCGTTGCCCGGGCCGCATCGGCGGACGTCCGCCGGGCCCTGTCGGCCGTTGCGGATATCTTCCCGGAGGCCCGCTCGGCTGGCCGGGGCGTTGACCAATGGGTTGGCCGGGGCGCATCGGCCGTCCTTGTGCGCCAGCTGCGCCCGGGCGCATCTGTTGCGGCGCTCGCGGCGATGCCGGCGGATATGGCGGTTTTGCTTGTTGATGTAGAGGCACTCCGCGTTGCGGACCCGCAGGCGTTGCAGGCGGCTTTCCCGTTGCCGGAGCCGTTCCTGGCGCTGCGGGTTTCACGGCAATTGGTCCGGGCGGCGCGGGAGTCACAGCAGGTTTCGTCGGCACAGGAGATGTGCCGGGAGCAGCGGGCGGCGCTGGAACCGCGGGCCGCTGTACGAGAGGTTTGCCGGGCACCGCGCCCGCACCAGGTTGCGCGGCAACATGCGCGCCGGAAACTCCAACTGGTTTTGCGCCGGCAACTGGTGCAGCCGCGGGAGCAGTCGCGGGCGCTCCGGGTTTCGCCGCAGGGGCAGCCGGACGCATGCGCGCGGCCTTCGCGGCCGCATCCTTCGCAGCTTTTTCAGCGATAGCTGCTTTTTCGGCGGCGGCTTCGGCGTCGGCTAGTTGCTGGAAATGTTTTTTTACTTTTTCGGCGGCGGCGACTTCAATCGAGCTGGAGTGTGTTTTCTTTTCTTTGACGCCAATTTCGGGCAGGTAGTCAATGATCGCCTTAGCCTTGACCTCGAGGTCGCGGGCCAGTTCGTTGATGCGAATCTGATTGGCGTCGGGCATAGGTCTCGGGGATCATTCCTTGCTGGGCCGGTTTTCGGCCGTGTCGCCCGATTTCTCGGGCGTTTCAGTTTTTTCTGTTTCGTTTGCAGATTCCGGCGAAGGTTCTTCCGCCGGTGCTTCTCCCGGGATCTCCTCCGGCGCTTCCGCCGGAGCCTCCACTGGAGTTTCCTCCGTCGTTGCCGCTGCTGCTTCCGCGGCAACGGAGTCCGCTGTTGCCGCCTCTTCCGCCGCCGCTGCTGCCTCGGCGGCTGCTGCTGCCGCGGCAGCTTCGGCGTCGGCTGCTTGCTTCGCCTCCAGCGCCTCGAAATACGCCGTCACCGATTGATGGATTTTCTCCACCATCTTGTCGCCGATGCCGGGAATCTCCATCAGTTGCTCGGGCGTCATGTCCGCCAGTTTTTCAACGGTCGTGATGCCCGCCGCTTCAATCTTCTCGATCGTCTTAGGCCCGACTCCTGCCAATTCGGTCAGCGGTGTTCCCGGAGCCGTCAGCGCCGCCATCTGCGCTTCCAGTTCCTGCCTCTTCTCTTCCTCGCTCTTGATGTCAATATTCCAGCCGATCAGCTTGCTCGCAAGACGGACGTTCTGCCCCTTTTTGCCAATGGCCAGTGAAAGTTGCGTATCTTCGACGATAATTTCAAGGCTCTTCGTCTCCGGGTCCACAATCTGCACGCGCGTCACTTTCGCCGGGCTCAGCGCCTTCTGCGCGAAAGTAACCGTGTCTTCCGAATAGGGAATGATGTCGATTTTTTCGCCGCGCAATTCGCGGATGATGGACTGCACACGCATCCCCTTCATCCCGACGCACGCGCCGACCGGATCCACTTCCTTGTCGCGGCTCGCGACGGCAATCTTCGTCCTCTCGCCGGCTTCGCGCGCAACCGCGCGGATCTGCACCGTGCCGTCATAAATTTCCGGCACTTCCATCTCGAATAATCGTTGCACCAGAACGGGATCGGCTCGCGAAGCGATCACTTGCGGACCCTTCGCCGCCCGGTCCACCGCGCGAATCACCACGCGTAGCCGTTCGCCCAAATTGTAAGTTTCCAGCCGTGATTGTTCGCGCTTCGGCATCCGCGCTTCCGTGCGCCCCAAATCCACAATTACGTCCAGGCCTTCCGTGCGCTTCACGATGCAATTCACCAGCTCGCCCACGCGGCCGATATATTCGTTGTAAACGGTGTCGCGCTCGGCCTCGCGCACCTTTTGCATGATCACTTGTTTCGCGGTCTGCGCGGCAATGCGGCCAAGCATGTCCGTCGGCCGCGGCATCACAATTTCCTGGCCCACTTCCGCGTTCGGGTCGTGCTTCTTCGCCTCCGCAAGAGTCCATTCGCGGTTCGGGTCGGCCACTTCCTCCACCACCGTCCTCACCGCGACTACGCTGATCTGCCCGGTCTCCTGATCGAACTTTGCGCGCAGCTCTTCCTCGGTCTTATAAAATTTCCGCGCAGCCACCACCATCGCGTCCTCGATGGCAGAGATGATGATCTCCGGTTCGATATGTTTCTCCCGGCTGATCTGCTCGATTGTCTGGTACAGCAAGCTTGCCATTTCCCGTCACCCTAAAACTCGATTATCAAATTTGCCTTGCGTATGTTTTCATAAGGCAGCTCGAACACATTTACGCCTGCCTTCGTTGTTATTTCGACGCGCACCTGCCCATCCGTGATGCCCGCGAGCCGTCCCTCAAAATAATTTGACGGGCGCGCTCCCTCGGTCGGCGTTACGGGCTCCTTCGTCCAAATCTTCGCCAGCCGCCCCACAAACCGCTCGTAGTCAGCCGCCTTCAGCAGCTTCCGGTCCATCCCCGGAGAGCTGACCTCCAGCACGTACCTCGGCCCAGGCACCAGATCCTCGACGTCGAGGAGAACGCTCAACTGCTCGCTCAGGGCCTGGCAATCGGCGTGGCTTACGCCTTCGGGCTTGTCAATGGTTACGCGAAGGAAGCGTTGCTGCCCCACCTTCCACTCGACTTCCACTATCTCCAGCCCAAGCGAGCCCGCCACGCGCTCGGCCGCCGCGCGAATCCGATCCTGGTCCATAAAACTGTCGCCGGGGAGTCCTCTAGCATCGCGGCGCGCCGTTGGAAAAAGCTGTTCGCCGCCAACAAAAAAGTGGGCTCGCGCCCACTTAAGACTTCGACCCGCTTCAGAGCGAAGCTAAGTATAAGCCTGATAACCTCCTCTACGCAAGGCGGCCCGGCCGGTCTTAATCTGGTGTGATTTCAGTGCTTCCCGGAAGGCACTTTTTGCCGCAATTCGCGACTGAAGATTGTCATCCTGAACGGAGAGCCGATGCAGTACATCGGCTTGGAGTGAAGGATCCTGAGGCGACACTCAAGATCCACCCAATGGAGTAATTAGTGTCTGTTGTCAGGTAATCCTTCGCTTCGATCGATACGACCACAACCTGCAACCCCTCATCCTGTCAGTTCTTCCCCCCAGGCACTTTCCGCTTCAGTTCATCAAAGAAATTGAAAATAAAGCTGACTTTGTTGATGGGAGCCGCAGCCGTATCCGTGCTCCCAGCTTTCAAGACGGCAAATCGTTTCCCGTCCGGGCTCAGGCTATAATTCCAAACCTGCGGACGGTCCGAAAACTGGCCTGATGACCATACATTCGGCTTTTCCGCGTGGAATGTGTCACCCGAAGACGTATATTTGACCACCATTATTTTCCCGTCTTGGGCACGATAGAGGAGCTCCTTCCCGTTTTTCGACCAGATCGGAAGGGCGCCTGTGCCCGTGGAAATCTGCCATCTGCCGCCCGGACCGGGAAAGGGACGGACGTAAACTTCGAAGTTGCCGGATTCGTTGGATGTGTATGCGATCCACCGGCCATCGGGAGAAAATGCTGGCAGCACCTCAACGAATGGGGTGTTCGCAAAGGGTTTCGGCTCACCCGGTTTCCAGCCTGACTTTTCATTTCCTTCCATAGACATCGTCATGACGTCAAAGCCCGTCCCGGGATTACTTTGAAAGAACGCCAGGGTCTTGCCGTCAGGGCTCCAGGACCCGGGAACCTGAATGTTTTTGTTTTCGCTCAAGCGCTGAGCATCCCCACCGCCATCTGCGCGGATCCACCAGAGATTGGGAACGCCGCCTTTTTCCGCCGAACCGTAAACGATTCGTTGGCCGTCGGGCGTCCAAACAGGATAGTCGTTGGAAAACGCCGCAAAAGTAAGCCGGGTAAGCGTGTCCCGTTCCCATTCGTACACCCAAATGTCGCTCCTGCTCCCGTTCGTGATGTCCATCGCCAGGCGTTTGCCATCGGGCGAAATCGCGATGTTGTTGTAGTTTGCGGGAGTTTCGCGGAGCGGTGAGAATTTTCCCGCTGCATCCATCCAATAAATCGAAACGTCTTGGCTCAATACTGAGCCCGCAACATACACAAGGGTTCCCGAATCTGACACCGAAAATTGCGCTCCGCCAACGTCCGGATTGCTGGCCACGCCCTCCACAATTGGTGCGGATTGGCCCGTTGCCTCGAGTCGCTTCAGGTCAAAGGGGACAGCAAACAATGTCCCCGCGTTTATATACATGAGATAGCCTGCCGGTAGATAGCGCGCGTAGGAACCACCGCGGAGAATTGTCTTCCGCTTGCCGGAATCCATCGAATACACATCTATTTCTGCGTCGTCGAATCCGGTTGCCGCTGAACCGGCGGTGAAGAGCACCGCCTTCCCGCCGGGCAGAACCTGCGGCCAGCGATGGGTGTCTTCTCCCTTCTTTTCATCCATCGTAGTCACCGGCTCGGGTGTTCCCCCCGCGGACGATACCCGGGACAGGGTGGTCCGAACATTCCCGCTGAATATAATCGCGCCATCCTCGCCCCAGCTTCCGCCGCGATCGCTCGGAACGTCGCACAGTGTGACCGCCGCGCCGCCCTGCGCTGAAATCTTTTTCAATTTGCCGTCGGCGAAAAAGGCGATCCATTGGCCATCGGGCGAGAAGAAAGGGTTGCGTGCATTATCCGTGCCGGGAAGCAGGAGGGCCTGCATTTGGTCAAGCGGCCGCACGTAAATGTGCGCTTTCTTATCGGAGCCCTGACCGATAAAAACCAGCCGCGTTCCATCGGGGGAGAGAATTGCGTTGGCCCCGGAAATCGTGCCTCCGAAAGTTGTGTCCGCGCCGAGATCAGCGCTCAGCCGGATCGGCTGCGCAGGCTGCGGCGCGCGCCGAACGAGGCCGATCGTCAGCGCGGTCGCGATGAGCGTCAGCAAGCCCGCGATTCCCCAGGCGATTCGCTCGCGATTCTTACCACGCGCTGCTACCGGAGCGTTCGCGCCCGGAGTCTCTTCCTGACCCGGCCCGGAAATAATTTCGTCGATCGCAATCCGCGCTTCGCCAATCGCCTGCAACCGCATCCGCGAATCTTTCGTCAGGCAGCGCCGTAACAGAAGGCGAAGCCGTGGAGAAATGTTTGCAGGCAGCGAATCAAGCGAAGGTTCCTTGATCAGGACGGCCGCCAGCGTTTCCTGCGCCGTGTCCGCATCATAAAGTTTCTTCCCGGAGAGCATCTCGTACAGCAGCACGCCAAATGACCAGATGTCCGCGCGCCGGTCCGCGTTTTTTCCCTTGGCCTGTTCCGGCGACATGTAAGCCGCTGTGCCCAGCACGATTCCCGCTTGCGTCGCCGCCACCGTCAGCGTGGGCGAATGTGAAATATCAGTCGTGGACCTTTCGTCCTCGAGCGCCTTCGCCAATCCGAAATCCAGAATTTTCACATTGCCGTCGGCGGTCAGCTTCACGTTGGCAGGTTTTAGATCGCGATGAATGATGCCCCGGTCGTGCGCGTACTCCAGCGCCTCGGCCACCTGACGCGCGATGCGCAGCGACTCTTCCACCGGCAGCGGCCCTTGTTCAATCCGCTCCGCAAGCGTCGGGCCTTCCACCAGCTCCATCACCAGCGCGGGCGTCCCATTTGAATCCTCGAAGCCGTAAATGTGAGCGATGTGCGGATGGTTCAGCGCCGCCAGCAGTTGCGCCTCGCGCTCGAACCGCGCCATGCGTTGCCGGTCCTGCGCAAATTGCTCCGGCACAATCTTGATCGCCACATCGCGCCCGAGCTTCGCATCCTTCGCGCGATACACCTCGCCCATTCCGCCCGCGCCTATCGCGCCAACGATTTCGTAAGGCCCAATTTTCGTTCCGCTAGTAAGTGACATTCGCGCCGGATTATATGGAATTCAGCGAATGTTAACCACAACCGATTCGCAATTGGACGGGATCGTCTTTGTTTGTGGGTGCCCACACGTCCAAATTTCGTTGCGTAGGAGAGCGAGGCAGATATACAGTACGCGAGCTGAAAGCCAAATTGGAATTACCGAATAAGAGCTTTGAACCGCCGCTGACAATCCGAAGTCTCCGGAGGCCAACGTGGGAAATCACAAAATGATTTTTTCCGCTGTGTCAGCGGGGTATTCGTTCTGCTCTCGCTGGGATCGATAGCCTCTGCACAAGACATTGTCAGTTTCAAACTCACTGGCACCCCCCCAAGAGCACGGATTTGCCCTTGGTCCGTCAGCGCCCGTCGTATCGGGCAATTGGACCCTAACTTCCTTGACGCCTACGTCAACCGGGGGCACCGCGAACGCGACGTATCACGTCACCTCCGGCCTTGGCCCGGGAAACGTACCATGTGCGGGCAAAAACCAGAATGTGAAATTCACCTGGATATTCAATCGCGACCCGACTTTGATCTCAACCAGTGAGCCGCTCGGCATTCAGATAGCGGTGCAAGCCGATTCCGGTGCGTGCGCTCCGATGAATCCGACGATCTCCACAAGTCCCCAGGGATATTTCGTCCAATCCCCATCCCTGTCCGAAGCCAAGAATAATGTAATCTTTCAGCCTCCCGCTGGCTACACCAATGTTGTCGAGCGATCTATCGAAGCTTCAACGCAGCTGAACCCCGGAGGCTTTTCCATCTACTTGGGAGGTGGCAGCGGTGGTCAGGGCGCTTTGGGGATCCGCCTCGACTACAACTATCAAAATGTGCCGACAGCAGCCCTCCAACCGCCCGCCGGCGGCAAGCCCGGCTGCACCTCCACCAGTTGGGTGGTAAGCCCGATGTCCGGCGCCACGCTCTACGAACAGCAGATCTCGGCTGGCGGAGCGCCCTGCACGAACAACATCACCACAAAGCTGACTCAGGCCTCGGTCCAAATTGTTACGCCGCCCGCGCATGGCACCCTCACGCAGACCGGCACGCTCTCGCTGGTCTACAAGCCGGCTCCAGGCTTCCACGGTACCGACCACTATGTCTTCCACTATTGTGGCGCCAACGCTTTGAGTTCCGGTTGCGCAACCATCAACTACACCGTCCAAGTTCAGTAAGCCCGGCGGGTAGATCAGCCTTGGACGTGGGTGGTCCATCCTTTGTCCGCGGCGGACAAAAGATGGACCACCCCGGGCTGGGCCACTTCCCTCAGCCCGCGAACTCTCTACTGATGTGTATTACTCCACATCAATTATTCTCGGTGATATCATCAGCTCGTGAGGGAGAAAAATGAAAATTCAGGGGAAAGGCAGGCCCCCCCGCCCCATATTCTTGTTCTTACATTTGTGGGGAAGGCGCTTT
>Ga0335079_10009814_pt1 | contig 10906 bp, 3 predicted proteins | sample Lox_Sample_33_FD_206719 | JGI IMG/M metagenome (GOLD analysis project Ga0335079, IMG submission 206719) | Soil microbial communities from Loxahatchee National Wildlife Refuge, Florida, United States - Lox_Sample_3.3 | ecosystem: Environmental > Terrestrial > Soil > Wetlands | place: USA: Florida... | reverse complement strand
GGGACCATGACGTTCGCCCCGCCCAGGAGCGTGCCCAACGGTCCCTGGAAGGCCAGGGTGACCCTGGTGAGCGGCCTGACCACGCGCGCCGCCACGGCTTCCGTTCAGTTCGTTCCGGTCGTGGCGTCCCATCCGGGCTTGTCCCTCGTGGCCTGGTTCGGCTTGTCCCTCGCCGCCGCCGTCGTCATCCTCGCCGTCGTCGCCTTCATCACGGCGCGACGAGTGGCCAAGCGTCGTCGCGTCCCTGTCTGATTACAGACTGTAATTCGCAGCTCATCATTGTCCTGTAAGTGGTGCCCGTTCTGCCTGGCAGGCCGGCCACCGGCCCGATCGGCCATGTCGGAGCCTGACCGCGACGTCCGGGCCGACGGCAGGCCGATCCGCCCCGGCGCACCGATCTGCCCACCCTGAACAAGAGGCGAGTAATGGCCGTTTCCCGGCTGGCCCGGCGAGCCCGGCGGATGATGTCGTGCGCTGTGCCCGTGACGCTGGTGCTGAGCATGATCACCGTCGCGATAGCGGCCTCCGTGCCGGGCGCGCACGCGGCCGGGACGGTCCTGTTCAACCAGCCGTTCCACGACAACACCGTGGACGGCCCCGCGGGCTCGGTGTCGCTTCCCACGGCGCCCGTCGGCGGCGGCAACGCCGCGTGCCTGACGGCCAAGGGCAACAACAGCAGCACGGGCCCGCTGTTCACCTGCGGCAGCTCGACCGATAACAACGGCTCGGGCAAGCTCCGCCTCACCTCGACGGCGACGGGCCAGGAGGGCGGCGTCTTCGCCAGCACCAGCGTCCCCACCTCCCAGGGCCTGGACGTGACCTTCAACTCCTACCAGTACGGCGGCACCGGGGCGGACGGCATGGCGTTCGTACTGGCCGCCGTCAACCCGGCCAACCCGGTCATCCCCACGGCCATCGGGCAGTCCGGCGGCGCCCTGGGCTATTCGGCCCAGAACTCGAACACCAACGGCCTGACCGACGGCTACCTGGGCTTCGGCTTCGACGCGTACGGCAACTTCAGCAACAACTACGAGGGATCCGGCTGCACCGACCCGGCCAACATCACGCAGCGCATGCCCGGCCAGGTCGTGGTGCGCGGCCCGGGTAACGGCACGGTCGGCTACTGCCCGCTGCAGAGCAGCGCGGCGACGGCGACCTCGCCGTCACTGACCTTGCGGGCCTCGAGCCGTTCGGCGTCGCTGGTGCCGGTGGAGGTGGTCTTCAACCCGACCACCGCGACGATCACCACGTCCTCCGGCCTGAGCGTGCCGGCCGGCGACTACGACGTCACCTTCACCCCGGTCGGCGGCACGTCCAAGACCCTGCTCGGCACCCTGCCGGTGGTTCCGTCCGGGCTCTACCCCTCGACCTGGGTCAACGCCAACGGCATACCCAAGCAGCTGGTGTTCGGCTGGGTGGGCTCCACCGGTTCGCTGACCGACTTCCACGAGATCGACAACGTGCTGGTGAGCAGCGTCAACCCGGTCCCGCAGCTGGCCGTGTCGCAGACGAGCTACGCGGCGTCGACGCTCGCCGCCGGCAGCCCGGTCACGTACACGGTCGCGGCCAGTTCCTCGGGTGCGACGGAGAACCAGCCGGTGACGGTGACCCAGACCCTGCCGGCGGGGGTGGTGCCGGTCGGCGCCTCGGGCACGGGCTGGACCTGCGCCGCGCCGGTCGGGCAGACGATCTCGTGCACCGGCACCAGCACGCCGTTCACCAGCGGAACGATCACGGTGAACGCGGTGGTGACCTCGAGCAGCGTCACCCAGTCCACGGTGCAGACCGCGACCAGCGCGGTGGCGTCCTCGGCCGACGGCAGCCCGGCTACGTCTTCGACCGCCCCGGCGGGTACGGTGCCCTCCGCGCCGACGATCACCGCCATCACGCCCACCAACGGCTCGGCCGGCGGCGCCAACGACGTCAAGATCACCGGCACCGGCCTGAACGCGGCGACCGTCATCGAGATCGGCACGGCCGCCCAATTCAGCGCCGGCACGCCGACTACGTTGAACCTGTGCGCGACCTCCGCCGTCGGCTGCTTCACCGTGGTCAGCAGCACCAGCCTGGACATCTCCTCCATGCCGGCGCACGCCGCGGGGGCGGTGACGGTCAAGGTCGTCACGCTGGGCACCTCGGCCAGCACCTCCTACACCTACAACGCGGGTCCTGCCCTGCTGTTCCCCGCCCCGCCGTCCGGCGAGGTAGGCGTCACTTACAGCAACCAGCTGACCGTCACCGGCGGGACCAGCCCGATCACCTGGTCGGTGAGCAGCGGCAGCCTGCCTCCCGGGATCACCCTCGGCGCGTCGACCGGGCTGCTCTCCGGCACGCCCACTACCGCGGGCACCTACTCCTTCACCGTGAAGGTCACCGACGCCGGCGGCCTGACCAGCACCGAAGCGGCGACCGTGACGATCATCCCGGGGCCGTCGATGACGTTCGCAGCCCCGCCACAGGGCTGGACCAACACCGTCTACGGCTACACCCTGACCGAGACGGGCGGGACCAGCCCGTTCACCTGGTCGGTGACCAGCGGCAGCCTGCCCAGCGGCATCAGCCTCAGTCCCGACGGGAACCTGAGCGGCACCCCAACGGCCACCGGCACCTACTCCTTCACCGTCAGGGTGACCGACGCCAAGGGCCAGACCGCCACCCAGACCACCAGCATCACCGTGTCGGCCGGGGTGTCCACCACGTTCGCGGCGCCCCCGGCGGCGGTCGTCGGCTCGGGCTTTAGCTACACCCTCACGGCCACCGGCGGGACCACCCCGTATACCTGGTCGGTGAACGCGGGAAGCCTGCCGCCGGGCATCACCTTGTCTTCCGCGGGCGTCCTGTCCGGAACTCCCACCACCACGGGCAGCTACCCCTTCTCGGTCAACGTGATCGACGCGAACGGCGGCATCGCGACCACCTCGATCACGCTGGTGGTCGGCACCTCGGTGACCACCACCTTCCCGGCCCCGCCGTCCGGGGTGGTGGGCACGCCGTACAGCTTCACGCTCACCGCCGCCGGCGGCACCACCCCGTACACCTGGTCGATCAGCTCGGGATCGCTGCCGGCCGGCCTCACGCTGAACACCTCCACCGGGGTCGTGTCCGGCACCCCGACGCTGGCCGGCACCTCCAACTTCACCGCCAAGGTGACCGACGCGAAGGGTAAGACCGCCACCTTCGCCACCTCGATCACGATCCTGAGCAAAATGCTGACCGTCGCCGTGAGCGCCAGCCCGGCGACCGTGGCGCCGGGCGGCACGGTCACCTACACGATCACCGCGACGAACTCGGGCCAGACCGCGCTGACCGGGGCCACGTTCACCGACCCGCTCACGGACGTGCTCGACGACGCCACCTACAACAACGACGCCAGCGCCACGGCGGGCTCGGCGAGTTTCGCCAGCCCGAACCTGACCTGGACCGGCGACCTGGCGGTGGGAGCGGCCGCGACCATCACGTTCTCGGTGACGGTGAAGAACCCCGACACCGGAAACAAGACCCTGGCCAGCACGGTGACCTCCACCACGTCGAGCAGCAACTGCGCGAGCGGCAGCAGCGACACGCGCTGCTCCAGCAGCGTCACGGTCTCGGTCCTGGCCATCGCCATGACCGCGAGCCCGGCCCCGGCCAACCCCGGCACCACGGTCAGCTACACGATCACCGTCACGAACGGGGGCACGTCCGCCTACACCGGCGCGGCGTTCACCGATGCGCTGTCCGGAGTGCTGGACGACGCCAGCTACAACAACAACGCCAGCGCGACCGCGGGGTCGCTGAGCTTCGCCAGCCCGAACCTGACCTGGACCGGGGACCTGGCCGTCGGAGCGGCCGCGACCATCACGTTCTCGGTGACGGTGAACAACCCCGACACCGGGAACAAGAGCCTAGCCAGCACCATCACCTCGGCGACGGCGGGCAGCAACTGCGCGAGCGGCAGCACCGATACCGCGTGCGCCAGCACGGTCACGGTGCTCGTGCCCGGCCTGACCACCACGGTGTCCGCCGGGACGAGCACCACCAACCCGGGCCAGACGGTCACCTACACCCTTACCGTCACCAACTCCGGCCAGACCGCCTACACCGGCGCGACGTTCACCAACCCGCTGGGCGGCCTGCTGGACGACTCCACCTACAACAACGACGCGGCCGCGACCTCCGGCACAGTCTCGTTCGCCAGTAATAGCCTGACCTGGACGGGAAGCCTGGCGGTCGGGGCGAGCGCGACGGTCACGTTCTCGGTCACCGTGAACAACCCCGACACCGGCGACAAGTTCCTCGTGGACACCATCACCTCCACCACGGCGGGCAGCAACTGCCCGTCCGGCAGCACCGATCCCCGGTGCACCACCTCGGTCACGGTGCTGGTGCCGGGCCTGGAGATCGCGGCGTCGGCGGGCAGCAGCACGACGGCGCCGGGGTCGGTGGTGCGGTACACGGTGACGGTGACGAACTCCGGGCAGACCTTCCACACCGGCGCGACGTTCACCGACCCGCTGGCCGGAGTCCTCGACGACGCCACCTATAACAGCGACGCCAGCGCCACGGCGGGCTCGGTGAGCTTCGCCAGCCCGAACCTGACCTGGACCGGGGACCTGGCGGTGGGCGCGAGCGCCACGATCACGTTCTCGGTCACCGTGAACAACCCCGACACCGGCAACAAGATCCTGGCCAGCACGATCACCTCCACCACCACCGGCAGCAACTGCGCGGCCGGGAGCGGCGACCCGCCCTGCGCCACCAGCGTGCCCGTGGCGATGCTGACCATCACCAGCGTCGCGAACGTCGGCACCACCACCCCGGGCAGCATCGTCCGGTTCACCGGCACGTTCACCAACACCGGGCAGGTCGCCTACACCGGGATCAGCATCAACGGAGACATCGCCGACACCTTCGACGACGCCACCCCGAACGGCGACGAGACGGCGTCGTCCGGGACCCTGTCGGTCACCAGCAGCGGCCTGACCTGGACCGGGAGCATCCCCATAGGTGGCACTGTCACCATCACCGGCACCGTCACCGTGAAGAACCCCGACACCGGTAACAAGCTCATATCCAACGTCTTGTTCACGACTGCCGCGGGGAGTAACTGCCCGTCCGGGAGCACCGACCCGCGCTGTACCGTCAGCGTGCCGGTGCAGATCCCGGTGCTGAGCATCACCCAGACCAGCAACGCCACCACCGCGGTCCCGGGCCAGCAGGTCGGCTTCACCGTGACGATCGCCGACACCGGCCCCACCGACTACACCGGCATCACCGTGACCGACACCTTGAAGCTGCTCGACGACGCCGACTACGGCGACGACGCCGCCGCCACCAGCGGCAGCGTCAGCTACGCCGCCCCGGTCCTGACCTGGACCGGGAACCTGGCCGCCGGCGCCACCGTCACCGTCACCTTCACCGCCACCGTGAACGACCCCGACACCGGCGACAAGACCCTGGCCGCCTCCGCCGCCTCCACCGCGGCCGGCAGCAGCTGCCCGCCGGACAGCGGCAACGCCGGCTGCGACATCACCGTCCCGGTCCTGACCCCGGCGCTGACCATCACCGCGGCCGCCAGCCCGGCCACCGCCACCCCCGGCCAGACCGTCACCTACACGATCACCGTCACCGACTCCGGCCAGACCCCCTACACCGGCGCCACCGTCACCAGCCTGCTGTCCGGCATCACCGACGACGCCACCTACAACAACGACGCCGCCGCCACCACCGGCACCGTCAGCTTCGCCAGCCCGGACCTGACCTGGACCGGGGACCTGGCCATCGGCGGCACCGCCACCATCACCTACACCGCCACCGTGAACAACCCCGACACCGGCGACCACACCCTGACCACCACCCTGACCTCCGCCACCCCCGGCAGCAACTGCCCGACCGGGAACACCGACCCCCGCTGCACCACCACCACCGCCATCGCCGAACTGACCATCGTCAACACGGCGAACGTGAGCACGGCCATCCCCGGATCAACGATCGACTACACCATCACGATCACCAACACCGGTCAGGTCCCGTACGACGGCGCCACCGTCACCGACGACCTGACCGGCGTCACCGACGACGCCGCGGCCTTCGGCGACGACGCGGCCACCACCGCCGGCTCGGTCAGCTGGCTCAGCCCGATCCTGACCTGGACCGGCGACCTGGATCCCGGCCAGTCCGCCACCGTCACCTACACCGCGACCGTCAGCAACCCCGACACCGGCGACAAGTCCATCACCAGCACCACCACCTCCGCCGACCCCGGCAGCACCTGCCCGTCCAGCGGGCCCGCCCCCGCCTGCACCTCCACCGTCCCCGTCCTGATCCCCGTGCTGACGATCACCAAGACCGCCAGCACGACCACCACGACGCCCGGCTCGACCGTGGGCTACACGATCACCGTCACCGACACCGGCCCCACCCCCTACACCGGAGCCACCGTCACCGACGACCTCGAGGGCGTCCTGAACGACGCGGCCTATAACAACGACGCCGCCGCCACCGCCGGCACCGTCGGCTTCGCCAGCCCGAACCTGACCTGGACCGGCGACCTGGCTCCCGGCGACACCGCCACCATCACCTACACCGTCACCGTGGACAACCCCGACACCGGCGACAAGATCCTGGATAACAGCGTGAGCTCCGATGCCATGGGCAGCACCTGCCCGCCGGCCGGCGGCAATTCCGCCTGCACCGCCATTGCCACCGACCTGATCCCGGCGCTGACCATCACCAAGACCGCCAGCACGGCCGCCGCCACCCCAAGCGAGACGGTCACCTACACCGTCACCGTCACCGACACGGGCCAGACTCCGTACACCGGCGCCACCGCCACCGATGACCTCACCGGCGTCCTGGGCGACGCGGCCTACAACGGCGACGCCGCCGCCACCGCCGGCACCGTCAGCTTCGCCAGCCCGAACCTGACCTGGACCGGGAACCTGACCCCCGGCCAGGCCGCCACCATCACCTACAGCGTCACCGTGAACAACCCCGATACCGGCCCGGGATCAATGTCCAACACCGTGACCTCGGCCGCGCCGGGCAGCACCTGCCCGGCCGCGAGCCCCGGCCCGGACTGCGCCGTCACCGTGGCCGTGGTGGCCGGCCCGCTCACCATCACCGTCCCGGCCACCGCCAGCCTGGGGTCCGGTCCCCCCGGCGGCACGATCGGCTCGGGCCTGGGCACCGTCCAGGTCACCGACGATCGCGGCTTCGGGGCCGACTGGACCGCGACGGTTTCGTCCACCAGCTTCGCCACCGGCGCCGGCACCGAGGCCGAGACCATCCCCGTCGCCGACGCCCAGTACCTCATCGCCGCGCTGGCCGAGGCGGTCGGCCCGGCCACCTTCACCCCGGTACCGGCGATCCAGCTCAGCACCAGCCCGCAGGCCGTCGTCAGCGCCACCAACGTGGCCGGGAACACCACGGTCAGCTGGGATCCCACCATCCAGGTCAGCGTCCCCGCCACCGCCATCGGCGGTGACTACACGGCCACCATCACCCACTCGGTGTCATGACGCCCCGCGGCCAGCGGGGCCGCCGGCCGCGGGGCCGAGGGCGCTCCCCGCCGCGGTCTGCCGCGCCCTTACCGGTCGCGGTCGCGGCGCAGCCGGTCGAGCACGTCGTCGGGGTTGTCGGCCGCGACCCGGATCATCGCCCGGACCGCGTCGGCCAGCGACACCCGCGGCACGTCGAGCGTCACGGCGGCCGAATCCACCCAGGTCTTCAGCTGCCGGTAGAGCTCGGGGCTCAGGTCCAGGGTGATCCTGACCGGGTCAGACCGGATGGCGGTGCTGCCCGGGGGGCCCGCGTCGGGCGCCGCGCGGCGGCTCGCCGCGGCGGCCATCCGCGCCTTCTGCTGTTCCCGCTGCGTACTCATGACCGGATCGAGCATAGGGGAGCGCACCGGCCGATCAGGTCCCGGGCGACCTGCCGCCAGATGTCGCAGCCGGTCTGCTTGATCGGCATGCCGAAGCTCTGCGCGTACACCTCGCGCCGCGGCACCGCCGTGCCCAGCACGTCGTAGCCGAGGTTCTCGAGCGCCTCGCGGGCGTCGACGGTGGAATGGGCGCGCGCGATGCACCGGTTCAACAAGACGGCCGAACGGGCGGGCTGATCGCGGATCGACGAGATCTCCGCGATCTCGTCCCGAACCGGCGTGGTGCGGTTGATCTCGATCGGGCTGGGCGCGCACGGGATGAGGATCTCGTCGGCGTACCGCAGTGCCGACCTCGCGATGCCCGCGTGGTCCTCGAGTTGCGGTGCGTCGATGATCACCACGTCGTCCGCCTGGGCGATCTCGGGCACGCGCCGGTGCAGCTCCCGCGAGGGCAGCGCCACGATCCGGAACGGGAAGGCCGCCTCGGGCGCCGCCAGATGCGGATCCATGGCGGCGAGATCGGACCACTCGAGCGCGCTGCCCGAAGGATCCGCGTCCACCAGCAGTACGCTGTTCCCGGCCTGTGCGAAAACGTGTGCCAGCCAGACCGCTGATGTGGTCTTGCCCGTCCCCGGCTTCAGATTGGCCAGGGCGAGGCTCAGCCCTGTCATCCAGGCATTATCGCAGCGTCTGCGGCATTTCGGTAGCCGAACGCCGGCCTGGAGGTTAACGAGGCTAAGAACAGGCGTGCTGTGCAGTAACTACTGTCCTGGTCGCGACGGGTCTATCCACCGCGGCTTACTCGTTATCCCACTGTTATCCACAGCATGTGGACAACTGCGTGGAGTAGCCGTGATTCCTCACCCGATCCGGGTGAAGCGTGGCCGGACGCCCGCGGCCAGGCTGGGATCAGGGGGCCCGCCCGGCCCGCACGTGATCACTCGCCGGTCTCGTGCATCAACTTCGGGAGCGAGGGGAGAACATCATGGGCGATACCTTCGAAGTGATCATGGCGGCCTACCAGGAAACCGGGACGGCCGGGCGCGACTTCGAGGCGCTCGCGCGGCTGGTCAAGGACCGGGCGGTCCGTTCGGAAGGCATGATCCTGGTCGAGCACGCCGCCGACGGCAAGGTGAGCGTCACCCAGACGGGCGATCACCTGGGCCGCAAGGGCCTGGGCTGGGGTGGCGGCGTGGGCCTGGTGGTCGGCCTGTTCTCGCCGCCGCTGCTCGCCTCGGTCGCGGTTGGCGCGGCAGCCGGCGGCCTGGTCGGCAGGTTCGCCAGGCACCGGCTGGACAGCGGCATCGAGAAGGGGCTCGGCGACAAGCTCGCGCCGGGCACGGCGGTCATCGTCGTCGTGGTGGATGACGACGACCGGCTGGCGGCCGAGCAGGCCCTGGCCGGGTCCCCGGCTAAGTCGGTCGCCCCGATGGCCGGGAAGAGCCTGCGGGAGCTCAAGGCCGCCCTGGCCGAGGCCGCGGGCAAGTTCAGCCCGGACCGGACGGTGCTGCCGATCCCGGACCGCGGCTTCGGCGGGACGATGGGCCGCACGCTGGACCAGTCGGTGGCGGACTGGTCGATGATCCCCGGGCCCCAGCCGCCGGACGGCTCGCCGAACGTGCTGGTCGTGCTCATCGACGACGCGGGCTTCGGCAACCCGGACACGTTCGGCGGGCCGATCTCCACCCCGACCATGACGCGCGTGCAGCAGATGGGGATCAGCTACAACCGGTTCCACGTGACGGCGGTGTGCTCGCCGACCCGGGCCGCGCTGCTGACCGGCCGCAACCACCACCGGGTCGGGTTCGGCTCGATCGCCGAGTACCCGGGCCCGTTCCCGGGCTACACCGCGGCGCGGCCGCGCAGCTGCGCCGGGTTGCCGCGGATCTTGCAGGAAAACGGGTACGTGACCGGGGGATTCGGCAAGTGGCACCTGACCCCGGACAACGTCCAGGGGCCGGCCGGCCCGTTCAGCCACTGGCCGCAGGCGTGGGGGTTCGACCACTGGTGGGGGTTCCTGTCCGGCGCGGCCGGCCAGTACGACCCGATCATCACCCAGGACAACTCCACGCTCGGCGTGCAGCAGGGCCGGGACGGGCAGCCGTACTACTTCCCGGATGACCTGACCGACCAGGCGGTCCAGTGGCTGCACGGCGTCCGGGCCCAGGACGCGGCCAGGCCGTGGTTCATGTACTACTCCACCGGCTGCGCGCACGCGCCGCACCACGTGGCCCGGGCCTGGGCCGACAAGTACCAGGGCAAGTTCGACGGCGGCTGGGACCAGCTGCGCGAGCAGACCTTCGAGCGGCAGAAGAGGCTCGGGGTCATCCCGCCGGACACCGAGCTGACGCAACGGCCCGACCTGTTTCCGGCCTGGGATTCGCTGAACGAGACCGAGAAGAAGCTGTACGCCCGGCAGATGGAGGTGTTCGCGGGCTACAGCGAGAACGCCGACTGGAACGTCGGCCGGCTGCTGGACGCCATCGAGGAGATGGGCGACCTGGACAACACCCTGATCTTCTACATCTGGGGTGACAACGGCGCGTCCATGGAGGGCACCGTCACCGGCTCGTTCAACGAGATGACGTTCCTCAACGCCATCGTGCTCGACCCGGAGCACCAGACCCGGCTGATCGAGCAGTACGGCGGCATCGAGGCCCTGGGCAGCCCGCACACCGCCCCGCACTACGCCGCGGCCTGGGCGCACGCCGGCAACACCCCGTTCCAGTGGGGCAAGCAGATGTCGAGCCACCTGGGCGGGGACCGGAACCCCATGGTGGTGGCCTGGCCGGCCCGGATCGCGGCCGGCCGCGACCTGCGCACCCAGTTCACCCACTGCATCGACGTGGCCCCGACCGTGCTGGAGGCGATCGGCCTGCCCGAGCCGGCCACGGTCGACGGGATCGCCCAGGAGCCGATGGACGGCACCAGCTTCCTGCCCACCTTCGCCGACCCGGACGCCGCCGAACGGCACACCGTGCAGTACTTCGAGATGTTCGGCAGCCGGGCCATCTACAAAGACGGCTGGTGGGCCTGCGCCAAGCT
>Ga0335079_10009812_pt1 | contig 10907 bp, 3 predicted proteins | sample Lox_Sample_33_FD_206719 | JGI IMG/M metagenome (GOLD analysis project Ga0335079, IMG submission 206719) | Soil microbial communities from Loxahatchee National Wildlife Refuge, Florida, United States - Lox_Sample_3.3 | ecosystem: Environmental > Terrestrial > Soil > Wetlands | place: USA: Florida... | reverse complement strand
AATTGCCCGGGAAACGGAATTTTCCGTCAACTCCTGCTTTGCTCCGCCGTTCTCTTGTTCGGCTGTCCCTGTCTGCTCGCGCAGTCTGGCGTTTCTTCCCCGCAGGGAGGAAGTATCCACGGCGTAACAAAGTCCGGCAACATGCCCCTGCCCGGCGTATCGATAACCGCAACGCCTACTTTGGCTGGCCAGAAAGTGACAACAACCACGGATGTGGACGGCACATTTTCGCTCCAGGTTTCCGCCGATGGCCGCTACGTCGTGCGCACCCAAATGGCCGGTTTCGCCGCGGCCACGCAGGAAGTCGTAATCAACTCGGGGAATCGGGACGCCACCGTAAACCTCGAACTCATCTTGCTCTCCCGCGCTCAGCAGGCGCAGACCGCTCAGGGAGACAGGTTGGCATCCGCTATGTCAGGCCGCGGATTCCAAAGCCTGGCCGTAACGCAGAGTGGCTCGTCACAGGAAATGAATGGCACCGGCAACGACATCGTTCCCGCCGGTATGCCGGTGCCTGGGATCGCCCCCGACGCCGCGACCGAATCCGTTGCCGTATCGGGCAACGGCTCGAACGCCATTACCGGCATGAGCACTGAGGAAATGCGCCAGCGCTTCAACGATGCGCGCCAGCAACAAGGATTCGGTGCCGGCGGAGGCGGCGGCTTCGGGCCAGGTGGTTTTGGAGGCCCGGGAGGCGGGCCGGGTCCGGGCGCGGTGGCAATCTTCAGGCGTGGAGGCTTTGACATCAATCGCCCCCACGGCAGCGTCTATTACACCATCGGCGATTCTGCCATGGACGCCGCGCCGTATTCGCTGACCGGGCAGCCGAACGCCAAGCCCGCTTATGTGCAGCACGTCTTTGGCGCGAACCTCGGCGGGCCGCTCAACATTCCGAAGATATACAAAGGCGGCGACAAGACATTTTTCTTTGTGAATTACAACGGCACACGTGGAGACACTCCCTATGATCAGTTCTCCACCGTACCCACGCTGTTGGAAAGAGCAGGGAACTTCTCCCAGGCCACTTACGCCGATGGGTCGAACGTGCAGATCTTCAATCCCGCGACCAACAGCCCATTCGTTTACAACGGCGTCGCCAATGTGATTCCGCCGGGAAGCATCAACTCCGCCGCAAACCAACTGTTGCAATTCATTCCCCTGCCAAATCTGCCCGGAGATTTTCAGAACTTTCGCTTCCTGACGTCGGTCAACAACAGTAGCGACAGTCTCAACATCCACGTCAACCGTTCGCTGGGCGCCAGCACGCCTGGTCCTCGACGCATGCGATTCGGCGGGCCGCGCAATGACTTGAATATCGGCTTTCACTATCGGAATTCGGTCAGCACTGTCACCAATCCCTTTCCCAGCGTGGGCGGCACCACGCGGGTGCGCAGCTTTGACGTTCCCGTGGCTTATACCCGCAGCTTTGGCAAGTTGACCAACATCCTGCGCGTGGATTTCAACCGCAGCCGCACCCAAACCCAGAATCTCTACGCTTTCGCTCAGAACATCGCCGCGGACGCTGGCATCACGGGAGTCTCGCAGAGTCCGTTCGACTGGGGATTGCCCAATCTCTTCTTCACTGACTTCGGCAGTCTGCAGGACACCAATCCGCAACTATTGCGTAACCAGACGCTCACTTTCTCCGACAACCTCATCTGGAACCATGGCAAGCACACCTGGCGCTGGGGCGGCGACTTCCGGCGAATTCAGCTCAACACTGAAACCGACAGCAACGCCCGCGGCAGTTTCATCTTTACCGGGCTGAACACCTCCCAGATGCTGAACGGCCCCGTGGCCGGCACCGGGTTCGACTTCGCTGATTTCCTGCTCGGCTTGCCGCAGCAGACCTCCGTTCAGTATGGCGAGAACAACTATCATTTCCGCGGCAACTCGTGGGACCTTTATGCCCAGGATGAGTGGAAGCTGCGCAGCAATCTCACCCTCAACCTGGGAATTCGCTACGAATACATCTCGCCATTTGTTGAAACCGACAACCGGATCGTGAATCTGGACGTCAATTCCGGATTCACTTCCGCCGTCCCGGTCCAACCCGGGCAGATCGGCCCGTTCACCGGCGCGTTTCCCGCGACCCTGGTGCATCCCGATCGCAGTAACTTCGCTCCCCGCGTGGGTTTCGCCTGGAAGCCGCTTTCGAAAACCGTAGTGCGCGGCGGATACGGCATCAACTACAACACCGGCGCATATCAGACCATCGTCCAGCAGCTGGCCTTCCAGCCGCCGTTCTCGGTGACTCAAACCAACGTGCAGTCGGCAGTAGGTGAACTCACGCTGCAGAACGGCTTTCCCGGCGCCCCGCCCGGAGCTATCACTAATAACTACGGCGTGGATCCCAACTACCGGCTCGGTTACGTTCAAATTCGCAATCTCGACATTCAGCAAGAACTCCGGCCCACCCTGATCTTGAATATTGATTACACGGGCACGAAGGGAACCAACCTGGACATTCTGGAAGCTCCCAACCGCACCGCCAGCGGAATTCGTATCCCCGGCGTGCAGCCCTTCAATTGGGAAACCTCACAAGGCGACTCGGAAGCGAATGCCGGCTCGGTACGTTTGCGCAAGCGCCTGTCGCAAGGCCTTTCCGTCGGCGGCACATACACCTTTTCCAAGTCGTTGGATAACGCCTCCACCATCGGTAGCGGCGCTACGGTGGCGTCTCTCAACGGAGCTTCAACCCTCTCCTCGGGCATGACGGTAGTGGCGCAGAACGCATTCGATCTTGCGGCCGAACGCGGCCTCTCTAGTTTCGACCAGCGCCACAAGTTCACGGGAGACTATCTTTGGGAGTTGCCGTTTGGACATGACCGCCGCTGGCTTACGAACAATAGCGTCTGGCGGGATCTCCTGGGCGACTGGCAGTGGAGCGGTGACTGGACCATCGCCTCCGGCCTGCCGTTCACCCCGCGGCTGCTCGGCAACTTCGCCGACGTGAACCGGGGCACTAATGGCACCCTGCGCCCTGATCTCGTTCCCGGAGAATCCATCAGCATCTCGGACCCGAGTATTCCGCAGTGGTTCAACACCGCCGCCTTCGTGATGCCTCCCGCCGGGCAATTCGGAGACGCCCGCCGCAACAGCATCATTGGTCCGGGAACCATGGTCTGCGACATGGCTTTCACCAAGGTCTTTCCCTTGAAAGAATCCCGTATGCTTGAGTTTCGTGCCCAGACCGCCAACATCTTTAACCACCCGCAGTACTCGGTCATTGACACTGTCTTGAATTCGCCGACCTTCGGCCGGGTCACCGCAGTCGGAGCTATGCGGACCATACAACTGACGGCGCGCTTTCGGTTCTGAACATGAAGAACTCGCCCCAAATCCGCTCGCATCCCTCGCCAAACAAGTTTCTGGCGAGCTTGTTGGCCGCCATCTTGCTGTGCCCGCCGCTTTCGTCGCAGCAGACCGACTACACCTTCCGTGCCCAGACCGAAATTGTGCTGGTCAATGTGACCGTGCGCGACAAGAATGGACAGTTCGTCCGCGGCCTGAAGCCGCAGGATTTTGAACTTAAGGAAGATGGCAAGCTCCAGAAGATCGTCTCCTTCGACGTCGAGAATACTGACGTTCTCCCGCTGGCGGCTGTTCCGCAGGCGCAGCCATTGGGCGAAACGCCAGCCGCAACTCCTCCCGTTGCACAGCCTGCCAGTTCCGCCAGCCAGTTTAAGGACCGCCGCCTGATAGTCCTGTTCTTCGACCTCTCAGGCATGGAGCCCGATGAGATTGATCACTCCGCTACCGCTGCCGAAAACTATGTGGACAAGCAGATGGCCCCCGCCGATCTGGTCTCGATTGTGTCCCTGGGCAGTTCTCTTCAGGTGAATCAGGATTTCACTGGCGACAAAGCACAGCTTAAGAAAGTGCTGCAGTCGTTCAATCTCGGTTCCGGCCAGGGTTTTGAGCAGGGCCTGACCGGAACCACCGAGGGCACGGCCGATACGGCTCAGCCTTTTACCGTTGATGACACCGAATACAACATCTTCAACACAGATCGCCGTTTGGACGCGCTTCGTTCTGTCGCCGAGAAGCTCTCGCATATCGAACAGAAGAAGTCGCTGATCTATTTCTCCAGCGGAATGGATCGAACCGGCATCGAAAATCAGTCTGAGCTGCGCGCGGCCACCAACGCCGCCGTGCGCGCCAATCTCGCCATTTACACCATGGATATTCGCGGTCTGCAGGCCCTGGTCGCCGGTGGGGAAGCGCAGAATGCCAGCATGCGCGGCACTTCGCCCTACTCGGGACAGTCAAGCCTGAATTCCCTGAACTCCAACTTCAGCAGCCAGGAAACTCTGGTCACGCTCGCCAGCGATACGGGCGGGCGCGCGTTTCTCGATAGCAATGACTTCAGCAAAGTCTTCAAGGGCGTGCAGGACGACACTGCCACTTATTACGTGCTCGGGTATCACAGCAGCAACCCCGGTCGCGACGGTCGCTACCGTCACATTGCTCTGAGCCTGAACCAACCCGGTCTCAAGCTCGAGTATCGTCGCGGCTATTACGCACCTGCCGATTATCAGCATTCCACCCAGGAAGACCGCGAACGCCAGCTAGACGAAGAACTGGCTTCCGACCTTCCCAGCACCGATCTGCCCGTCTATCTCGCCGCGGGCTATTTCCGCATCGGCGACAATCGCTTCTTCGTGCCGGTTTCGCTCGTGGTTCCGGGCCGCGAGATTCCCTTCACCCGCAACAGCGATCAGGACAAAGCCACGTTGGACGTCATCGGCAACGCCCTCGATTCCAACAAGCGGCCTATGGGTGAGCTCCGCGACACGGTGAAGCTCGCGATCAGCACATCCAACGAAGTAAAGCGAAAGAATGTCCAATACGACAGCGGCTTTATCCTGCCTTCAGGAAAGTATCACTTGAAGTTTGTGGTGCGTGAAAATCAGACCGGCCGCATGGGCTCGTTCGAAACCGATGTCGCCATCCCCGATCTCAAGAACCAGCCTCTCAAGATGAGTTCTGTCATTTTGGCCAGTCAGATTCAGCCGGCCGGAAAAAAGAAAATCAGTAGCGGTGATCCCCTGGTAAGAGATGGCTCAGAAATCATCCCCAGCGTAACCCACGTCTTTTCCGGAACCCAGCACTTGTATCTCTATTACGAAGTTTATGACCCCGCTCAGCCGGCGAAGACTGGCAACGGTTCCGCCATCCGGGTTCTCACCAACGTCGCTTTTTTTCAGGGAAAAGTGAAAGCCTATGAGAGTCCCCTGGTTGAGGCCAAAGAAATCAATGCCCACGACCGCAAAGCTGCGGTCTTCCAGTTGGACGTCCCGCTCACCCAGTTGAAGCCCGGCTTCTACACTTGCCAGGTGAACGTCATAGACGATGCCGCCGGCCGCTTCCTCTTTCCTCGCCTGGCTCTGCTAGTGCGTCAATGACAGCCCGCCCCAGCTCTGGCCCATAGTTTCCCAAAGGTTCCCTCATCATCGCGTATCGGCAAGCCGGAGACTGTGCAACACTGGCGGCAGGGCCTCGGGTCGCGTATATTGTTCGCCTTCGCCGTCATGTCCGAGCGAGCGTCCAAATCCGCCCTGGTGATTCGCGACCTCAGCGGCATCGAGGATCTCCGGCAGGCTATCGGTGTGGAAAGAGAAGTCTGGGCGCTTGATTCTGCTGATAGCACGCCGCTCACCCTGGCGGTCGCTATGCTCGAAGCTGGCGCTATGTGGATTGGCGCCTTCGACGGCACCACGATGGTCGGCTTCGCCTTCGCATTCCTCGGAATTGAGCACGGAGTTCTCAACGTCCATTCCCACATGCTGGCGGTGCGCGCTCCGTACCGCAACAGCGATCTCGGCTATAAGCTGAAACTGGCCCAACGTGATCGCGCTTTAAACCTGCGCGTCCGCGAGATGACCTGGACGTTCGATCCTTTGCAAAGCAAGAACGCCCACCTGAATTTCGGCAAGCTAGGCGTTCTTTCCGATCGCTACAAAATAGATTTCTACGGCCCCGAGACTTCCAGCAGTTTGCATCGCAACGGAACCGATCGCTTGTGGGTGCGCTGGCCCTTGCTGAGCCGCAGGGTCCAGGATCGTTTGCGGGGACAGAGCAAGAGGGCAGATGTTCTGGATACTCTTTCCCGGCTGACGCCTTTGGTCCAGTTCAACGGCGATGGCAAACCGAAACGCACCGATCTTGCATCCGCCTTGCAGCGGCAGCGAATTGCCATCGAAATTCCCGCCGACATCGACTCGGTAGAGCAGAAAGACGTTGAGCTGGCACGGGCATGGCGTGAGGCCACACGCTGGGCATTCACGGAGGCGCTCGCGGCCGGATTCTTCGTCGCTGAGTTCTGCCGCACCGTCAGGGGCCAGCAGGGTCCGGGCGTGTATCTGTTGGAAAAAGGCACACTCGAGGATCACGTTCCCGAACTCGCCCGCAAGCCCGGCATTTCGTGACGACTCTAATCCCCGCCCAACATTCTCCAGGATTCCCGGCTGGTGACCATCACGTGCTGCACGCTCTTGACCGCTCGCATATACTGCGCTCGCTCGAATGCCGATGGGTCCGGACAGCGCAACTGGCTCATGCTACCCTTCATCTGGCGCACGGACTCGTACTCGTGCTTTTCCATCCACTCCGCCAGCCCGTGTTCAATGTAGCGCAGGTGACTGATCCCGTTGCGCAACAATGTCGAGCACAGCATGGTCACGTCTGCTCCCACCATCAGCAGCTTGATCACGTCCTCGGGGCCGTGCACGCCGCTGGTTGCTGCCAGGTTTGCCGTCACACGGCCATAGAGAATGCCGATCCAGGTAAGCGGTAAGCGAAGCGCCTGGGGCGTGCTCAGCAGCACGTTGGGCTTGATCTCAAGTTCCTCAAGATCAATATCAGGCTGGTAAAAGCGGTTGAACAGCACCAATCCGCTGGCCCCGGCTGCGTCCAGTCGTTTGGCCATGTTCGCCAGGTTGCTGAAGAACGGACTCAGCTTGACCGCAACCGGAATCGTGACCGCCGACTTCACCGCCTTCAGAATGTCGATGTAGTTCTGTTCGACTTCTGCAGCCGTAACGTCAATCTGCGTCGGAATTGAATAGATGTTGCACTCGATGGCGTCGGCGCCCGCCTGCTCAATCTGTTTTGCGTACTGGGTCCATCCTCCGAGCGTCGCCCCATTCAGGCTGGCAATGACGGGAATGCCCACGGCCTCTTTCGCCTTGCGGATATGGTTTAGATAACCCTCGGGGCCCAGCCGGAATTCGCCCGGTTGCGGAAAATAAGTGAGTGATTCAGCGAAGCTTTCCGTCCCGGCTTCGAGATGCTCGTCGAGTTCTGCGCTCTCCTGCCGCAATTGCTCCTCGAACAGCGAGTACAGCACGACGGCGGAAGCGCCCGCATCTTCCAGGCGCCGGATGCTGTCAACTTCCTGCGACAGCGGCGAGGCTGAGGGCACGAGCGGTGTGCGCAACTTCAAGCCCAGATATTGAGTGCTGAGATCGATCATCGTCGCTTCTCCTGTTTGTTTCAGTCGGCCGCCTTGACGGGTTCTTTTTCGGATTTCCGCAGCGCCATGTACTCATACAGCCGGTAACGGGCTTCGGCATCTCGCTGTGCCTGCGCCCACAGGCGCTTTGCGTCTTCCGGCTTGCTCTTGGTGAGCATCTTGAAGCGCGTTTCCATCAGCAGAAAGTCCTGCACCTTCTTGGTTGGCGTCCGCGAATCGAGAAGCAGCGGGCTTTCGCCCTGCTCCGCGCGGTCCGGGTTGTAGCGGTAGAGCAGCCATTGTCCCGAATCCACGGCCATCTTCTGGTTCGACATCGCGGTCGTCATGTTAATGCCGTGCGCGATGCAGTGCGAGTAGGCAATGATCAGGCTCGGTCCGTCGTAGGCTTCGGCTTCCAGAAATGCCTTCAACGTGTGCTCATCTTTGGCGCCCATAGCCACGCTCGCGACATACACATGGCCATAGCTCATGGCGATCAGCCCCAGGTCCTTCTTGGCGCCGGGTTTCCCGCCCGCGGCGAATTTCGCCACCGCCGCCCGCGGTGTGGACTTCGATGCCTGTCCGCCCGTATTCGAGTAAACTTCCGTGTCCAGCACTAGCAGGTTCACATTCCGCCCGCTTGCCAGCACGTGGTCCAACCCTCCGTACCCGATGTCATACGCCCAGCCATCTCCACCGACGATCCAGACGCTCTTCTTCACCAGCATGTCGGCCAGCACCAGCAGTTGTCTGGCCTCGGGAGAATTCATGCCGCGCAGCTTCTCCTTCAGCAGATCCACTCTCTGGCGCTGCTCAAAGATGTCAGCTTCGTCCTTCTGCGGCGATGCGAGCAGGGCCGTGGCCAGCTGCTCGCCGATCGTAGAACCCAGCCGCCGCACCAATTCCTGGGCGAACTCGGTCTGTTTGTCGATCGAGAGGCGGAATCCCAGTCCAAATTCGGCATTGTCCTCGAACAGGGAATTCGACCATGCAGGCCCCCGCCCGTCCGCGTTCTTGGTCCACGGTGTCGTCGGCAGATTTCCGCCATAGATCGAAGAGCAACCGGTGGCGTTCGCGATCACCGCCCGGTCCCCGAAAAGCTGCGAGAGGAGCTTCAAGTACGGCGTCTCTCCGCACCCCGAGCAGGCCCCCGAGAATTCAAATAACGGCTCCTGCACCTGTTGCTGGCGAATGTTCGTGACCTTGATATTGCGCCGGTCGAGTTCCGGGATCTTCAGGAAGAACTCCCAATTGTCGCGTTCCGGCGCGCGCAGCGGGGGTTGAGGCGTCATATTGATTGCCTTCAGCCGCGTCTCGCTCTTGTTCTTGGCAGGGCATACATCCACGCAGATGCCGCAGCCCGTGCAATCCTCAGGCGCAACCTGGATCGTGTACTTCATCCCTTGCCATTCCTTGTCGCGCGCCTCCGTCGACTTGAAGGTCGCCGGCGCTCCTTCGAGTGCCTTGGAGTCGTAAACCTTGATGCGAATCACGGCATGCGGGCAAACCATGGCGCACTTCCCGCACTGGATGCACGTCTTGGTGTCCCACACAGGAATTTCCAGGGCGATGTTGCGTTTCTCCCATTTGGCTGTGCCTGTTGGGAAGGTGCCGTCAACCGGAAACGCGCTTACTGGCAGCTCGTCGCCATTCCCCGCATAAATCGTTCCCAGCACTTCACGCTCGAATTGCGGCGCAGAAGTTGAGAATGGCGCCGGCATCTCAATTGCACTCGTCGCCGCCGCCGGAACCTTGACCTCAAACAGATGGGAGAGCGTCTCGTCCACCGCCTTCAGGTTCTTCTGCACAATCTCTTCGCCCTTCTTGCCATAGGTGTCGCGGATGGATTGGCGAATCGCCTCGATTGCGTCCTCGCGTGGCAGCACCTTCGAGATTGCGAAGAAGCAGACCTGCATGATGGTGTTCATGCGGCTTCCCATGCCCGTGTCTCGCGCTACTTGATAGGCGTCGATCACGAAGAACTTCGCCTTCTTCGCAATGATCTGTTCCTGTACGACGCGTGGCAGATGGTCCCAAACCTCATCCGGCCCGAACGGACTATTGAGCAGGAACGTGCCTCCGGGGACCAGTGCGCGCAGCATGTCGTAACGCTCGAGGAATATCCACTGGTGGCAGGCAACAAAGTTCGCCTTTGAAACCAGGTAGCTCGAGCGAATCGGCTGCGGCCCGAAACGCAAGTGAGATACTGTCATCGCGCCCGATTTTTTCGAGTCGTAGACGAAGTATCCCTGTGCATAGTTGTCCGTATTCTCGCCGATGATCTTGATCGAGTTCTTGTTGGCCCCCACCGTGCCGTCCGCCCCCAGGCCATAGAACATCGCCCGCACAACGCTGTCCGGTTCGGTAGAAAACTCCGCGTCGTAGGTGAGGCTGCTGTGCCCGACATCGTCAACGATTCCCACTGTGAAGTGGTCCTTCGGCGTTTTCGATTTCAGATTGTCATACACACCCTTAACCATCGCCGGCGTGAATTCCTTGGATGAAAGCCCGTACCGCCCGCCTACGACCAAAGGTGCAGTCTTCAGCTTCCCATATCCCAACCGGATGCCTTCGTGCAGAGCATTCACCACATCCAGATAGAGGGGCTCTCCGATGCTCCCTGATTCCTTGGTGCGGTCCAGCACCGCGATCTGCTTCACAGTTGCCGGAAGAGTTTCCAGAAACGCCTTCACCGAGAACGGCCGATACAACCGGATCTTCAGCACTCCGACTTTCTCGCCCTGCGCAACCATGTGTTCGATGGTCTCGTGCGCCACTTCCGCGCCCGATCCCATCATCACGATCACCCGCTCCGCATCCGGGCTGCCGGCATAGTCGAAGAGGTGGTAGCTCCGTCCAACCAATTTCCCCAGCTTGTCTATCACTCCCTGGACCTTCTGTGGGCAGGCATCGTAAAAGCGGTTGGCGCTTTCGCGGATCTGGAAAAACACGTCTGGATTCTGCGCCGTCCCCCGCAGCACGGGATGCTCAGGCGAAAGCGCTCGCTGCCGGTGCTCGAACACCTTCTCCATGTTGATCATGGCTTGCAGGTCTTCGTCGGCGAGCATTTCGATCTTGTTGACTTCGTGAGAAGTGCGAAATCCATCGAAAAAGTGCAGGAACGGAATCCGCGACTCCAGCGACGCCGCGTGCGCAACCAGCGCAAGATCCATAGCTTCCTGCACCGAATTTGAACAGAGCATCGCCCACCCGGTCGTCCGGCAGAACATAACATCGCTGTGATCGCCGAAGATGGAGAGCGCATGCGTCGCCACCGTGCGCGCGGAAACATGAAATGCCGCAGGCGTAAGTTCACCGGCAATCTTGTTCATGTTGGGGATCATTAACAGCAGGCCCTGCGACGCGGTAAACGTCGTCGCCAGCGATCCCGTCTGCAGTGCCCCATGGACCGCTCCCGCCGCACCGCCTTCGCTTTGCATCTCCATGACAT
>Ga0335079_10009811_pt1 | contig 10908 bp, 6 predicted proteins | sample Lox_Sample_33_FD_206719 | JGI IMG/M metagenome (GOLD analysis project Ga0335079, IMG submission 206719) | Soil microbial communities from Loxahatchee National Wildlife Refuge, Florida, United States - Lox_Sample_3.3 | ecosystem: Environmental > Terrestrial > Soil > Wetlands | place: USA: Florida... | reverse complement strand
CGCGCCCTCGCTTCGTCCCAGCCGGCCGGCGATTTCCCGAATGCTCATCTCGTCCACAAAGCGCTCGAGGATCACGCGCCGCTGATCGTCGGGAAGCTGGTTCACCAGGCGAAACAGAAGGGCGCGATCTTCCATGCCTTCCATATTCGGATGGGCACTGGGCTCCGGCAGATCATCACGTGCCGGAGCCTCACGCGCCGTGCGCTTCAACTGATCGGCGATGGCGTTCGCCGCGATCCTGATCAGCCACGCGGCGAACGGGGCGCCACGCCATTCGTAACTGCGCAGGTTGGCAAGCGCCTTATGGAAAACATCCGATGTCAGGTCTTCAGCCGTAGCCCGGTCGCAGACGCGCCGTATGATATACCCGTAAATCAGCTCAAAATAGGCCTCGTATAGATCGCCGAACCTCGAGGGATCTTTTTGTACAGCCTCAACCAGAAGACGCTCCTCCGCACTGTTCCGGACACTCGTCTCCGCCGGTCTCCTGGCCGCCATCGCTCCTCTGAGTGTATAAACTGTTGAGGCGGCGAAAAGTCACGGGGCGGACAACCCGGATTTTCACCGCCGTTTTGATTCGATAACATCTTAAAGATGCCGCCTCGAACGGTTCTACCCGCGGCTTTACACCTGTTAACTGCCCTCGCCGCGTTCGCGCAGCAGAAGGGTCCGGCCCTCTCCGTCGATGCGAGCGCCAACCGTCATTCCATTTCCTCGGATATTTACGGAATCAACTTCTACTGGGACTTAGGCGCAAGTGACGATCCTAAAGGTCCCGCCTACACCGCCGCGGCGCCGGCCATCCGGCCCACCTTACGCCGCTGGGGTGGCAATGGCACCAGCACCTACCACTGGAAACTCGATGTCAACGACCTGGATAACGATTGGTTCTACGAAGTCCTGCCCGACACCAGCGTCGACGCCTCGAAACTGCCCGCCGGATCGTCGTTCAACAGTTTTGCCGACCAGGCGCGCTCAACCGGCGGCAAGATTCTTGGCACCGTCCCGATTCTCGGCTGGCTCCCGAAGGCTCGCGTCGAGGCGTGCAGCTTCGACGTGGCCAAGTATGGCAAGCAGTGCAAAACCGACCCTTACGCCCAGTATCATCCGGTCACCTGCGGCGACGGCGTCGTCTACGATCCGGCCTGCGGCGACCCTTCGGTACCCGATGGCAAGTTCCCGGCGAATCCCGTCTATATCAAGAACAACATCAACGACGTTTACGGCCGGTTCGATCAAAGCTTCCAGGCCGAATGGATCAAGTACCTGATTTCGCGCTACGGAAAGGCAAGTCAGGGCGGCGTGGCGATTTGGTCTCTCGACAACGAGCCCATCTGGTGGGACAGCACGCATCGCGACATTCATCCCAATCCGTACACCTACGACGAGGTTTTCAACCTCGACCTCAAGTACGCGCAAGCCATCAAGCAGGCCGACCCTACCGCGCTGGTCGCGGGGCCAGTGGCCGACAACTGGGCTTCCCTCTGGTTTTCCAAGAAAGACATCGTGGCCGGCTGGAACAGCACCGGCAACTACTGGTCAAACCCTGTGGACCGCAAGGCCCACGGCGGCGTCGCCTTCTTCGCCTGGTACCTGCAACAGTTCCGGAACTACGAGAAAGCGCACGGCCACCGCCTGCTCGACTATCTCGACCTGCATGCTTACATCGTTCCCTCGGCGGTCCAAAACGCCGGCACGCAAACGGCGGCGATCAACGCGTTGCGCCTCGATTCCACTCGCGAGTTTTGGGATCCCACTTACGTCGTCAGCGACGATTATTGGATCCGCGACGTCGACCACAACGGCGCGCCTATCGCTCCGCAACTGATTCCCAGACTGCGCAGCATCGTCAGCCAGAACTATCCGGGCACCAAGATCGCCATCACCGAGTACAATTGGACCGCACTCGATACCCTCAACGGCGCACTTGCCCAGGCCGATCTGCTGGGCATCTTTGGGCGCGAGCAATTGGACGCCGCAACCCTGTGGGGCCCGCCCAAGCCGACCGATCCCGGCGCATTCGCGTTCAAGATGTACCGCAACTACGACGGCAAAGGCGGCGCGTTCGGCGCTACCAGCGTGCACGCCACGAGCACCGATCAGAGTAAGCTCGCAATCTATGCGGCCCTTCGCGCCGATTCAGACCTCACCGTGATGGTGATCAACAAAACCGGCAGCAATTTATCAAGCACCCTCAGCCTGGAGAATTTTTCCGCCGGCCCCGAGGCGAAAGTGTGGCGCTACAGCGGCGCGAAGCTGAGCGCCATTGTAGCTGAGCCGGATATCCCCGCCAGCGCGACTCTCACCACCGTATTTCCCGCGAATTCCCTGACTCTGCTCGCCATCCCGCCGGCGGCAAACTCCGGCGCGCAGCCAACCATTTCGGCGGTCATGAATGCGGCCTCTTTGGGCAAGACCATTGCGCCGGGACAGATGGTTGTGGTCCGCGGCGCTCGCCTGGGACCAGCGACCATGACTCCTCAGACGCTCGACGCCAACGGCATGCTGAACACTACGCTAGACGGCGTCCGCATCCTCGTCGGTGGAATTCCCGCCCCGATAATCTCCGCCTCCGCCACCGAGTGCACCGCGCTGGCGCCGTACTTCGGGTTGACGACACCGAAAACGCGCGTCCAGGTGGAGTACGAAGGCGTGCTATCCGAGCCCTTTGAAGTTACCGCCGCGGCGACTGCTCCGGGCCTGTTCACGGCGGATTCGAGCGGTAAGGGGCAGGGCGTCATTTTCAACGACGACGGCGTCACGCGAAATTCTCCCGCTGCGCCTGCCGGCGTTGGCTCAGTAGTGGTCCTGCGAGGCACTGGCGAAGGCCAAACGGACCCGCCAGGCGTTGATGGTCGCGCCCTGGAAGATATTCTGCCCAAACCTCTGGCTGAGGTCTCGGTCACTATCGGCGGCTTGCCGGCGACGGTCGAATCTGCCGGAGCCGCGCCCGGCCCCACGCCGGGAGTGTTTGAGATCAAAGCCAGAATGTCGTCGAATGTCCAACCCGGCAATCAGGTGCCGGTCCGCATCACCGTGGGCAGTGCGACCAGCCAGGACGGTGTCACGCTCGCCGTGCGGTAACGGCCTGGCGCGCTTCTATTTGGACGCTGTGGAGGGCGGATTCTGGCGCCCTTCCGCCTTCGTCGTCACCACTGCCCTGCCCCGCGCCTTTGACGTCGCAGCCTCAACCGCGAGACGCCATCGCGCAGGAAGCTTGGTCAGGAGCGAAGTCAATATACGGTAGCGCCATCCCGGAATGACGAACAGCTTGCCGCGCCGCAGACCGTCGAGCGATACCTCGACCACCTCCTCCGCCGTCAGCCAGAACGCGGCAGGCGCCAGCCCCCGCCGATCCAGGCCGGCCACATCGTGAAATTCCGAGTAGGTGAACCCCGGGCACAGCACCTGAATCGCCACGTTCGATCCCACACTCCGCAATTCCAGGTACAGCGCCTCTGTGAACACCGCCGTCCAGCTCTTGGTTGCACAATAGCTGGCGCTGCGGGCGCTCCGGATGAACGCCGCCACCGAAGAAACGTTCACCACGGCGCCGCGATTTCGCGCAACCATGCCACGGAGCGCGGCATGCGTCAGCCGCACGGTCGCCATCACGTGCAGCTTGTGCATGCCCTCCTGGCTTTCAAGGTCTGCTTCCCAGAATCGCCCGGGCGTGCCAAACCCCGCATTGTTGACCAGCAGAGCCAGCCGCTCTTCCGCCGCCAGCTTGTCTGCAACGGCTGTGAGGCCGCGTTCCTGGGTGAGATCCGCTTCGAGACATTCCGCGTGCGTACCGTGCCGGTGCGAAAGCTCACCGGCGAGTTGCTCCAGGCGGTCGAGGCGGCGGGCAATCAGAAGCAGATCGTGATCCGGCGCGAGCTTCCTGGCGAAGGCGGCGCCGATTCCGCTCGACGCTCCCGTGATCGCGGCAATCGGACGCTCGCCGGATGGATTGGACATCGGCTCGACGGCCTGGAACTTACTTCTTCAGCGTCGGTAGTGTCGTGACATTGCCCGTGGGGCTGACGAACAGGCCCAGAGCGCTGAATCCCGCCGGCCCGTCGATCTCCACGCTGCCGCGCCGGCCCCCCGTCGTCGGGTAGTTATTCGCCAGCACGATTTGCGTGTGCCCGTTGGCCTTCAACGGAATCGCATCGTTCACCAGCGTCACGCCAGTATCATCACGTATGATGAGCCCAAGATTCGCCGCGGTGCCCGTGTCATTCGCAATCGCCACGCCTGTCACGCGGCCGTTCGTGTTGTCGAATCCCAGCACGTACGCCGTGCCGTTGCGCGTTTCCAGCGGCACGACGCCCTCCTGCCCCGACGGCGAATAACGGAAGATCGCCGATCCGCCCACGGCGCCTTTCTTCGAGGTCAATACAGCCGATCCCGCGATCGAGGGCTGCTTGTCCTGCCCCTGCGTCTGCATAATGATCATCTGGCCAGGCGCGAGAATCGGGCTGACTGACGCGGTGTTGGACACCGTGCCCGTCTGCGGATACGACAGAGGAACCGCCAGCGGACTCCCGTCGTCGTCATAGAAACTCAGGGTAGGCGTGGCTTGAGCGGTTCCGGTATTGACCAGCGTGATGGTCGTTTCCCAGCCGCCGTTGTAAGTCACGTGCGCCATCGAGCCGGTGCCCGGTTGAACATTCGCCAGCACCGGAACCGTGGTCAGCGCCGGCCCATTGTTGCGCAGCCCCAGCACGCTGATCTGCCCGCCCGATTGCGAAGTAAGAACGACGCTGCCGCGAATCCCGGCTGATTTCGGGTATGTCCCGCCCAGCAGGAATGACGTGTGGCCCAACCCATCCATCTGGATTGTTTCGTTATCGATCTGGAAGCCGCCATCGTTGTGAATGCTGACGTTAACCGTGGCCGGTTGGGGAGAGAGATTGGCAATCGCCAACCCGGTTGAAAGCTTCCCTGTATTGTCGAACGGCACAAGGTAGGAATTCGCATTGCTCACTTCGAGTGGAACTACGGCCTCCCAATTGTTCGGCACGTTGGTGAATATGCCGTATCCGCCCACGTCGCCGGCTGCTTGCAGGTTCGCCCATCCTACGTTCACGGGGTCCGCAGCAGGACCGGTGGTGTCCATTACCAGCAGCGCGTTGGGGTTGATATTCTGCACCACGTCGGATTCGCTGGTGGGGGGGATCACGCCTTGCGGGAATGTGAACGGCAATTTGAGTGATTTGCCGTTGGGATCGGCGTAGAATTGCAGCGAAGAACAGGCCGCGGACGTCCCCATATTCACCAATGTAAACGACGTATCCCAACCGCCCGCTGAGGCAAGCTGCGCCATGGACGCGATAATGCCCGGCGTCACGCTCCCGACGGTGATGTTATCGAATCCGATGTAGTTTGCCGCACCGCTGAAGTTGACCGACTTGGCGACTCCGTTGAACGAGACGCCCACGGGATTCCAGCAGCTATAAATTTCCGGGCCGCAATTCGAGCCATTGATTGGCAGTTGGAGAGTGGCCAAAACATTGCCCGTCGCATCCAATCCGTCGTAGACCGATATGCTTCCCGCAGTGTTCGCCGCCGCGTAATATACGGAGAAGCCCGTGGTGAACCCGGCTGGTACGTTCATCACCACCCCGGAGCCGCTCAGGAAATAAGCAGTCGTCACGCCGCTCGGGGCATTGCTGAAATGACCGGTACCCGTCGCTGGACCGGCCGGCGTCACGATGGTACTCAAGTCGGAGATGATTGCCAGCGATTGTCCTTCAAACATGATTCCGTAGTTCGGGCCCGGACCGCTGCCGTTCGCGCCGAAGCCGCCGTTGTAGAAATTCAAAATCGGCTCGTTATCTCGCAGCCCTTCAAACGTCAGAATCGGCACCTGCGCGCATTGCGCCGCGCACACCGCGGCTAGGGACATAGCAATCCCAGCCACCAGAAGAAGCGTCAACACGTTCCCAATGAGTTTTGAATGATGCATACCGTGAGCCATCGCACACTCCGCTGAGTTGTAATTTCCAATACGGATCGGCTGATAGTATACACCTCACCTCCCGGCGCTAGCCGCCGCAATCTGCGGCATTCTCATCTCTCACCGCACCAACCGTCGCGCCCCGCCCAAGCGCAAGATCCGGGCGTTGATGGACTCGATCAGCGCAACCTTATACGCGCCCTCGGGCATCGTTCGAACCACGTCCAGGCGATACTGAAGGAAACTCTCTTCTGTCATGCCATGCCTCCTGGGGTAGTGCCACATGGTCCGGAATGGTTTCTTCATCCCGGGCTATCCAATCGTTTGCGAACTCTATCCGATCGGATAGTCGCCCGCACCGGGTTTGGAACTGGCCGCCGCCTCCGCGATCGCGCTTTATGAGCATAACCCCTGAGTAGCCAATAACTTCCAGGTCGAGACCGCCGGCGCCCGTTCCCGGTTAACGTTTGGCCTACGGTTTGCCTATTCCTAGTGCGTAAGTAGCTGGTCTTGGAGATTTCAGGAATGTGGTTCCCAACCGATTCTGCTGATTCCGCGCATCGAACGTTGCGCGCCTCTTCGGCCCATCCGGGCGAGGAAGAGGAAGGTCAACGCGGGCCTTGCAGCAGGTCGAACGGGAAAGGCAACGAAGGCACCAAGGAGAACATGATCATGGCTACACCGGTTGACGTGAACGTGAAGAACTCAGCTTCGACGGACCGAGATCGCATCGTCCGTAGGCTGGATGAATATCCGGAATTGAAGAAAGCCCTGCGCAACGGAGACGTCCCCACCGGCCGCTATCTGTGCGCCCAGCTTTTCAAACTCGAAGCACCGCTCGTGATGCACGCCAAGGCTTCCTAGCCCCCGCGCGCCCTACGGCAGCGCCGCAAGTTCTTCGCGCACCTTCGGGATCACATCCCTGTACTGCGCCGGAGACGCCTTCGCCAGGAACGCCTGAAAACAGGCACGCGCTCGGGCACGGTCGCCGGCATCCTTATATATGATCCCGAGATTCAATTGCGCCTCCACCAGGTCCCCATCCAGCGCTACCGCCTTTTCGAAATAGCCGCGCGCCGTCGCGGCGTCCTGCCTCTGAATGGCGATCACTCCCAGCCCGTTGTACGCCGCCGCATAAGCCGGGTCGGTCGTGATCACCCACTTGTAAACTCGCTCCGCATCCGCCAGGCGCCCTTTCTCCAGGTACGCCGTCGCCAGATTCGCCTGACTTTCCGCATCGGCCGGATTGAGTTGCGCGGCCCTCTCGTACTCCGGAATGGCCTCGTCCTTTCTGCCGGCGCGCACCAGCAGATCGCCCAGCCGGGAATGCAGTCGCGCGTTCTCAATGCCGTTGTGCAGCGCTGTGGAGTACACCTTCATGGCATCGCCGTAGCGTCCTGCCTTCTCGAAGGCCGCGCCGAGCGAGTAGTAGAGCAGCGGATTCGTCGCGTCCTCGCTGAGCGCCTGGCGCAACAATGCGATGCGCTGTGCATCCGCTACATGCTCTCCGGACCGGTCCGCCGCCTCCAACAGCTTCAGAATGCCCACGCGGTCCTTCGGATCCGGCCCCTCACCCGTCAAGTTGTAGGTTCGGGCCGCAAAACCCGACGCATACCCCAGCGACTTCAACTGATCCATCGTCCGCTGATCGATCATGGCCGTCTCCACCTTTTCTCTGCCGTCGGTGCCGATCACCGCTTTCAACTGCGCTTCGAACCTCTGCACCTCCGCGGCGTGGCTGGTGATGACGTTAGTCGTCTCCGCCGGATCCTGCGACAGATCGTACAGCTCCGGCTTGGGCGCGCGAATGTATTTCCAGTGATTCGTGCGAATCGCCCGCAACTCCGCCCACCCCATATTGATCTTTGGATAAAGCGTCTCGGCATAGGACACCGCCGTGGGAGCCTCTTTCCCGACGAAGTAGGGCGTGAGACTCGCGCCCTGCACCTCCGCCGGCGCATTTCCACCCATCAATTCCAGGATGGTCGGCAGAAAGTCGATGGCTCTCGCCTGCTGCTTGACTCGTATGCCCGCCGGCACTCCCGCGCCCGAGATCATAAACGCAATGCGCAGCGTCGCATCATATAGAAAAACGCCGTGCGAGTATTCGCCGTGCTCGCCCAGGCTCTCCCCGTGATCCGAGAGGATCGCAATCAGCGTCTTCTCCGCCGGCGATTTCTTGCGTACGGCGTCAAAAAGCCGCCCCAATTCGTGATCGGCGTAAGCGATCTCGCCGTCATAGAGCCGGTCCTTGTACTTCTCCCGGTAGGGCGCGGGCGGCTGATAAGGAGCATGCGGGTCATACAAGTGCACCCACATAAAGAAGGGCTTTCCGGATTGCGCGTCCAGCCAGCGCACCGCATGGTCCACCGTGTCACCCGCACGGCGCTCTGCGTCCTCCAGAAATTCGTGGCCCTTCCCCGGCCGCGGCAACTGATCGTCGTAGACCGCGAACCCCTGGCTGAATCCGAACAGCTTTTTCAAAACCGCGGAGCTGATGAACGCCGCCGTGTCCCAACCCTGCCGCTGGAGAATGGTGGCCAACGTGATCGAAGCGGGTTGCAGGATGAATCCACCGGTGTCGCGCACATGATGCGACGGCGGGTTCAGCCCAGTGAAGATGCTGGCGTGCGAAGGCGGAGTCAAGGGCGTTTGCGTCACCGCATTCTCAAACAGCGTCCCGCTCTGCGCGATGCCGTCAATCGTCGGCGTTTCGATTTTCCCGTACCCGTAACAGTGCAGATGATCCGGCCGCAGCGTGTCGATCGTTACCACCACCACGTTGAGTGGACGCAGGTGCGGCGTCTGCGCGGAGCTGGTATCGGATCGTTTGCACGACGTCAGGGCGCACAGCGCCAGAACGCACCCCCACACCGGCTTGCGAAAGCACATCTCAGGTTCAGAATATCAGCCGAAGTGCTGGAATAGACGTTGCTCGTCGACGACCAGCTCATCCGGGCCCTGCTATGGCGGGGGACGCACCGATGAGGCTGATTTGTCTCGCGCTGGCAGCTTCGTCTTGGGCCTGTGCCCTCGACTGCCCCCCGGCTGATTCGAGCGCCTACTACCAGCTTGCCCTGGCGTATCGCAAATCCGGGCAGCCGGCCCTCGCCAGGCGCCAGAGATCGTGGAATATCTGAAAAGCCAGTAGCCGGCATTGGATAACCCACATCGCGCCCGAAAAGTCCTCGGCCTCAGGCAATATCCCGGCTGGATCTGCATCCTTTGCATTCGGAGAGGAGGAAAACCTGTGGCAGAACAAAAGGAAAAGGCAGTCGAGCAGGCCCAAGAGACCGTAAAGCCAAGCGAAGGTCATAAGGGTGAGGTTTCTCAGAGCGAACTGGACGAGGTTTCCGCGGGAGGGCACGCAACGTATAACATCGCGCAAGTGACGTGCTCGTAGTGCGGTAGCTGGCGGGCGATCGGCATCCGGCGCCCGCATTTTGTTGGGGCTCGGGTAATATTCCTGCTAAGTACGCGTCTCCAGCTTCAGGTATATGCTGCTAAGCATGTGTCAGGCCGAGGAGATCACGTTGCCCATGGTGCAACTGCACTTTGGGAGTCCGCAGCAGTTCTCTACCGTTACAGACTTCCTCGGCCAGGCAGACTATACCGAGCCAGCGGTCTCGAAGCGCTTGGGCTTGGGTGGCCTCCATGAGTACCTGCGCCGCGCCGAAAAGCCGTGGCCTTCACCACCTGCTGAAAAGCAGGACACCCTGGATCTTCTGTCGCGAGTCTTTCTGGCGGGGTACTCCGTCAGCCGTGAACTCATGCACCGCTTCATTCCAGTCGCCGTTCAGGAATCCTGGGAGGCTCTGGGAATTCTGTGCACCGATCCCGCTCACCCCGGCGAATGTTACTCGCCGGTGGCCCTCTATCCCGTCGAAGGCCTCTGGATCGCGTCCGATCGGTGGAGGAATCCGAACGGTTCTCCCATCCCTAACGTGAAGGACTTTGTCTTCCCGGCGATACACCCGCTCACCCACATCTTCCTTGACCCTCTTCCGCAAAGGCCATGCGACCGGCTTCTGGACTTGTGTTCGGGCACGGCCATTGCCGCTCTACTTGGTTCTAAGCGCTACGCACGTCAGTCATGGGCAGTGGACATCACCGAAAGAGCCACCCAATTTGCGGAATTCAACCGCCGTTTGAACGGTTTGAGCAATGCCACGGTGTTGCAGGGCAACCTGTACGAACCGCTGGGAGACATGACGTTTGACCGCATTGTGGCTCATCCGCCTTATGTGCCCGCTCTGGAGTCGGGGGTGATCTATGCGGACGGCGGTAAAGATGGTGAGTTCATCACGCGCGCCATTGTCGAAGGCTTGCCGCGTTATCTGGAGCCTCAAGGGCGCCTCTATTGCGACACCATGGGCGTGGAGCGCGAAGGCGAACCCTTCGAGCAACGCGTCCGCCAGTGGCTGGGCGCGGAGCAATCGGCATTCGACATCCTGTTTATTGCGGATTCGACTCAGGGCCCGGCCCAGTTTGCCTATCGCGCCACCCGGCACAAGAAAGGCACCTGGGAACTGATGGACCAGTGGCGGGCCCATCTGGAGAAGCTGAAAGTCAAAAGCCTCGTCAACGGCTGGCTGGTGATTCAGCGGAAGGAAGGCGCGAGGAGCGCCTTCACCATCCGGCGTCAGAAAGGCGAGCATACCAAGGCAGCCGAAGTCGAGTGGCTGCGGAGTTGGGAAACGCTGTGGGCGAGCCCTGACGGCATCGAACGAGTGATGCAGTCCCGCCCGCTGGCCTCCCCAAGCCTGGAACTGCATGTCGTCCATACGAAGTGCCATGGAGAACTAGCTCCCACGAAATTTACGCTCGTATCCCGCCACCCCTTTGCCGTGGAATACGAGTGCCCGGCGTGGGTGGCAACGCTGGTGGAGCGGTGTGACGGAAAGACCACGGCACTCGAGCACTTCGAAGCGGGCAAGCGCGAGCAGTGGATTCCCTTCGATATC
>Ga0335079_10009810_pt1 | contig 10909 bp, 10 predicted proteins | sample Lox_Sample_33_FD_206719 | JGI IMG/M metagenome (GOLD analysis project Ga0335079, IMG submission 206719) | Soil microbial communities from Loxahatchee National Wildlife Refuge, Florida, United States - Lox_Sample_3.3 | ecosystem: Environmental > Terrestrial > Soil > Wetlands | place: USA... | reverse complement strand
AAGCACGGCAACATCGTCAACATCTCCTCGATGAATGCGTTCAAGCCGTTGACCAAGATCCCGGCGTATAGCGCCGCCAAGGCCAGCGTCAGCAATTTCACCCAGTGGTTGGCGGTTCATTTTTCCAAGGTCGGCGTGCGCGTCAACGCCCTCGCACCCGGGTTCTTCCTCACCGACCAGAACCGCACGCTGTTGACGCAGTCCGACGGCTCGCCCACCGCGCGCGGCAACACGATCATTTCGCACACCCCGCAGGGTCATTACGGAAAACCGGAAGATCTGACCGGCGCGCTGTTGTGGTTGCTCAGCGACGAAGCGTCCGGGTTCGTCACCGGCCAGGTCATCGCAATCGATGGGGGCTTCAGCGCATTCAGCGGCGTGTAATTCACGAATGGAGCCACCGATGAACCCGGATTCCCTTCCCATACATCCGTGTGAATCGGTGGCCAAATGGAAGATGCTCAACCGAGGAAACAACACCTATGATCACACCACAATCTGATATCGGCCTCATCGGCCTGGCCGTCATGGGCGAAAACGTCGCCCTCAACATCGAAGGCAAAGGATTTCCCATCTCCGTGTTCAATCGCACGGTCGCGAAGGTCGACGCTTTCGTCAACGGTCGCGCCAAGGGCAAGAAGGTCTTCGGGGCGCACACGCTCGAGGAGTTCGTCGCCTCGCTGAAGAAGCCGCGCAAGGTGTTCATGCTCGTCAAAGCGGGCAAGGCGGTGGACGAATTGATCGAGCAATTGCTGCCGTTGCTCGAACAGGGTGACATCCTGATCGACGGCGGCAACAGTCATTTCCCCGACACCATTCGGCGCACGGCGTACGTCGAGAGCAAAGGGCTCCTGTACATCGGCACGGGCGTATCGGGCGGCGAGGAAGGCGCGTTGAAAGGCCCGTCGCTGATGCCGGGCGGCAGTCCGGCCGCGTGGCCCCATGTGAAAAACATTTTCCAGGCGATCTGCGCCAAGACGACCGAGGGCGAACCCTGCTGTGACTGGATCGGCGAGAACGGCGCCGGCCATTTCGTCAAGATGGTCCACAACGGGATCGAGTATGGCGACATGCAGATGATTTGCGAGACCTACGACCTGATGAAACGCGGTCTCGGCATGACCAACGAAGAGATGCACGACGTCTTCGCCGAATGGAACAAGGGCGAACTCGATAGTTACCTGATCGAGATCACCCGGGACGTTCTCGGCTACAAGGACGAGGAAGGCAAAGCCGTGGTCGACATCATCCTCGATGCCGCCGGCCAGAAGGGCACGGGCAAATGGACGGTCGTCGCCGCGCTCGACGACGGCATGCCGCTGACGTTGATCGGCGAAGCCGTGTTCGCCCGTTGTCTCTCGGCCCTGAAAGAGGAACGCGTCGCCGCTTCCCAAGAAATCAAGCCCAGGGTCAAGGCGTTCTCCGGCGACAAAGCGCGGTTCGTCAAGGATCTCCAGGCCGCGCTGTACGCGTCGAAGATCGTCAGCTACGCCCAGGGCTACCAACTCATGCGGGCCGCCGCCAAAACGTACAAGTGGAACCTGAACTACGGCGGCATCGCCCTCGTGTGGCGGGGCGGCTGCATCATCCGTTCCGTGTTCCTCGGCGAAATCAAGAAAGCGTTCAAACGCAATCCGGACCTCGTCAACCTGCTCCTCGACAAGTTCTTCAAGAAAGTCGTCAGCAGCCGGCAAGCGGGCTGGCGCCGGGTCATCGTCAAGTCCGCCCAGATGGGCATTCCGACGCCGTGCTTGAGTTCGGCCCTGGCGTACTTCGACGGCTACCGCAGTGACCGGTTGCCGGCGAACCTGTTGCAGGGTTTGCGTGATTATTTCGGGGCTCACACTTACGAACGCGTGGATAAACCGCGCGGCCAGGCCTTCCACACGAATTGGACCGGCCACGGCGGCACGACCACCTCGCAAACGTATACGGTCTGAGGATCATCGCATGAAAATCGAACTGAAAAAGAACTGCAAGTATGCGCTGATCGTGCCGTCGAGCATGGGGATTCGGATCACGCCGCCCGCCGGACAGCCGGTGCACTGCGCCGGCACGATGCTGATGCAGGCCACCAGCGCGGAGACCAACGTGGCCAGCGTGGCGTCGTTTCTGGGTCTGCCGGTCAAGGTGCTGACGACGTTCGTCAAGGGGAGCCCGATCGCGCAGTTCATCAAAGATAACCTCAAGAGCCGGCACATGGACTACGAAGGCGTCGAGGTCGCGCAGGGCGGCCCGTGGGGATATCGGCATCAGTTCAATATCGCCGACAGCGGTTACGGGTCGCGCGGCCCCCGGGTGTGGAACGACCGGGCCGGCGAAGTCGGCCGGACGCTGAACGTGAAGGATTTCGATCTGGACCGGATCTTCGACAAGGAAGGCGTTCAAATCGTCCACTTGTCGGGTCTGATCGGCGCGTTGTCGCCCGAAACCGGGAAGTTTTGCCTGGAACTCGCGCGGGCGGCGAAGAAACATTCTACTCGGATTTCGTTCGACCTGAACTACCGCGCGTCGTTCTGGAAAGGACGCGAGAAGGAACTCGCCGCCATCTTCGCCGAGATCGCCAGTGTGTCGGACATCCTCGTCGGCAACGAGGAAGACTTCCAGCTTTGCCTCGGCGTGGAAGGTCCCGAAGCGGGCGGCAAAGGCCTCGCGTCCAAGATCGACGGCTTCAAGGGGATGATCGAACGCGTGAAGAAGAAGTTCCCCAACGCCTCGACGTTCGCCACGACCCTGCGCGAAGTCGTCGACACGAACCATCACCTGTGGGGCGCGATCATGGCGGCGGGCAAGGACTGGCACGTTGTCGAGCCGCGCGACATCACCGTCCTGGACCGGATCGGCGGCGGCGACGGATTCGTCGGCGGCATGCTCTACGCAATTCTCAAGGGATGGGAACCCGAGAAGTGGGTCCAGTTCGGCTGGGCCAGTGGGGCGTTGGCGACGACGCTGCTGACTGATTACGCGCAACCGGCGGACGAAGACCAGATTTGGAGCATCTGGAAAGGCAACGCGCGAGTGCAACGGTAAAGAGGACGCGGTAGCGGAGTATTGGAGTGCGGGAGTGTTGGGGAGCACTGCTCCCGAACGCTGTCATGCTGAGCTTGTCGAAGCATCTCTCTATTTGGGGCGCTGCACGATGAGGAATTGAGGGCTTTTGTGAGAATACCCATCTACCAAGTCGACGCCTTTACGTCCGAGGTTTTCTCGGGCAATCCAGCGGCGGTTTGCCTGTTGGACAAGTGGATTGACGACCAGCGGCTCCAATCGGTCGCGGCGGAAAACAACTTGTCCGAGACCGCCTTCCTCGTCCAGACAGACAATGGTTTCGACCTCCGCTGGTTTACTCCCGTGACTGAAGTTGCACTGTGCGGGCACGCGACCCTGGCGAGTGCGTTTGTCTTGTTTGCCTGCAAACAGTGGCCCGCCGACTCCGTCAGGTTTCGGACGCGCCAGAGCGGAGAACTCGTCGTCGCCAGGCGCGGTGATCTTTTGGAAATGGATTTCCCCGCCAGACCCGCTTACGCCCGGACTCCGCCCGCCGGACTCGAGGACGCACTGGGGGTTGCGCCCAAACAAGTATTCGGTTCCGCGGAAGATCTGATGGTGGTACTGGACAATGAGACCGCCGTTCGCAAGGTCCATCCCGATTTTGGCAAGCTTCAGCGGGTGGAATGTCGAGGCACAATCATTACCGCCCGGGGAGACCGGAGTGATTTCGTTTCGCGGTTCTTCGCGCCCCGGGTCGGCATCCCGGAAGACCCGGTGACCGGCTCGGCTCATTGCGTGCTGATTCCCTATTGGGCCGGCGTGCTGGGGAAGAATGAACTGCATGGGTTTCAGGTGTCGAAGCGCGGAGGTGAATTGTTCTGCGCCCACGCCGGTCAACGCGTCACGATCTCCGGCAAAGCGGTGCTTTATCTGGAAGGCACGATAACGATCTGACACCCGGAACAAGCCGGAGGCAAACGCCGGCTGGCGGCTGCCCGCCCGATCCGCAACGTCCGCAAATTCGCCGAGCAGTTCGGCATTGTCGAGGGCTCCCCTTCCCACTACACTGCGCGGCCATGAACGCCGCGAGGCTGGCCGTCAGTACGTCGATATGAAGGGAGCACCGCTCCCCAACCGCGTGACGGTTTTCGAGAGGTCTACCATGAAGCGACTGCGAAATGCGTTGGCCCGGGTACTGGTGAAGATTCCGGATTCGTTGTTTGACAAGTTGCTCGTGTTCCTGCCGTCGTCACGACGCAACGCCGTGATGCACAAGCGCGCCCGGGCGCGATTCCACTGGTACGTCGGCGAGAAGGTCGGGGGGTTCATGGTGGAAACCGACCCGGGTCCGGTCGGACCGGACGAGATCATCATGAAGACCGCCGTCCTGAACAAGGCCGAGGCGCCGCGGCAGCTTGACCCGGACATCTATTTCGAGAAGGCGTATCGCCAACTCCTCGACTGGCTGCAACTGCTGGAGCGGCATTCATTCAACCTGCGCACGCTCGGTTCGGTGCTGGAATTGGGATGCGGCTCCGCCCGGCTGATTCGGCATTTCCGCTGCCTCCAGGGCGTTCGCCTCGTCGGAACGGACGTCATCCCGGAAAGCGTGGCGTGGTGCCAGCAGAACATTCCCGGGGTGGAATTCTATGTGAACGACCTGACGCCGCCGCTGAAGTTTGCGGCGGACTCGTGCGTCGATCTGGTCTATGCGGCCTCGGTGTTTACCCACATCCCGATGGAAACCCGCGACCTGTGGATTCAAGAGATGTATCGGATCTTGCGTCCCGGCGGGTTTTTGCTGTGTGACGTGCTCGGTCGGTATCACCAGCAACGGATGCTCGGGAAGGAGGACCGGGAACAGCTCCGGAAACAGGGGCATTTCACACTGACGGCGAAGGACCCCAAGGCATCCCTCTCGACGCAACTCATCGGATCTTGGGACGTGTTTATGACCCGAGCGGAAGTGTTGAAAGCGTTCGGTTCCCGTTTTCAGGTGCTGGATTACATCCCTTCGACGCTTGACTTGCTGGTTCTGCAAAAGCCCCGCTGAGATTCGCTTTTCCCTCGATTCAGGACTATATTTCGACGGAGGTGAGTTATGAAAGAGTGGGCTGAAATTGCAGCCATTATCGCCTCATTTGCGGTCTCTTGCGTCGTAGGAGCCTATCTCCTGATGAATCTGATTGCCCAGTTTGGCCAAACATTCCCTCCTATGCCAGTTTGGTAGTGAACAAATGACGGAATCGGCCCGTCAAATGATTACGGAGGACACACGATGAAACCTTCGAAGAAACTCCTCGTCGTCGCGGTGATCGCCGTCAGTGTGGCTTTGGTTGCTTCCACCACGGCATTGGCGTTCGGCCCACGTGGCTCAGGCCATTTCGGCCACGGCTGGAATCGCGGTGGCGGTTGGGGTGGATATTATCACCGCGGCTCCTGGGGTTGGTATGGCGGCTGGTATCCCTGGTCGTTCGGGTTCACCTACTACGATGGGCCGTACTACTATCCGTACGACTACTATTACGCTCCACCCGTTTACTACTATTCAGTGCCATCCGTCGTGTATAGTTCGCCCCCGACGGTAATGGAGAGCTCGCCTCCGCCTGCATCAACGGCGACCAATCTGCGCCCGTCACAAATCGACCGTCCGCTCTCCCCCACGGCAGTGGACCGAGATTCGACGCCGTCACCGAAGGCTCAGCGTCCACCGTCCGTGCAGCCGAGCGAACAGGGGCAGCCGATGGGGTTGGCTGACGTCAAAGCCCTGGTCAAATCCGGAATCAGTGACGAAGTGATCCTCAGCCAGATCCGCAACTCGCGCGCGGTGTATCACCTTACCACGGCGGAGATCATCGATCTCAAGACCAGCGGTGTGAGCGAGAAAGTCATCGACTCCATGATCAACACGGCGAGCCGATAGCAGGGGCCTGCATTCCGGAAATGAGAGGGAGTTGGGGAGCCGTAGTCCCGAACGTTGTCATGCTCAGCTTGTCGAAGCATCTCTCGCGTCCCTTGCCCTGCGCTTGTCGGGGACTCCCCTTCTCGCTACACTGCACGGCGTGGCGAAGGAGAACCCATTCAGTATCGAATATCTGCGTGGTGGAAAAGTGAATTTGCGCCATTAGCACTGCTCGCCCCAAGAATCACAATGAACGAGACACTATCCGACCTCGTCTTGGCATTGGAGGAACGGCTTCAGTTTTTCTGGAATTTCTATTTTGGGACTTGCCTAGCCGTCTTGGCCTTTGTCGCAACCGTTACTGACAAGGTGCAAAATATTCACGGTAATTGCTGGATGAAAGGAGCAATTACACTGCTATTCAGCATGTTTGCGATTGGGAATGTTGAGGGCATTGTGAAGTTCGCGCGGCGTCTCAAGGAAGCATCAGCGGCACTCCGGACACATCTGGCGAAGGATGAGGGCGAGTCGGTTCCGGCAATCGTCTCCCGTCTCGATTTTCGATTTACGGTGGTTGCAGCGATAATCGGTCACACAATTGGTGATTTCATTGTTATTGCATCAATCTGGCTGTATCTAAACCCAAAGAGCTAGGAGCGAACAAATGGGTTCACCATTCCGAGCTCCATCCGCCAAAGTCTTGGTGTGGGCGGATTGGCGCGACCGCCGCGGGGCGGCTGTCGCTTGACGGCAAATCTCCCCGCGTCCCTACTGCGCCGCACCCAAGAAGTTGCCGACGCCCGGTTTGGCTGTCATGCACGCGAACGGCGGTTGGAGTTCTAGATTGAAGAAGGCTCCCATTCTCGCTACGCTGCACGGCATGGCGAAGGAGAAGTTAACCTCGAAGAACCCGAGGCCGGTCAATCGACTGCTCTAACAGGGCGTTATGATCCAAACTAGGGTTTTCGCAAGTTCTACGTGTTTCGACCTGGGGCCAGTCAGAGAGGAGCTGAGAAATTGTTTGCATGACCTTGGTCACATCCCGTTGCTAAGCGAGTTTCCCACGTTTCCCATTCTCCCCGATCTTAAGACGGTTGAAAACTGCAAGCGCAATGTTGCAGCGAATACGGACGTATTCATTTTGATAGTTGGCGGGAAAGGCGGTTCGCTTGACCCAGACACATGCCGTCCCGTAACCAACGTCGAATACGAAACGGCACTCCAACACGGTATCGACACGTTCATATTCGTTAGTCGCGTGGTATGGGATCTTTTGCCTGTTTGGGAAAAGAACCCGTCGGCGGATTTCTCTCCGCATGTTGATTCACCTCAGGTTTTCTCTTTCATCAAGAGCCTTAAGGCCGACCAGAAATGGATTTTTACTTTTGACCGGGTTGCCGAGATTACGGAAACGATTAAGGTTCAATTGTCGGTTTTCTTGAGCGACCTGATTAAGCGCAAGAAAGAAGGAAAACTCAAGCCATTGGTAGAATTCTTGGGCGAGAGTCCGAGGGCGCAGCAAATTGCTTTGGAACGACCGCTGTTCTGGGAGTATTTGCTGACGGAAGAATTGCTTCGCGCGAGGCTGGCACGTGTTCGCCGCGCTTATGATGATCTGCAAAGAGACCTGCTTTATCACCCGACGCGAACATTGAGAGGACGCGAGTTCACGGATTGGGCGCGCGACAGAATCAAAGATATCGAAAGACTCTTTCATATCATCGAAATAACCACGGCTGAAGAGATACCCAAATCATGGGGACCCAAGGGACAAGCGGGCGACCCCGCCGAGATTAAGCTCGCTGTCGACAGGCTGGCTAAAGCCTGTGATGGTCTACTTGATTGGGAAGTGGAATTCGCTTCCGTAAATCCGCCTTCAGCATTCTCGACAATCCGTGAGAAAATGTGCGGTTGGACGGTTAACGTGATCAGCGAGATGCAGAGATTGCCCGAAGAAATCGCCAAACCATTAAGGTCACCGAATCCTCAAGGCCAGTTTGTAATTGATCTTGCAATCCGTGCCTTTCCGAACGCACAAGAGACCCGTGCCGAATTCAAACAGCTTCTCGATCATCCGGAGGCTTGGATCAACGACTATTGACCTGTGCTTTTGGGAGTCGATACGTCAGGAGAAACTGTGTCACATCTCACAGGTCATTGGTAACTATGCGCTGCGAGTAACGATGAGCCTCGCGATATCGCGAAGCAAGACTCGCCAAGAAACTCAGCGCAGCAGAGGACCGGGAGTGGCCACCCAATCCAAAGGAGAGACTATTTATGCCTAAACCCGCACTGGAAAAAGATCTCTATGAGATTGTTCGCAGGTACCTTACCAAAGAGCGTGGTTGCGTCACTGCAAGTTTCAACAGCAGGGGAAAGCAGATCCCTTACGTAAATCGCGGCCACGGTCAGTTGATAGTAGATGTATATGGGTTGAGCGGGGTCCGTGACACGCATTCTCGTAAGCTTGAGGGTATCGCAGTAGAAGTAAAGAGGAAGAAGACCAGCACGCCACGTCGCTATATTGCTCAGGCGGAGCAGTACTCACATTTGGCTCATCGTTGTTACCTAGCGCAGCCATTTGACTTTACTGATAAGACGAAAATCGAAGCCGCGCGTACCGGCGTCGGGTTGCTTCTCATAAAGGGCCGTGAAGTTGAACTCGTCTCTGAATCGAGATTATTTTCCCCCTCGCCTGACGATTTTGACTCTTTTCTGAACAATTCCTTGCAGATAAGGCAGTGCGCGATATGTGGCTGCTATCAGTTCCGGTACGCTCATCGTGCCGCCGATAGCGATGCTGGCGGGAGCCACTGGCGACGCGACGACATTGCACCAAGTCCCCCGAAGAAGAACAAACGGACTTATCTATGCGCTGAATGTGAGCACCGCTGGGCTCCAGGATCGGATTTCAAGAAGCTTGAGAAACAGGTTGCACGACTTAAGAATCAAATCGCCAAACTTCGGAACGCCTTGAAGCGATAGCTTAGCGTAAGCGGATTATTGGCGCGAGTGTCGACTTAACGCACACCACATCTCCCAGTTGAGGCCGAATGATGTGATACTGTGAGGAACCGTCTTGCCTCACAAGTCACAAATCATCGTGGGCGGGGGACAACGACGAGACCCTTCGAGACGCTCAGGGTGACATCCACCAAAAAGAGAGGCGCAGCTAAAAACGGAGGGGCGGCATCATGACCACCCCGGGTTGTTTAAGGGTACGACTACGATGCCGGTGCGGCTGCTTGCTGCGCGCGTGGGGGAAGCGCGCTCGCTCAGACGCGTGCCGCCCGCTTGTTCGTATTCCGTCATTCGCGTCAATTCGCGTTCATTAGCGGTTAACTGCCGTTTGTGTTTTCTGCGCCCCGCGATAACCGGGTAGGCCTCTTTGCGGCTGCTATGGTGAACGCGATTGTAGACGAAACGGGCGAGACGCCCGTTCCTCTAGGGCTGAGGCGTGCTTCGAGTACTTCGTGGTGAATTCGCGCGCTTGTAATCGGCGGATGTGGCGTGTAATTTAGACTTGGTGGCTCAAGATAATTCGCTGAAGGAGAGACAAACGATGGCTACGTATTTTGCACGCGGCGGAGTAAACGACAAGATCAGCACGGCGGAGAAGCGCGACGCTCTGTCGCAGGCTCTGAAAGTCATCGGCCGGCCCCTGCGCAAGGTGTTGGTGTTGCCGCCCGATCACACCCGGCTCAATTCCAATGCCGGCGAGTTGACCCACCTGCTCTACGAGATGCTCGCGCCGAAGGTCGAGGTGGACATCATGCCCACTTTGGGCACGCATTCGCCCATGTCGCCCGAAAAACTCCGCATGATGTTCGGCGACAAGATTCCACTCGACCGGTTCAAGGTCCACGACTGGCGCCAGGACATTCGACGCGTCGGCGATATTCCCGGTACGCTGCTGCGCGAGTGGTCGGGTGGCGTGGTCGACTACGACGTGCACGTCGAGATCAGCAACCGATTGTTTGCCGGGTACGACCTGATCCTCTCGGTCGGCCAACTCGTGCCCCACGAAGTGGTCGGCATCGCCAATTACACCAAGAACATCCTGACCGGCGCCGGCGGCGCGGACACGATCAACAAGTCGCATTTCCTCGGCGCGGCCTACGGCATGGAACGGATGATGGGCCGCATCGACACGCCCGTTCGCAAGCTGTTCAACTATGCCGCTGAAAAGTTTCTGCACGATCTGCCCATCGTGTACGTGCTCACCGTCATGCAAAAGGAAAAGACCGGCACCGACATGATCATGCGCGGGCTGTACGTCGGCGACGATAACGAGACGTTCACGCTCGGCGCGCGTTTGTCCCAAAAAGTGAACCTCGACATGCTGGACAAACCGCTGAAGAAAGTGCTGGTCTACCTCGATCCCCACGAGTTCAAGAGCACCTGGCTCGGCAACAAGGCGATCTACCGCACCCGGATGGCGATGGCCGATAAAGGCGAACTCATCATTCTCGCCCCCGGCCTGAAAGAGTTTGGCGAAGATCCCGAGATCGACCGGCTCATCCGCAAGTACGGCTATCGCGGCACGCCGGCCACGCTGGCGGCGGTCAAAGCCAACGACGAACTCCGCAACAATCTCAGCGCCGCCGCGCACTTGATTCACGGCTCGAGCGAAGGCCGATTCAAGATCACCTATTGTCCGGGCCGCGACGTCAGCGCCGAGGCCATCCGCTCGGTCGGATTCGAAGCCGGCAACCTCGATTCCACGATCAAACGGTACCAGCCCGAGAACCTCAAGGATGGGCCGAATCGGATGCCCGACGGGGAGGAGATCTTCTATATCAGCAATCCCGCGCTCGGCCTGTGGGCGCTGAAACGCCAGTTCGAATCCGCCAATTGAGCATGGTCCGTCTCGGCATCGTCGGCTTGGGCAACATCGGCTCGGTGTACGCCAGGTTGTTGCTCGAAGGAAAAATCAACCGCGCCGACCTCGTGGCCGTGTGCAGCCGCAGCGCCGACAAGCTCGCGCGGTACGCGAGACTGAAATGTTTTCCCAAG
>Ga0335079_10009809_pt1 | contig 10909 bp, 10 predicted proteins | sample Lox_Sample_33_FD_206719 | JGI IMG/M metagenome (GOLD analysis project Ga0335079, IMG submission 206719) | Soil microbial communities from Loxahatchee National Wildlife Refuge, Florida, United States - Lox_Sample_3.3 | ecosystem: Environmental > Terrestrial > Soil > Wetlands | place: USA... | reverse complement strand
CTGGGAATTTCTCTCCGCGGTGCTCGATGGTAATGGAGTGTGCCGGGGCATCTGTGCCATGGATCTCCGCTCCATGGCCATCCGCACCTTTCCGGCGGACGCCATCATCGTCTGTACCGGCGGAATTGGCGCCATCTTCGGCAAGTCAACGAATTCGGTGGTCTGCACTGGCTCCGCCCAGTCAGCTCTCTATCAGCAGGGCTGCTATTACGCTAACGGGGAGTTCATCCAGGTTCACCCCACCTCGATTCCCGGCGAAGACAAGCTGCGTCTCATGTCGGAATCCGCCCGCGGCGAAGGCGGCCGCGTCTGGGTGCCGAAAACCCCCGGCGACAAGCGCGATCCGAAATCCATTCCGGAGAAGGAGCGCTGGTACTTCCTCGAAGAGTGGTACCCAAAGTACGGGAACCTGGTTCCGCGCGACGTGGCCACGCGCGCCATCCACAAGGTGGTGTACGAACACAATCTGGGGATCGACGGCAAGCCGATGGTTTACCTCGACCTCACTCACATTGACCGCAAGATTCTCGACCGCAAGCTGGAAGGCATCCTGGAAATCTACGAGAAGTTTGTGGGCGACGATCCCCGCGACGTGCCCATGAAGATCTTCCCCGGCATGCACTACACCATGGGAGGCCTCTGGATCGACTACAAGCAGGCCACCAACATCCCCGGCATTTATGCCGCCGGCGAGTGCGAGTATCAATACCATGGCGCGAACCGCCTGGGCGCCAATTCGCTGGTCTCCTGCATTTGGGGAGGTTTCATCGCCGGGCCTGCCGCGTTGCAGTATGCGTGCAATCAGAAGGCGGCGGAGGGGAACAGCTTTTTCGACGCCGAGCGCAGGCGTCAGGAAGAAATCAATGCCGGGCTGATGAAATCTGACGGCGCCGAAAACCCGTTCAAGCTATGGCACGAGCTCGGCGATCTGATGACCCGCGACTGTACCGTCATTCGCTATAACAAGAACCTCCAGCAGACCGACGGCAAGATATGCGCTCTGATTGAGCGTTTTCATCACATCAACCTGAGCGATCGGTCGCAATGGGCGAATACCACGGTGGCGTTCGCCCGCCAGCTATACAACATGCTGCAACTGGCGCGAGTCATCGCCCAGGGTGCGGCCATGCGCGACGAATCGCGCGGCGCCCATTACAAGCCGGACTTTCCGGAACGCGACGACAAGAACTGGCTCAAAACCACCAAGGCATACTTCGCCGCCGACGCCGACGAGCCGCGCTTTGAGTTCGAGCCGGTGGACATTTCGCTGATTCCGCCACGGCCGAGGAAGTACTGAAAAATGGCGGACTCATGCTGCACAATCCGGAGATCGTGTTTCGCGGGAAATGTGAGGGAGGTACGCTTACTACTTTCCGAACAGACCGTGCTGAAATACCAACTGAAATCCGCTACTGAGCACGATGAAGCTAAACAGAACCACGATCAGACCCACAAGGACAGTCAGCCCGGTCTCCGTCCACTTTCTTTTTTTCTTAGGAGTCGACGGTGTATCGAGCAAATCGGACCCAAAACCAGCCATACCAGATTCCTCCACAACGAGTTCAGAGTGTCGTGGAAAGATTGTGGGCCGAAAGACCCCGGGTGTCAAGATGAAGCGCTTTGCACATGGCCGCAAAAGATAGGAAAATAAGTTCTTAGCGGCAGGCTAATTGCCAAGTTGTTAGTTCAAAAGCACCAAGCTAACTAATATGGCTGATAAAACCGTAATCTTCAAGATCAAGCGCCAGTCCACCCCCGACGCCAAACCTCACTGGGAAGAGTTCGAGCTGCCGTGGAAGGCGGGCATGAACGTGACCTCTTCGCTGATGGATATCGCCGCAAATCCTGTTACCCGCGAAGGCAAGGCGACGGCCCCGATCACCTACGACTCCAACTGCCTGGAGGAAGTCTGCGGCTCCTGCGCCATGCTGATCAACGGGCGCGCCCGCATGGCCTGCTCGGCGCTGGTGGATCAACTGGAAAAACCGATCCGTCTGGAGCCGTTTTCTAAGTTCCCGGTGGTGCGCGATCTCGCAGTTGACCGCAGCGTGATCTTCGAGAACCTCAAACGCGTCAAGGCCTGGGTACCGGTTGATGGGACCTACGATCTCGGTTCCGGCCCAAGAGTCACCGCGGAAGACCAGGAAGCCGCGTACCCGCTTTCCCGGTGCATTTCCTGCTGCTGTTGCATGGAGGCCTGTCCGCAGTTTAATGAGAGTACCGGGTTCGTGGGTGCCGCCACGATTTCACAGGTAAGGCTCTTCAATACCCATCCCACCGGGGCAGCGCTGAAGCGGGAGCGCCTGGCGGCGCTAATGGGCGACGGCGGAATTCAGGAGTGCGGCTACGCGCAGAACTGCGTGGAAGTGTGCCCGAAGGACATCCCGCTGACGCGGTCAATCTCCGAGGTAGGCGGGGAAGTCATGAAGCAGGCTCTAGGAGATCTCTTCCGGCGTTAATCCTGCTCGAGAATCGCGAGATTTGCAGAGACGCGGCCTGCCCCGTCTTGCTTGAGACACTCCAAAACGGGTGGGATTCCAGAAGATGGGTGGGGACCCGGCCGGCTGCGTCGCTACCATAAATGTGAATGGCGTGTAGCTCCGCAGAAACGCCACCAGATCTTTCTTTCCTTCGTATCGTGCGCCTGAAGAACCACTCTCAGAGCCGCGCGGAATCGCATTGATTACCCACTTCCAGGGGATGGACCGGCCCTCGCACGGTGATGACAGTTTTAGGGAGGTTTTGCGCGCTCGGGCTGACGCCTTTTGTCACTCTGTGGCGCGGTTCGGCTGCAAGTGCAAGGAATCCGCGTACTCGGCGCGGCACCTCAGTTGCTACTTAATGGGGCGGGCGTATCCCTCTCTGGTCATGGTTACTACCGGGATACTCGTTAGTAACCTCGTCCACCGCAGGATACTGATTTAGCTTGCTTGACAGGACGATTACAATAGCGGACTGCTCTCCCGCGAAAGCAGCCGTTTACTTTTGAGCCACTTCGTGAAGCGAAACCACATCGCGACGGTCGCAGTGTTTGCACTGCTGGCGCTAGTCCTCTGTGAGCCGGCGCTGGGTTTGCACGCCACGCTGCCGCCGCGTCCGCGGTCATCCAGGGCGCCGCATCCTTTAGTCAGCACTCGCTCGCGAACCAAGACCCGGGCGCGCGTTCGCCGGGCCCGCTGGAACCCCATGTTTCGCCCTTCCCACGAATCTCTGCTTCGGCAAAACGAGGAAATCGATCGTCTGGAATTGCCTCGCATTCAGGATGACGAGCAACTGGAACAGCTCAAGGCCAGCGAAGCTCTCGTACCGATTCTCGAAAGCCCGTCCCTGCGGTTCGATCCCCGGCTGGATCCCAGCCGCCGCTACTGCCGTCCCTGGACCCGCGATTTCGTGGACGACCTCAGCGAAGCCTATTACAAACAGTTTCATCAGCAGATCCAGATCAACTCCGCCGTGCGCACGGTCAAGATCCAGAAGAAGCTGCGCCGTCACAACCGTAACGCCGCGCCCGCCGAAGGCGATACGGCTTCGTCCCACCTCGCCGGCATTACCGTGGATATTCAACGCCGGGGCATGACGCGGGAACAGATTCAGTGGATGCAGCAATACCTGCTGCCGTTACGAGACATGCAATTGGTCGAACCGGAAGAGGAGCGCCGGCAGTGGGTGTTTCACGTGATGGTTTCAGACCGGTATGCCGGCTGGCGCGAATCCAAGACCCTGGCCACCCAGAAGACTCCCGAGCCCGAAGCCCCCGCATTGGAGGAAGTCCTGCCTCAGCAACAGTAGTTCCTGTGCCTCGCGATAACGTATACAATCTCTGCCTTGCATCCCCTGACGATTCCCATGCCTAGGAACCAACGCAAGCCCGTTTTCTTGTTTTTTGCATGTCTGCTGCCGCTAGCTGTGTTCGGACAAAGCAGCGCGCCAGCGAGCGTCGGTGCGCACGCTCGCGCCTTGCAGCAGTCCAGCATCGTGATTGACACCCATGCGGACACTCCTCAACGCTTCCTGGACGGTGGTTTCGACATTGGCAATGCTGATCCCGGAGACATTGGCAATATCAGCCTCGACAAGGCCCGTGCCGGCAATCTAGGCGCGGAATTCTTCTCCATCTGGGTTGAGCCCAAGACCAACCAGGGCCATTACGCGCAGCACACGCTCGACCTCATCGATTCGGTTTACCAGCAGGCGGAGCGGCATCCGGATCGCATGATGATGGCCTTCAGCGTGGCGGACATCGAGCGCGCGCACCGGGAACAGAAACTGGCCGCGCTCATGGGCATCGAAGGCGGACACTCCATGGAGAACGACATCCGCGTCCTGCGCGACTTCTATCGCCTCGGCGTTCGCTATATGACGCTCACCTGGTCGAACACCAACGAATGGGGTGATTCCTCCGGTGATATCGACGATCCCAGCGTTGCCCACCATAACGGGCTTACCGATTTCGGCAAGCAAGTCGTTTTGGAAATGAACCGCCTGGGAATGATCGTGGACGTCTCTCACGTGGCCGACAAGACCTTCTGGGACACGATTGCCACCACCAAAGCGCCGGTCATTGCTTCTCATTCCTCCGCTCGCGCCCTGACCAACCATCCACGCAACATGACTGACGACATGCTGCGTGCCGTGGCTAAGAATGGCGGCGTGGTGCAGGTAAATTTCTACGACGCCTTCATCGACGAAGATTACCGCAAGGCCGCCGACGCCCAGCGGAAACAGGCCGATGCGGCGGTGGACGCCTTCATTGCCCAACGCAAGGCGGAGGGGAAGCCCGTAACCTACCTGGAATACGACAGGATCGAGCGGGAGTGGGCGGCGAAGATCCCTCGTCCTCCATTGAAGTCTCTGATCGATCACTTCGATCACATCGCCAAGGTGGCGGGCGTCGATCACGTGGGCCTGGGATCGGACTTTGACGGGGTGAGCGGGGCGACTCCCGAAGGTATCGATTCCGCTGCTGACCTGCCGAAAATCACGCAGGCGCTGCTCGATCGCGGCTACAGCGACGCCGACATCCGCAAGATTCTCGGCGGTAACACGTTGCGGGCATTTCGTGAGGTTGAGCGCGTGAGCCATCAAATGCAGGCCGAGTCCGGCGGCAACTGATCGCCAACTTGTCGTACAATTCTTGGTTCTTCTGAAAATATGGCCGGGCGCCGCCCGGTACTTCATGACATAGGAGCATCCATGCGTAAACTCTTCGTGGTCCTAGCTCTGTTTTCCTTGACTTCCGCCTTAGCCTGGTCCCAGGCGGCCGCTGGAAAAAACCCGACTGCGGTAATTGACACGACCGCCGGAAAAATGACCTGCACTCTTTTTCCCGATAAGGCTCCGCTTGGTGTCGCCAATTTCATCGGATTATCAGACGGATCCAAGGACTGGACCAACCCGGTCACCAACACGAAGAAGCACGGTGTCCCGCTGTACGACGGCACCATCTTCCACCGCGTGATCCCTAACTTCATGATCCAGGGCGGAGATCCGGCAGGGAATGGAAGCGGTGATCCCGGCTATGCCTTCAAGAACGAGACGTCCAAAGACCTTAAATTCGACCGGCCTGGCCGTCTTGCCTACGCGAACTCCGGCCCCGATACCAACGGTTCGCAGTTCTTCATCACCGAAGTTCCCTATCCCAGCCTGAACGGCAACTACACGATTTTCGGGCAGTGCGACGACGCTGCAGTTTCCCTGGTGAAGCAGATCGCCCGCATGGGACGAGACTCCAACGACCGCCCCTTCAAGCCGGTCAAGATCAATCACATTACGATTGAAAAATAGAAAGTCGGCCTGGGTGGAGTTGCACGTAACGGACGACGAATGGCAGAACATGATTCACGACAGAAAGGATTTCCTATGACCCGCCAGCCCGGTACTTACGCGACTTTGCAAACCTCCGAGGGCACGATCGTTTGCCGCCTGTTTGAAAAGGAAGCTCCCAAGACGGTTCAGAATTTCATTGAACTGGCCGAGGGCGCCCGCGAGTGGACGCATCCGCAGACTCGCAAGAAGAGCAAGGATCGTCTTTATGACGGCACCATTTTCCATCGTGTGATTCCTGACTTCATGATTCAGGGCGGCGATCCCGCAGGCAACGGCATGGGCGGCCCCGGCTATCAATTTGAGGACGAAACGAAGGGTTCGCCGCACAAGTTCGATAAGCCCGGCAAGCTGGCAATGGCTAATGCCGGTCCAAATACCAACGGCTCGCAGTTCTTCATCACCGTGGCGGCTACAACCTGGCTTACTGGAAAGCACACCATCTTCGGCGAGGTCGTCGAAGGTCAAGACGTCGTAAACAAGATCACGGGTGTGGCCCGCAATCGTCAGGACCGGCCCAGCAAAGACGTCGTTTTGCAGACAGTGGAAATCGAGCGAGTCTAGGAGAAAAGCCGTGAGCAGGTTAATTTCGTCGGTTTGTCTGCTGGTCCTTTTTCTGTCGGCGGGGCTCGTCCTTGCCGCCAGCGTACCCACTCCAAAACATGTGATTGTCGTGGTCGAGGAGAATCACGGTTATTCAGAGATCATTGGATCCCCCGAGGCTCCGTACATCAACTCCCTGGCGAAAAAGGGGGCCCTGTTCACGAATTCCTATGCCCTGACCCATCCCAGCCAGCCGAACTACCTAGCGTTGTTTTCGGGTTCGACGCAGGGCGTCACCGACGATTCCTGCCCCCACACCTTCTCCACCAAGACCACAGAGAGTGAGCTGTTGGCCGCCAGCAAAACTTTCACTGGCTATGCGGAGGGACTTCCTTCTCCTGGCTCTGAAATCTGCAATTCGGGAGAATATGCACGCAAGCACGCTCCCTGGACCGATTTCTCAAAGGATCAAGCCGGCGACAATCAGCCCTTCACCAGTTTTCCACCCAAGCTCGCAAGCCTTCCCACCGTCTCCTGGGTCATTCCTGATCTTCTCGACGACATGCACGATGGCTCCATCCAGCAGGGCGACACTTGGCTCGAGAATAATCTCGCCCCCTACGTCAAGTGGGCCAAAAAGCACGATAGCCTGCTGATTATCACCTGGGACGAAGACGACGGCGGCACCGGCAACCACATCGCCACCATCTTTGTGGGTCCCATGGTGAAACCCGGAAAATACAGCGAGAAGATCACGCACTACAACGTTCTGCGGACCATGGAAGACATGTACGGGCTGCCCTACCTGGGAAATTCCGGCTCCGCCAACCCGATCACCGACGTCTGGCAGTGAGAAAAAAATCCCGTCCTGCCGGGGACGGGATTTTCTGAGAATAGAAAACTGAAAGCCGGGAACTGATTTCAAACGTTAATCACACCCACCAGTTCCTTCACTGCGCCAGCGCTTTTCTCCAGCGCCGACTGCTCTTCCGGGGTCAGCTTGATCTGGACGATCTGCTCAATCCCTTTGCTCCCCAACTTTACAGGAACGCCCACGAAGAGGCCGTGAATACCGTATTCGCCCTCCAGGTAAGCCGCGCAGGGCAAGATTTTCTTCTTGTCCTTGAGAATCGCCTCGACCATTTCCGTGACGGCGGCGGACGGGGCATAGTACGCGCTGCCGGTTTTGAGATATTTCACAATCTCCGCGCCACCGTCGCGGGTGCGCTGCACCAAGCGATCGATGGTGACCTTGTCCATAAGCTCTGTGATGGGAATTCCGGCAACCGTCGAGTACCGCGGCAGGGGAACCATGGTGTCACCGTGTCCGCCTAGCACAAATGCGGTTACATTCTCGACGCTCACCTTGAGTTCCTGAGCGATGAACGTCCGGAAGCGTGACGAATCCAGCACCCCCGCCATGCCAATCACCCGTTCGCGCGGAAATCCTGACAACTTGTATGCCGCCTGCGCCATGGCGTCCAGCGGATTCGAGACGATGATCAGGATGCAGTTCGGGGAATACTGCACCACCTTGGTGACCACGTCGCGCATGATCTTGTGATTGATGTTCAGCAGGTCATCGCGGCTCATCCCGGGCTTGCGCGGCACGCCGGCGGTAATTACCACGATGTCGGAGTTCACCGTGTCGGCATAGTTTTCCGTGCCCAAAACGTGGGAATCGCGTTTTTCGATGGGCATGGCCTCCAACAAATCGAGCCCCTTGCCTTGGGGCACGCCCTCGACGATATCGATGAGCACGATGTCCGCCAGTTCTTTCGCCGCCATCCAGTGGGCCGCGGTCGCGCCCACGTTGCCCGATCCGACAATAGTGACTTTCTTGCGCATGATGATTCCTCTTTTTGCCCAAGCTCTGTACGCAGCTTGGTATCCAGGAAAACTAACTATTCTAACCCACAAAGAACACACGCACAGCTGCATAGCGCAAACCGGGGACACCAAAAATACTTCCCTTGGCGCCCCCCAATGCCTGCAGCGGTCAATGGTCAATCCGCAGCCGTAAGCACACCTGCTTCCATGTTCGCAATAATGTGATTCCCGAATTCGCTGGTCTTGACCTTGGTTGCGCCTTCCATGAGCCGCTCGAAATCGTAGGTGACTTTCTTCTGCTCAATGGTGCGCTCCAGCCCCTGCTCGATGAGATCCGCCGCCTCGTTCCAGCCCAGGAACCGGAACATCATCACGCCCGAAAGAATCACCGATCCCGGATTGATTACGTCTTTATCCGCGTATTTGGGAGCAGTTCCGTGGGTGGCCTCGAAGCATGCATATCCATCCCCAATGTTTGCCCCTGGGGCGATGCCCAAACCGCCAATTTGCGCGGCGCAGGCGTCGGAAATGTAATCGCCGTTCAGGTTGGGAGTCGCCAGTACCGTGTATTCGTCCGCACGGGTCACTACTTGCTGGAAGATGGAGTCCGCGATGCGGTCGTTCACCATCAGTTTTTTCTTCCAGGCTCCATTGCCGTGCGTCTGGTAGATGGCATTGAGCACTTCTTTCACTTCTTTGTAGACTTCCTGGCGGAATTCCTCGGTGGCGAACTCCAGCCCCGGCTCGACCTGTCCGGCGTTCTGTTCGATGCTGATATTCGGGTTTCTGTCCTTGTTATCCAGAATCCAGCTCTCGCGCTCGGTCACGACCTTGTCGCGAAACTCTTCCGTCGCCAGCTCGTATCCCCACTTGCGGAACGCGCCCTCGGTAAACTTCTGGATGTTGCCCTTGTGCACCAGGGTGACGCTTTTCTTGCCGTTCTCCAGCGCGAACTGGATGGCCATCCGTACCAGCCGCTTGGTTCCTGTCACTGAGATCGGCTTGATGCCCACGCCTGAATCCAGCCGAATCTGCTTCTTGCCGCTCTTGAGCATGTCCTTGTTCAGGAAGTCGATCAGCTTAGCGGCCTCCGGCGTTCCTTGTTCCCACTCGATTCCGGCGTACACGTCCTCGGTATTCTCGCGGTAGATGGTCAGGTTCATGCGTTCGGGATGTTTCACCGGCGAAGGTGTGCCCTTGTAATACTTCACCGGGCGCACGCAGGCATAGAGGTCCAGAATCTGCCGCAGCGCCACGTTCAGGGAGCGGATACCGCCGCCCACCGGGGTTGTCAGTGGTCCCTTGATGGCCACGCGAAATTCGCGGAGGGCAGCGATGGAATCATCCGGCAGCCAGCTCTGGAATTTCGCCATTGCCTTTTCGCCGGCAAAAATCTCGTACCACGCAATGCGCCTCTTGCCCCCGTAGGCCTTCTCCACGGCGGCGTCGAATACGCGCACCGACGCCTTCCAGATGTCGCGCCCCGTGCCATCGCCCTCGATGAAGGGAATAATTGGATTGTCAGGTACCTGGTAGCGCCCGTTGCTGTAGGTGATCCGGGCGCCGTTCGCCGGGACCGGAAGACCGTTGTAAGAAGCCGCCATTTGCTACACCTCCGCTTGTCGGTTAAGAAATCAAGCAATTATAAAGAACCGCCATGAACAACGAGAAATGACGCAGATCACACCGGGTTGTGACCTGGTCACAAAGCGGTCTCGGGAGGTTATTTCCGCGCAATCCGTTCCGCCAGGCCGCTACCGTTACAATCAGGCCATGTGGTTCCGCAAGGCGGCTCGCTTCCTCAACCATAGACTGGCAATCTTCCCGCTGATTTTGGCGACTCTGCTTTCCCCGTCACAGGGCACGGCGCAACAGGGACCGCCTGCTGCGGTCCCGGGCAGCGCAGGCCCTCCGCCGGCCAACCCATCGTTCAATCTTCCGGCTCACCCCTTTTGGGATCGCGAGAACTTGCTGCTGTTTTCCGGGGTAGCTGTGTTCCGAGGCCTGGACTATGCCTCCACCCGCAACATGCAGGCCCGTGGACGCGAAGAGATCCTGCTGCCGGACGATGTGGTCAACAATTCCGGCGGATTTGCTGCTCTGGAAGCAGCTGGAACCGCGGCGTCCGTCGGTTTGTCCTACTGGATGCATCGCACCGGCCATCACAAACTGGAGCGCTGGGTTTCTGTCGTTCATATTGGCGTGGCAGGCTTTGGCGACGCTCGGAACTATGCCCTCAAATCCAAGCACCCGGTCGCTCCCTGACCTGCGCCCCTTCGTCCGGCAGACCGGTATGAACCGGGAACTTTCCTCTTGCCCCCGGCGTATGGTATGAAGAGATAAGTTTGTCTTTAGGAGCAGGCATGTCTCGACTCCGCGTCGCATGTTTCTTTGCTTTGGCCCTGATCACCGTATTCTCGAGGTTGGCCGCGGCTAGCGATACCCAGGAACGCTTTCAGATGGGTCACGATATTCGGATCGCCGCCGACGAGAAAGTGGGCGATGTCTCCTGCCTCAACTGCTCAGTCCACATTCTCGGCCACGTACAGGGCGATGTGTTTGCCTTGCACGGCAACGTGACCCTGGAGAGCGGCGCATCGGTATCGGGCGACATCAGCACCTTGATTGGCGACGTACGGATGGAGTCCGGGTCGAGCATCAACGGCGACGTAGCCGCGATTGCGGGTGGCGTGCGACGGCAGCCACAGTCCAC
>Ga0335079_10009808_pt1 | contig 10909 bp, 11 predicted proteins | sample Lox_Sample_33_FD_206719 | JGI IMG/M metagenome (GOLD analysis project Ga0335079, IMG submission 206719) | Soil microbial communities from Loxahatchee National Wildlife Refuge, Florida, United States - Lox_Sample_3.3 | ecosystem: Environmental > Terrestrial > Soil > Wetlands | place: USA... | reverse complement strand
GACACCTATTACTACATGCTCGCAGGCGACACCGACATCGATGTCACGCACGATTTTCTCGCGCAGTTCGGCTTTGGCGCCGAGACTGGCATTGACATCGAAGGCGAGCTCCCGGGCGTGCTGCCATCGCGCGATTGGAAGCGCCAGCGGTTCTCCGGCAAGAATTACCGCGAGGAGCAACGAAAATGGTATCTTGGTGACTCGATCTCGGCCGGCATCGGCCAAGGTTACAACGCGTTCACGCCGATGCAGCAGGCGATGGCGATCGCTACCATCGCCAACGATGGGATCGGCTTCCGGCCGCACCTCGTGCACAGCGTCGAGAACGTGAGGACGGGTGAGCTGCGCGAATACGTGCCGGAGGTTGCGCACCGTCTATCGGTCAAGCCGGAGAACCTCGCAGTCATCAGGAATGCGCTGATCGGGGTTCCGCGCGAAGGAACCAGCGCTCGCGCCTTCGTCGGCGCCAAGTACGTTTCCGCAGGCAAGACGGGAACCGCACAGCTCTTCTCAATCAAGGAAGGAGAGAAGTATCAGAGCGGACGCGTGGACGAGCGCCTGCGTGACCACGCTTGGTATCTCGCCTACGCGCCGGCCGAGTCGCCCAGGATTGCGCTGGCAGTGCTGGTCGAAAACGGCGGCTTCGGCGCGCAGGCGGCGGCGCCGATCGCGCGCGCGGTCTTCGACTACTACCTGCTCGGCGTGACGCCGGGCGGCGGGTCCGGGGAATCGGCTCGCGAAGGCGACGACGAGAGCGACTGATGGCGAATCTCGTTGCCTTGCTCGCCAAGCTCTGGGAACGGCTCGCGCGGCCGGTTGACAGCCTGCTGATGGCCGCGGCCCTGGCGTTGGTCGGGGTTGGGCTGGTCACGCTCTTCTCGGCCACAGAGCAGAATATCGCCCGCGTGCTGGGGCAGGCGGCCTCGCTCGGCCTGGCACTGGTCCTGATGTGGGTCGTTGCCAACATCTCGCCGCAGCAGCTCTCGCGCGTCGCCCTGCCGCTCTACGTGATCTCATTCTTCCTGCTCGTCGCGGTGGCGGCCGGGGGAACGGTCGTCAACGGCGCGCGCCGCTGGCTCAACCTCGGCGTGGGGCGGATCCAGCCCTCGGAGCTCATGAAGATAGCGCTGCCGCTGATGCTCGCGTGGTACTTCCAGAGGCGCGAGGCGCGGATCAACCTGGGCGACTTCCTCGTCGCGGCCGTGCTGATCGCCGCTCCGGTGTGGCTGATCGAGCGCGAGCCCGATCTCGGCACGGCGCTCATGATCGGGGCCTGCGGGTTCTACGTGCTGTATCTCGCCGGGCTGTCGTGGAAGATCATCGTTGCCCTCGGCGTGGCGGCTGCCGCCGCCGTGCCGCTCGTGTGGCCGCACCTGCATGCCTACCGCCAGGAGCGCATCCTCACCTTTCTCGATCCGTCGCGCGATCCGCTCGGTGCCGGCTACCACAGCGCGCAGGCGTCGATCGCTCTGGGCTCCGGGGGTGTGATCGGCAAGGGCTGGCTCAACGGCACCCAGACGCATCTCGATTTCCTGCCCGAACGGCACACCGATTTCATCTTCGCCGTGTTCGGCGAGGAGTTCGGGCTCATCGGGAACGCGGTTCTGCTGGTGCTCTACCTACTGCTCATCGGGCGTGCGCTGGTGATCACGGCCAATGCGTCCACGCTGTTCGCGCGCCTGGTTGCCGGCTCGATAACGTTGATGTTCTTCACCTACGCTTTCGTGAACATGGCGATGGTGAGCGGCCTGCTGCCGATCGTTGGCGTGCCGCTGCCGCTGATCTCCTTCGGCGGAACGGCCCTGGTGAGTCTCTTCGTGGGATTGGGCATCCTTATGAGCGTGCAGGCGAATCGCAAGCTCGTGAAGACGTAGCGACCGCCGCCAGTGGACGTGGACGGCGGGCGGGCGAAGTATAATCCGCGCTCATATGTCGTCGCTCGACGGGGGTCGGAACCGCGCCCGCGCTGCTGCAGGCGCCCTGATCGCCGGCGTCGTTCAGATTCTTCTCGGTTGTACGCCCGCGCCGCCGAAGCCCGAAACCGCGACTGCTTCGGCACCCCCATCTTCCTCACGCCCCGGCGGCTATTACAAGGACGACGGCCCGGGCGAGAATCCGCCCGCGAATCTCGACGCGATCGCCGAGCCTACGCCGCGCGTCGAGCCGCTCAATCGTTTCGCGAACCGGCCGTACTCCGTGTTCGGTCGCGAATACGTTCCGGCGACGAGCCTGCGGCCGTACAAGGAGCGCGGGATCGCCTCGTGGTACGGGCGCAAGTTCCACAACCAGAAGACATCGACCGGAGAGACCTACGACATGTACGCGATGACCGCCGCGCATCCGACGCTCCCGGTGCCCTCCTATGCGCGAGTGACCAATCTCGCCAACGGCAAGAGCGTCGTGGTCCGGGTCAACGATCGCGGCCCGTTTCACGCCGGCAGAATCATCGATCTGTCGTATGCGGCTGCCTGGCGCATCGGCATCGCGCAGAAGGGTAGCGGGGAAGTCGAGGTCGAGAGCATCGTGCCCTCAGGCGCACCGGTCAACGTCGCAGCGCAACCGCTGCCGCCGGTCGCGAGCGCTCCAAGCATCGCTCCGGCAGCACCCGTCGCGCAGGAGACGAGCGGCTATGTGGTGCAGCTCGGCGCCTTCGCGAACAACGCCAATGCCCAGGTTTTCATCGCCCACCTGGCGAACCAAACTAGCGGCCTCGGCGTCGAAGCGAAGGTGCACCAAGCCGACGGCCTGTTCCGGGTGGTCGTCGGGCCGTATCCGACGCGGGAGGAGGCGGGCAGGGCGAGCGAGCGCCTGCGCGTCGCGCTTGGACTGGAGAACATGGTGAAGGCGCAATGACCCGAGCAGCAACCACGGCGGTCCGCCGAATGCACCGGCTGCTCGGCATCGTGGCGCTCGCTGGCGCGCTCTGTGCCGGCCCTGCAGGCGCACAGCTCACCATCGAGATCATCGGCGGCGGCGCGACGACGGTGCCGATCGCGATCGTTCCGTTCGCGGGCGAGGCAACCTACCCGTATCCGCTCACCAGCATCGTCGGCGCGGATCTCGCTCGCAGCGGCCTGTTCAAGCTGATCGATCCAGCTGCGGTCACGCCGCGGCCGACCCGACCCGAGGAAGTCCGCTTCGGCGATTGGAGCGCTCGCGGGGCCGACGCGGTCGTGGTCGGCGGCGTGACGCCGCGCACCGACGGCAAAGTCGAAGTCCGGTTTTTTCTGCTCGACGTGGTCAAACAGACGCAGCTTGCCGGCTTCTCCTACGTGGTGACCCCGGTGCAGTTCCGCACGACCGCGCACCAGATCGCCGACATCATCTACGAGAAGCTCACGGGAGACGTCGGCGTGTTCAGCACGCGCATCGCGTATATCGGCAAGCAGGGCGCCCACTACGAGCTGCTCGTCGCCGATGCCGACGGCTACAACCCGCAGTCGATCGTCACCTCCAACGAGCCGCTGCTCTCGCCGGTCTGGTCGCCCGACGGCAGCCGCATCGCCTATGTCTCGCTCGAGAACAAGAAGCCGATCATCTATGTGCAGTCGCTCGCGACCGGACAGCGTCAGGTGCTCGCCAACTTCCGCGGCAGCAACAGCGCGCCGGCGTGGGCGCCGGATGGCAACCGCCTCGCCGTTACCCTCTCGCGCGACGGCGGCTCGCAGATCTACCTCATCAACGCCGACGGCAGCGGGGTTACCCGGCTGATGAATTCGCCGGGCATCGACACCGAAGCGAACTTCTCTCCCGACGGAAAGTCGATACTGTTCACATCGGATCGCGGCGGGAGCCCGCAGATATACCGGCTCACACTCGCCACGGGTACGGTGGAGCGCATGACCTTCGAGGGGAATTACAATGTATCGCCGCGCCACCTTCCCGACGGCAAGGGATTCATCTTCGTGCGGCGCGATGGCGGCCGCTTCAACTTGGCGAGCGAGGATTTCGCCACGCGGCAGGTGCAGATCTTGACGCAGGGCTCGCTCGACGAATCGCCCTCGCTTGCGCCTAACGGCAAGCTGATCCTGTACGCGTCCGAGAACGGGGGGCGTGGTATATTGGCCGCAGTCTCCAGCGACGGCCGCGTCAAGCAGCGTCTGACCGCGGCGGCAAGTGATGTGCGCGAGCCCGCATGGGGCCCGCTGCCGAAGAAATGACCTCGAACACCGGAGATAAACCGATGAATCGATCAAGCTCTGCTCGTCCCATTCCCATCTTCTTGGCCGCCGTTGCGCTCCTCGCCCTGCTCGGCGGCTGCGCGAGCAAGCCCACGGCGGAGACCGGCGCCCCGGTGGAGGAGCGCACCCCTGCCGCCGGCGCGGGCGCGGCAACGTCGGGCACGACAGGCGCGGGCGTCACGGGAACCGCCACGGGCGCGCAGGGCAATCCACTCAAGGATCCGCGCAGCCCGCTGTCCAAGCGCAGCGTTTATTTCGAGTTCGACAGCTACACCGTCAAGGACGAATACAAGCCGCTCATCGAGGCGCACGCCAAGTACCTGCAGGCGAACCGCAACGCGAAGATGACTATCCAGGGCAACGCCGACGAGCGCGGCAGCCGGGAATACAACATCGCCCTCGGACAGCGCCGCGCCGAGACGGTCAAGCGCATGATGCTGCTCTACGGGGCAACGGACGTGCAGATCGAAACCGTGAGCTTCGGCAAGGAGAAGCCGAAGAACGGTGGTCACGACGAAGGCGCCTGGGCAGAGAACCGGCGCGACGACTTCGTTTACGCGGGTGAGTGACGGACAGCGCAGTGCTCTTTTCTGCGCTCTGAGCACTGCGGGGGAGCGGCCGGAGTGAGCAGGCGAGTACCTCGCGTTCTCTTCGCGCTCACGCTTGCGCTGGCGGCGACGTCGGCGCGAGCGGCGCTGTTTCCCGACGAGGAGGCGCGCAAGAGCGTCGATGCGCTCACCCAGCGCATCAACCAGCTCGAAGGGCGGGTGAACGGCCTCGAGAGCACGGTGAAAAGCCAAGGGCTGGTCGACCTGCTCAAGGACATCGAGCAAATCAAGAGCGACATCGCCGCCCTGCGCGGCCAGCAGGAAGTGCTTACCTATGAGCTCGAGCAGGCGCAGAAGCGCCAGCGCGACCTCTACATCGATCTCGACGGACGGCTGCGCAAGCTCGAAACCGCGACGAGCGCGCCGGCCGGGCCTGCGCCCGCTCCCGATGCGGGTGCGACGCCTCCCGCAGCGGCGAACGCATCGCTGCCGGGGACCGCTGCGCGTGGGTCGCCACCCGCGAGTAATTCCCCGTCGCTTCCGCCGGCCCCCACCTGGCAACCCGGAACGCGCGTGCCACCGAGCGCGGTCGATCTCGCGACCGAGCAGCGCGCCTACGACACAGCGCTCGATCAATTCAAGAACGGGAGCTATCCGGCGGCGATCACGGGCTTACAGTCGTTCGTGCGGACCTATCCGCGCAGCCCGCTCGCTCCTTCGGCCGTGTACTGGACGGGCAACGCCCAATACGCGCAGCGCGACTTTCGCGCGGCGATCGCCACGCAGCGCTCGCTGATCTCGACTTATCCCGACAGCCAGAAGGTTCCCGACGCGCTTCTCAACATCGCGAGCTCCCAGAGCGAGCTCGGCGACAGCGCCGGCGCGAGACGCACGCTCGAGGATCTCGTCTCGCGCTACCCGACCTCCGAGGCGGCGGGCAAGGCGCGGCAACGGCTGTCCGCGCGCTGAGCTGAGCTCCCGACGGTGAGCTTCGCCACCCGGCTCATCGCCTGGCAGAGAATCCACGGCCGGCGCGATCTGCCGTGGCAGCGCACGCGCGACCCGTACCGCATCTGGTTGTCGGAAATCATGCTGCAGCAGACGCAGGTCGCGACGGTCATCCCCTACTACGAGCGCTTCCTCGCGGCGTTTCCCGACGTCGCGAACCTCGCTGCGGCGCCGCTCGAGCGCGTGCTCGAGCTCTGGAGCGGGCTCGGCTACTATCGCCGCGCCCACCTCGCACACGAGGCCGCGCGAACGGTCGTGGCGGAGCATGGCGGAGCGTTTCCGCGCGACGCGGCGGCGCTCGCCGCGCTTCCCGGCATCGGCCGCACGACTGCGGCGGCGATCGCCGCCTTCTCGAGTGGAAGGCGCGCCGCGATTCTCGACGGCAATGTGAAGCGTGTGTTCGCGCGGCACGAGGGCATCGACGGGTTTCCGGGCGAGGCGAAGGCAGAGCAGCGTCTGTGGCGAGTCGCCGAAGCGCTGCTGCCGGCGCGCGAGGTTGCGACCTACACACAGGCGCTGATGGATCTTGGCGCGACGGTATGTCTGCGCGCACGGCCGAAATGCGAGCGCTGCCCGGTGGCAGACGATTGCGTCGCCCGCCGCGACGGTCGAATCGAGGAATTGCCTGCGCCGCGCCCGAAGAGACCGCTGCCGCAGCGCGAGCTGACCGTGCTGCTCATCGAGCGCAAAGGCGAAGTGTTGCTCGAACGGCGCCCGCCGACCGGGATCTGGTCGGGCCTCTGGAGCCTGCCCGAGGTCGAGACCGGGCGCGACATCGCCGCACATTGCCGGTCTCGCTTCCGCATGAAGGTCGCACCGCAACGGCCACTGCCGGCGATTGAGCACGGCTTCACGCATTTCCGCCTGCGGCTGCACCCGCAGCCATGCTCGGTGCGGGAAGGTGCGGACAGAGCCGAAGAGCCGGGACTGCTCTGGCTGCCGCTCGCGGAGGCCGCCGGCGCTGCGCTGCCCGCGCCGATCAAGAAGCTGCTGCGCGAGCGCGCAAGCGCCTGATCACCTATTTCGAGCTGGGCGCGGGAAGCTCACGCAGGTCCGCGGGAAGCAGCGCATCGGCGCGCTCGCCGTAGGCGTCGCGGAACGCTGCAAGCTCCCTCGCAGCGTCGTCGAATCGACCTTCGCCACGCAGATCGCGAATCAGCTTGACCCAATCGTCGACGCCGGGCGGCGCGGTCTTGAGCTTCGCCGGTGCGAAGGCCTGAGCCCGCGCGGGAGATGCTGCGCCTCCTTGTGTGAGCGGCACGGCGCCAAGCGCCCGGGCGTCCTTCCGCGCAGCGGAGGGCAAGGACTGCGCTGCGCCGGGCGCATTCTGCATCTCGGTGCCGGTGCCCGGCGGTGGAGGCACGTCGGCTTCGCGCGGCGGGGCGGGCGGTGCTGGCGGAGCGCGAGATTGCGGTTCCGACGTTGCGGGGAAGGGTTCGCTTCGCGGAGCGCTTTGCGGCGTGCCTGCATTGTTCACGGGAGCCGCCTGCTCGATTTCCTTCTTCAGCGTGCCGCGACCTGGAGCGGCCCTGTCCACGGCGATGCCGGCCGGCGCGGGCGCAGAATCGCGCGATGGTGCCGGCGTGGCCGGACCAGGCGTGGCCGGCGCAAACGCGGGTGACGCGCTTGGCGTAGCGGAGGCCTCCGCGTCGCGCTTCAGGCCGCCGATGGTGCCGGTGACGGCTACCGGCGCGACCTCTTCCGGGGGCGTGAGCTGCAGCAGCCCGACGGCGATAACGGCCACCATCGCAGCGGCGGCCAGCGGATACCACCAATGCTTGTCGCGCGAGCGCCGCGGCTTCGCCTCGACCGCGCGCCGCGCCGCGGCGCGGATCGCCTCGTCGATGACCGTCGAAGGCTCCTCGCGGCTCGCGCTGCGCCATGCGGCATCGACGCGCGAGTCGCGCTCGGTTCCGCTCATCCTGCTTCCTCGCGCATGTCCTCGTCCAAGTCGTTCAGCTGTGCGCGCAGCTTGGCGATGGCGTAGCGCAGCCGGCTCTTCACGGTCTCCGCGCCGACGCCGGTCAGCTCGGCGATCTCCGCGAGCGACAAGTCGGCCTCCTGTTGCAGCAGGAAAGCCTCACGCTGGCTTGCCGGCAATGCCTCGACCGCGGCGTGCAGGCGCAGGGCGAGCGCGCGGCCCTCCGCGCGGACCTCGGGTTGGGCGCCGCGTGCCGCGGGCAACTCGAGCACGGCGTCCTCGTGCATCTCATCATCGGCGGAGACGAGCGCGAGGTGGCCGCTCGCGCGGAAGTGATCGACCATGCGATTGTGCGCGATCCGGTAGAGCCAGGTCGTGAACTTGGCGGTGGGGAGATAGCTCGCACGCGCGCGCACCAGGTTCATCCATACATCCTGGAACAATTCATCTGCAAGGCCCGGCTGGCGACACTGCCGCAACAGATAGCGGTAGACGCCGCCGCGGTGGCGCCCGTACAGCGCATCGAATGCACCCGCGTCACCTGCGGCGTAGGCGAGCATGAGTTCCTCGTCGCTGCGCTCGGCGGGAACGGGCATGGCCCGCCCAGTATGCGAGGCGGGCCGTGCTGAGGCAAGTGACCATGGGTGCGCGGCAGCTGCTCCTTAACGCGGCGACTCGTGTCGACGCTATCGCGCCTTCGGGTCCGGGACGAAGCGCCCGTCGGGGAACGGATCGGCCCGGAACCGGGCAAGCGGCGGCGTGGCGAGCGGAACGCCCTGCGCCAGCAGATTCTCGTACGAGTCGTAGTAGATCGTGATGGTCTCATCCGGCGTGTCGCTCGCGCGCTCGAACTGCGTGTAGCTCGCATAGGAAGTCTCGCTGCGACCGTGGCCCGTGCCGAGCTTCTCCTGCGGCGCGAGCGCGCCCAGCGTGGCCGCCTTCGCCGCATCCGCAGCCGGGGCCGGAGCCGATTGCGCCTCGGCGCGCGCGTCCTTGCGCACCGGCGCGCCGAGCGCAACCGGGCGGATCCTCTCGCGAAAGACCGCCACGCCGATGACTCCGACGTTGTCCGGCCGACCGGTGCGCGCGGCGTAGGAATCGGGAAGCGCGGTGAAGTAGAACGCAGCGGTGCGCGACATGCTCTTGCGCCAGCCCGCGATGTCGGCGCTCTCTCCGGACGCGAGGACGTAGCCCGACTGCAGCTGTGCAGCGGTCTCGCCGGTGATCACGTTGACGCCGTCGACGCTCATCACGGTCAGAACGCGGCCACCGCTGGCGTTGCGCACGCGGATCGCATACTCGTTGCCGGGTTTGCCCACGACGTACCGACGGCCCTGATACCAGTACACCGGCAGCACGCGGCCTTCGCTGCGGTCGAAGACCTCGACCGAGGTCTGCGTTGCGCCTTGAGGCCAGTGCGCGAAGGCGCCGTCATCGGGCGCGAGCGCAACCGCTGCGCCCAGCAGGGCGAGCGCCGTCATCGATCTTCCTCGTTGCCACATGAGTCTTCTCCTTCTGCCGCGGCGGGATTGCGCGGTCCGGACGTATAAACGAGACGGCGGCCAAAACGGGGTTAGATGCGATAATTCGCGCCTCGCGTGCCCGCCGCAATGACCGATCCCGCACACGTAACGGCGCTCGTGGCCTGGAGCGGCTTCGCGCTCGCGTTCGTCTTCGGCGCAGTGGCGACCCGGGTCAACTTCTGCACCATGGGCGCGGTGAGCGACGTGGTGACGATGGGCGACTGGCGGCGGATGCGCATGTGGCTGCTCGCAATCGCGGTAGCGATCGTCGGCGCGACCTGGCTCGAGGCGACGGGGCTCGTCGATCTCGGCAAATCGCTCTACACCGCGCCGAGGGTCCCCTGGGCCTCGCACCTCGTCGGCGGCTTTCTCTTCGGCTTCGGCATGACGCTCGCATCGGGCTGCGGCAGCAGGCTGCTGCTGCGCCTCGGCGCCGGAAACCTCAAGTCGCTCGTGGCGCTGATCGTGCTCGGGCTCTCCGCGTACACGACGCTCAAGGGCCTCTTCGGCGTGTGGCGCGTGAACACGCTCGACACGCTGCGCTTCGATACCGCCGCATTCGGCGCCACGCACTCCGACCTCGGCGAGATCCTGACCGCACTCTCGGGCGGGGCGTCGGTGAAGGTCGCGCTATCGCTTGCCATCGCGGCGGCCGTTGCCGCGTTCGCGCTCGCCAGCACGGAATTCCGCCAAAGCAGGACGATGGTCGGCGGCGCGCTCGCGATCGGGGCGATCATCGTCGCCGGGTGGTACGTCACGGGGCATCTCGGGCACATCGCCGAGGATCCGCGGACGCTCGAGGAGGCGTATCTGGGAACCAACTCCGGCAGGCCCGAGTCGTACAGCTTCGTCGCGCCCGTGGGCTACACTCTGGAGCTGCTGCTCCTCTGGAGCGACAAGTCACGAATCGTTACATTCGGCATCGCGGGCGTGCTGGGGATGGTGGCAGGAGCGGCGGGGATGACCCTCGCCACGCGCAGTTTTCGATGGGAGGGCTTCACGTCGACCGAGGATCTTGTCAACCACATCGTCGGTGGCGTGTTAATGGGTTTCGGGGGGGTCACGGCGCTGGGTTGCACGATCGGCCAGGGGCTGACCGGCCTGTCCACCTTGGCGCTGGGCTCGCTGCTCGCGTTTTGTGCGATCATCGCGGGCTGCGTTACGGCGTTGAGGTATCAGTATTGGAGGGCGGAGTAGCCGGCCGTCGCGAGAGCGACGGCGGGAGCGAACGGGATCATGATCGTCTACGATCTTGTGTGTGCACGCCAGCACCCCTTCGAGGGGTGGTTCGGCTCGGCGGAAGACTTCGCTCGCCAGCGCGCAGCGGAGCTCATCCGCTGCCCGATCTGCGATGACGCGGCGATCGAGAAGCGGCCGTCGGCGCAGGTACGGGTCGGGCAGCAGCAGACGGAGCAGGATCCGAAGCCGGTCGAAGAGTCACCCGAAAAGCCGGCGCAGGTCGCCATCGGCGGCGATGCCGAATTGCTGAAACTCGTGCGGCGTCTTGTCGCCGATACCGAGAACGTCGGCCGCGCCTTTCCCGAGGAAGCACGCAAGATTCATTATGAGGAAGCGCCAAAGCGAGGCATCCGCGGTCAGGCAACGCCCGACGAAGCCAAGGACCTGCGTGACGAGGGCATCGAATTCATGTCGCTGCCCGGATTCCTGACCCGCGATCTGCATTGAAGCTGACCCGGCCCGGGCGGCGGCCGCATGGATGATATAATT
>Ga0335079_10009807_pt1 | contig 10909 bp, 10 predicted proteins | sample Lox_Sample_33_FD_206719 | JGI IMG/M metagenome (GOLD analysis project Ga0335079, IMG submission 206719) | Soil microbial communities from Loxahatchee National Wildlife Refuge, Florida, United States - Lox_Sample_3.3 | ecosystem: Environmental > Terrestrial > Soil > Wetlands | place: USA... | reverse complement strand
ATAGCCGAACGCCTGCGGCTCGATCATGAGCACGGCGTCGGCGCACTGTTGGGCCCGTCCCATGGCCCATTCTCGCACGTCCCGTGCCGCGGCTGACTTCGCCCTGCTACTTGATGAGGCGCAGCGGTCGGGCGTCCTGGGTCCCGGTTGCCTCCAGCATGTCGAGCGCCGGTAAGCGCTGGGTGAGATCCAGCGGATCGCCGGTCAGATAGCGGGCGCAATCCTCGGCCGTAGCCGGGCGGGCGAACAGATAACCCTGCGCGTACGCGCAGCCCAGGTGGCGCAGCTTCTCGAGCTGCGGCCATCCCTCGATGCCCTCGGCGACCACCTCGATGTGCAGGTGCCGCGCCATGGCGATGATGGCGCTCACGATCGCGAGATCCGACATGTCCGTCACCAGGTCGCGCACGAAGCTGCGGTCGATCTTGAGTGTGTCGACGCGCCAGCGTTTGAGGTACGACAGGCTCGAGTAGCCGGTGCCGAAATCGTCGATGGCGATGTGGACGCCGAGCTCGCGCAGCTTGGCGACCGCGTCCTGCGCCGCTTCGCGGGCGCGCTGCTCACGGCGCTCGAACACGGCGCTCTCGGTCAGCTCGACCTGCAGCATCGAGGGCTCGAGCCCGTGCTCCTTGGTGAGCCTGGTGATCGAGTCGGCGAGGTTCGAGCGCTGCAGCTGCACCGCGGACACGTTGAGCGCGACCGGCACCGGAGTCGCGCCCGCCCGCCGCCAGCCCACCATGTCCTCGATCGCGCGCTGCAGTACGAAATCCCCGATAGGGACGATCAGGCCCGCATCCTCGGCGATGCGCACGAAGCGCTCGGGCCGCACGAATCCCTGGCTCGGATGCCGCCAGCGCATCAGTGCCTCGAGCGCCACCACGCGATGCGACTCGATGTCGACGATCGGCTGGTAGTGCACCTCGAGCTGGCGGGTCTGCAGCGCGGTGCGCAGCGATCCCTCGACCGCGATGCGCTCCTTGAGGCGCCGATCCATCGCGGGACTGAAGAGCTGGAAGTTGTTGCGGCCGCGGTCCTTCGCCTGGTACATGGCGGTGTCGGAGTGGCGCAGCAGCTCGCCCATGTCGAGGCCGTCGCGCGGATAGAGCGCCACGCCGATGCTCACCGTGGTGACCAGCGTGCGCCCGTCGACCACCATCGGGGCGCTGAGCGCCTGGTTGATGCGCTCGGCCGCCTCGTTCACCTTGTCGGTGTTCTTGACGTCCTTCATCACCACCACGAACTCATCGCCCCCCATGCGCACCACCACGTCCTGGGAGCGCATGGTCGAGCGGATACGTTGCGCGACGGTCTTCAGGAGCTTGTCGCCCGTCTCGTGTCCGCGCGAGTCGTTGACATGCTTGAAGCGGTCGAGATCGAGGAACAGCACCGCGAGCAGCGTCCCCTTCTCCTTCGCCTCCGCGATGGCGTCGGGGAGATGGGCGGCGAGATAGAGCCGGTTGGGGAGGCCGGTGAGCTGATCATGGTGCGCAAGGTGATCGAGGCGCTGATGCCGCTCGAGCATCTGGCTCTCGACCACGCGGCGCACGGTCACGTCGTGCACGGTGACCGCCAGCACCGGCCGCCCGTCCAGATCGAGCCGGTGAGCCGTGGCCTCGACGTTGCGAAGCGAGCCGTCTTTGCAGCGCTGGCGCATCTCGACCGGCGCGCGGGCGGTGGCATCCTGGAGCCGCGCGAGCAGCACGCGCTCGTCAGCGGCACCCTCGGCGCTGAAGAGCTGGGCGAAGCGCAGCTCGCGGACTTCGTCGTGTGAATAGCCGGTATTGCGCAGCGCCGCCGGGTTGGCCGCGACGATCTGCAGCCTGGCGGGGTCGAGGACGAGCGCGGTCGTGGGCCACTGCTCGAACACGGCCTGGCGGGCCGCGTCGGTACCGGGAGCGAGCCGGCGCCAGCGCATGAAGTACCACACGCCGAAGCCGAGTGCGGCACACCAAAGTCCGGCTAGGGCGCCGAGGCCGAATGCCAAATGATTCACGCTGCTTCCCTACGTCGAGCCTGGAAAGTTTGGCGGAAGCGGCTTGGGCGCGGCCGTGCGCTGCGCACAGTTTGCGTCGCGGAACGGCGACGAAAGCGTGTTCCCGAGAGCTGGGTCGCGCCCGGGCCGTGTGCTCAAAACCATTTGACTTACAAGGGAATTCTGACTTACGTCAAGCGGACGTGCGGCTTGCGGCTTCGCAGGAGGCCGTGACGGACGCGCCGCGCTCGATCGCCGCGCCTGAGCCTTCCACGATCACGGCATTCTCACCAAACATAACGCCGCGGAGCTCCCTGCTGAAGCGGAATTGCCTGAGCGTCGGGGCGGGATCGGTGGATGGCTCGCCGCTGCTCTGGTCGATCGAGGGAATCGTGCAGCGGATGCAGGGCTTCACGAGCCGCAGCGTCACGGGGCCGAAGGTCAGCGTGTCGATCGAGTCCTCGGCCCAGGCGGGAAAGCCGCCGAGCACGATGTTGGGACGGAACCGCTCCATGGGAATGCGCTCAGGTAACCGCCCATTCAGGTCCTCGAGCGAAGCCTCGTTGCAGACGAGCACCGGATAGCCGTCGGGAAAGCCGATCGGCGCGGGTGTGGCGCCGGCGAACTTCGGGTTCGCGACGCGCCCCATGTCGGCTGCCACACGCATCAGGCGCGCGGACTCCCCGAGCGCGCGGCTCACCCATTCATGCGCCTCGCTCCCCTGGTCGATGCCGACGCAGGCATCGTCCCAGACCTTGACGGCCGCGCGCGCGCCGCCCGCATCGAGCGGCACGGAGAGCGCGGGCAACCCCGGAGCATTCAGCGCCAGCGCGCCCGGCCGCACCTCCGGCACGATGCGCGCCAGCCGCGGGTGGCTGCGCTGGCTGAGGAACACGCCCCGGCTGTTGACGATCATCCACTGCCGGTCCCACTCGAGCCCGGTCGCGGTGAGGAGAACGCGCGCGCGCGCGACGCCGCGTGCCGACTTCACCGGGTAGACGAACAGACCTGTGATGGAGCCCTGCATCGCGTGCACTTCGGCCTCGGGGCGTGCGCCGGAGCTAAGTCTGCCATATGCTGCCTGCCCTGCCCGTGAAGGAGGCGCGCATGGCGAGGCCCAGGAAGCCGCACAAGAAGTCCCCGGCCCGCGCGGGCGGGATCAGCCGCACGGTGATCACCGCGGCGGTGAGCGCCAGCGTCATATTCGGCGGACCTCAGGCGCTCGGCCGCACCCAGAAGCCTCCGCTCTACGGCCAGCACTGGATGGCGGTGACGGGCAAGCCGATCGCGGCGAGCGCCGGCGCGCAGATCTTCGCGCGCGGCGGCAATGCCGTGGATGCCGCGTGCGCCATGCTCGCGGCGACCGCGACCGCGTGGACCACGCTCTCCTGGGGCGGCGAGACGCAGGCACTCATCTTCAATCCCAACACCGGCAAAGTGATCGCCATCAATGGGCTCGGCGTTGCGCCCAGCGGCGCGACGCCCGAGTTTTTTCACAAGATGGGGCTCAAGTACCCGCCCGAATACGGCCCGCTCGCCGCCGTGACCCCCGGCACCCCAGGGGGCCTCATGACCATGCTGGCCGAGTACGGGACCCGGAGTCTCGCCGAGGTGCTCGCGCCTGCCATCGAGATGGCCGACGGCTTTCCGATGGATCTGGCCCTCTCCAACACCATCGAGCACTACAAGGAGCAGCTCAGGCAGTGGCCGGACTCCCGCCGTGTGATGCTGCCGCACCTGGGATCCGCGCACGAGGGCCCCGCGCCGGGTGAGATGTTCCGCCAGCCCGATCTCGCCGTCAGCTTGCGCAAGCTGGTCGAGGCCGAGCGCGAGGCGCTCAAATCGGGCAAGGACCGCAAGGCCGCGATCTATGCCGCCTATGACCGCTTCTACCGAGGCGACATTGCCAGGGACCTGGTGCACGCGGTGCGTGAGCTCGGGGGTCTCTTCACCGCGGAGGATCTGGCGAACTGGAAGGTGAAGATCGAGGAGCCGGTCCACACTACTTACAAAGGCATCGAGGTCTACAAGCTCCAGCCCTGGGTGCAGGGCCCGGTGATGCTGCAGGCTCTCAACATCCTCGAGAACTTTGATCTCAAGTCGATGGGCTACGACAGCGCCCGCTACATCCACACCCTCTATCAGGCGATGAATCTCGCTTACGCCGACCGTGACTTCTACTACGGCGACCCGAGCTACTCGCCCGCGCCGCCGATCGCCGGACTCCTCTCCAAGGATTACGCGCGCGAGCGCGCCAGGCTGGTGCTTCCCGACCGGAACGATCCCGACATCCGCCCGGGCGATCCCTATCCCTATCAGGGCGGCAAGAACCCGTTTCGCAGGTATCTCGACGCCTGGCACTCGAAGATGCCGGCGCAGGCTCCGGTGTCGATGGAGGAGTTCGACCGTACGTTCCGCTTGGGGACCACCAGCGTACAAGCGGCCGATGACAAGGGCTGGGCGGTGTCGGTGACGCCGAGCGGCGGCTGGACGCCCGCGGTGATCGCCGGCCACACCGGCATCGGGCTGTCCCAGCGCATGCAGAGCTTCGTGCTCGATCCACGCGACAACCCTTACAACGTGCTCGAGCCTGGCAAGCGACCGCGCGCGACGCTCACCCCGTCGATGGCCCTGAAGGACGGCAAGCCCTACCTCGTCTTTTCGGTGCAGGGGGGCGACACCCAGGATCAGAACCTGCTGCAGTTCTTCTTGAACGTCGTCGAGTTCGGCATGTCGATTCAGGAAGCCACCGAGGCCGCCAACATCACCAGCTATCAGATGCGCGACTCCTTCGGCCAGCACGAGTCGTTCCCTGGCCGCATCACGCTCAACAGCGAGACCCCGGCGTGGGTGAGGACCGAGCTCGAGCGCATGGGCTACAAGCCCGAGTACGAGGAGCGCACCTCAGGTCCCCTCACGGCGATCTTCGTGGATCGCGCCCACGGAACGCTGTGGGGAGCCGCGAGCAACTACGGCCAGGATTACGGCGTCGGGTGGTAGCGCCTCGCTCGACGAGGCTCGTAGCTGACGAAGAGCTCTGCTTCAGGGCGCCCGGCCCATGATCGTGAAGTGCTGCGCCGTCAATTCTCGCATTGAACGGGTGTTCAGGAACACCGCTTTGCCACGCGATGGCCCGGAAACGCTGCAGCGGCCGCTCGCCACGCAGACCGGGCCGGGCCCCATGTGACGTTGCGCACAGTTCCGCCGGCTTCGGCCCGCGCTGCACGGGCCGTGGCCGTTATAGGGATGAGCGGTAAAGTGCTAACATCCAATTATAAGGGACTGAGCATCATGACCAACCCTGACCACACGAAACCCGGGCTGCGCCCAGGCGGTGGTGGGCCCGAAAAGCCGGCGTCATCGCCGTCCGCTCCTGCTTCCTCCGCAACCAAGGACAAGGCCGACGCCGCCGATGGCGCCAGCGGACGCGTGGTGCACGACTCGCGCGGCAACGCCATCTGGCAGTGGGTCAAGGACACGGGCCGTCACGCGATCGAGAGCACTTCGGCACTGCTCAAGAAGCTCGAGGTGCCCGAGCTCAAGGTCGAGGATCACAAAGACGACGAGCTACGCCTCGAGGACGATGTCGATGCAGGCGGCGGATACGATCCCTACGGCACCCGGGTTGGATCGAAGCGGCCGCCGCCGCCCAAGCCTCCCGTCAAGAAACGCTGATCCGCCGACTACTGCTTCGGGATCAGCGCGAGCGCCCGGAGGCGCTGAGTGTCGCCGGTACACCGGCGGATCCGCACCTCGCGCCACTCGCGCTGAGTCTGCGGCATGGCGAGGATCGCCTTGCGCGCCTCGGTCACGCGGTGCTTGAGGAGTGGCTTCAGGGACTCCTGCGCGAGGCACGCCTGCCTCTCCTCCTCGGTTTCGGCAAGCTCGACGTCGCAGAAGGCGTGGAAATACTCCGCGTACCATTCCTCATAGAGCGCGAGCGGCTCATCGAGCGCCGGGTCGTGCATCAGCTGCTCGGCGAGGTGCCGTGTGCACAGGTAGCTCGAGCTGCTGCGCACGTAGTTGCCGTGCTCGACCAGCACGGCGTTGGTGTAGTCGGCGCAGCCGTAGAAGACCGCGAGCAGCTTCCTGCGCTGCGCTCCGGCGATCTGCCGTTGGCGCAGGTACTCGAACAGCGCCTTGCGATGCACCAATGAGAGAGCGGTCGCGCGCAGCGCCACCATCTGCTGCGGCAGCTGGCTGCGGGAGGACACGGCACGCATGAGAAAGTCGTGGTGAGCTTCCCAGCGGGTGAATTCGTCCGGACGCACGAGTATCCGCTGCGCCACGAGGATATCCGCCGGCGCCAGCGAATTCGCCGTCATCTCAACGCGCGACTCGGATTCCTCCATGAGTCGCGCATGCTTGTAGGCCCGAGCGAGCACGTGTGTCCTTGCCGGCACGTACCGGTGCAGCTGCTTGGGCTGCTGTAGTTATTTCCCCCATCTCAAGTGTCCGCTTTTTTTGTGGCAATGCAATGTCCGGGAGATTGCCGGAGGGCCCGATTCGGCCCGGGGAGGCCGGCCGGGGTCTGGACAGTGTCCAGTCCGTTGCGCAGGAGCCACGGAATTGCTATCTGAGGGCCGCAGGGAGGGTGCATGCGGCCCTGGATTCGCTCGACGACAGTGAGCGCAATCGCCGGTTGGGCCGAGGCGATCGGTATGAACACGATGCGGGTTTTCCTGCACGACCTCCTCTGGCAGCAGGACCCCGCCGGCTTCAAGCTCCGGATCGATGAGTTCCTGAAGCTGACCTCGAGACACCACATGCGGGTGGTGCTCGTCCTCTTCGACAGCTGCTGGGAGCCGGAGCCGAGACTCGGGCCCCAGCATCCGCCGATCCCCGGGGTCCACAACTCCGGATGGGTTCAGAGCCCCGGGGGTCACGGCGCTCAAGGACCGCGCGCAGGAAGTGCGGCTCGAGGCCTACGTCGAGGGAGCCGTAGGTGCCTTTGCGAAGGATCCGCGGATCATCGGCTGGGACGTCTGGAACGAGCCTTCGAACTCCAAGGACAGCCTCGAGAGTGTGCACGAGCTCCTACCGAAGGTCTTTGCCTGGGCGCGCAGCGCCAATCCGGTCCAGCCGCTGACGAGCGGCGTGTTTCAGGAAGGGACCTGGGACGCAGGCCGGCCGACGCCGGCGGAGGAAGTGCAGCTCGCCGAGTCGGACGTGATTTCCTTCCACGACTATCACTGGCCGGAAGTCTTCGAGCGGCGCGCCACCCGGCTGCTGGCGCTCGGCCGGCCCGTCTGGTGCACGGAATATCTCGCGCGCGGCGCAGGCTCGACGTTCGATCAGTCGCTCCCGATCGGCAAGCGCTTACATGTCACGATGATCAACTGGGGGCTCGTGGATGGGAAAACGCAGACGCGCCTGCCTTGGGACAGCTGGACGATTCCGTACGTCAATGGCCGCGAGCCAATCGTCTGGCATCACGAAGTGTTCCACGCCGACGGCACGCCCTGCCGTCAGGCCGAGGTCGATCTCATTCGCGCGCTGACGCGCGCTCCCTGAGCAGAAAGACATTCCAATCGGTGGCCGGTGACAGCCGGTGGATGGATTGACGAACATATATCGCTGGTCCAATGTCGATCGCCCATGAAACCGATCCCGAACGGCGCGCGCGGCCACCATGCGCATCGCGTCGAGACCGCGCATCTCGCGAACCGCTTCAAGGACAGCATCCTGCCGCCGGTGTTCTCGACGCCCTATCTGATTCTCATCATGGAGAACGCGGCGCTGAATGCCATCAAGCAGTACCTCGAGCAGGGCGAGAGCGCGGTCGGCACGCGCGTCGATGTGCGCCACCTGGTGGCGACCCCGGTCGGGCGCGAAGTGGCTGGCCATGCGGAGGTTACGCGCACCGACGGACGCCAGATTTTCTTCCGCGTGTGGGCGATGGACGGCGGGGAGGTGATCGGCGTCGGCATCCATGAGCGGATGGTCGTCGACACCGCGCGCATCGTCGAGCGCATGGCGCAGAAGTACGGGCCGCCGTGAGCTGCCGGGGCATCATCTTCGACTTCAACGGCGTGCTGTTCTCGGACGGCGACCTGCAGGAGAAGTCCTGGCAGGTCATGGCACGCAAGCTGCGCAGCCGGGAGATGACGGGTGAAGAGTTCGACCTGCACATGCACGGGCGGTCGAACGCTTACGTGCTGAGCTATCTGGCCGGCCGGGAGATCACGGGGGAGGAGCTCGCGGAGCTGATCGAAGCCAAGGAGTCGCTGTTCCGGAGGCTGTGCCTCGAGACCCCCGACCGGATGAAGCTCGCGGCGGGCGCGCAGGAGCTCCTCGCGTGGCTCGAGCTCGCGCGCATTCCGCGCACCATCGCCACCTCGTCGGGAATCAGGAACGTGGAGTTCTACATCGAACGGCTGCACCTCGAGCGCTGGTTCGAGGTCGAAAAGATCATCTACGACGACGGCGTGCGCCCGGGAAAGCCCGCGCCCGACATGTACCTCGCGGCGGCACGCAATATTGGAGTCGATCCAGGCAGCGCTGTCGTGGTGGAGGATGCGGCCTCGGGTGTGATGGCGGCGCAGGCCGCGGGAATCGGCTACATCGTCGGCATCGGCGCCGCGGCGGGCCACGCGAGCCTGCTGAAGTCCAGGGGCGCGGCGCTGGTGATCGAAACGCTGCGGGATTTTCCGCGCGAGCGCTTGCAGAGGGCATGAGGCAGAGCGGCTGGTATCGGGGGATGGAGCTCAAATAGAAAAAGCCCCTGAGATCTCTCGACCTCAGGGGCTTTCTGTTTGAAGCCTGGCGGTGACCTACTCTGGCATGCCTGAAAGGCACACTACCATCGGCGCAGAGCGTTTTCACTTCCGAGTTCGGAATGGGATCGGGTGGTTCCCACTCGCTATGGCCGCCAGGCAAACTGTTCGAGGTTCAGGGGCCGCGCCTCACGGCGCGGCCCGTGCGCCTCCAATCCGGTCAGTTTCTGTTTCGACGCCTGTCGCGTTCACGATGGAATCACTCCATCGGCATCGATCCTCTCGTGGATCAGACCACTTGAGGTTATATGGTCAAGCCTCACGGGCAATTAGTACTGGTTAGCTGAAGCCATTACTGGCCGTACACACCCAGCCTATCAACCACGTAGTCTTCGTGGGCCCTTCAGGGGAGTCGAGCTCCCAGGGAGATCTAATCTTGGGGGGGGCTTCCCGCTTAGATGCTTTCAGCGGTTATCCCGTCCGCACATAGCTACCCGGCAGTGCCACTGGCGTGACAACCGGAACACCAGAGGTGCGTCCATCCCGGTCCTCTCGTACTAAGGACAGCTCACCCTCAAATCTCCAACGGCTACGGAAGATAGGGACCAAACTGTCTCACGACGTTTTGAACCCAGCTCGCGTACCACTTTAATCGGCGAACAGCCGAACCCTTGGGACCTGCTACAGCCCCAGGATGTGATGAGCCGACATCGAGGTGCCAAACTCCTCCGTCGATGTGGACTCTTGGGAGGAATAAGCCTGTTATCCCCGGAGTACCTTTTATCCGTTGAGCGATGGCCCTTCCATACAGAACCACCGGATCACTATGACCTGCTTTCGCACCTGCTCGACTTGTCAGTCTCGCAGTCAAGCACCCTTATGCCATTGCACTCTTAAGCGCGATGACCGACCGCGCTGAGGGTACCTTTGCACTCCTCCGTTACTCTTTAGGAGGAGACCGCCCCAGTCAAACTACCCACCATACAGTGTTCCCGGTCCGGATAACGGACCAAGGTTAGAACTCCGACATTATCAGGGTGGTATTTCAACGTTGCCTCCACAAGAGCTAGCGCCCCTGCTTCAAAGGCTCCCACCTATCCTACACAGACAAGGTCAAAGTTCAGTGTAAAGCTGTAGTAAAGGTTCACGGGGTCTTTCCGTCTTTCCGCAGCTACGCCGCATCTTCACAGCGATTTCAACTTCACTGAGTCTCGGGTCGAGACAGTGGGGCCAGCGTTACGCCATTCGTGCAGGTCGGAACTTCATGTACTTCCACGGTTTCCCGTGGCACAGACTATACGTTCACCTGGCCGGAGCGAGCTGAGTATCTCGCCACCGAAGTACTTGCGCTTGCCCGATGGATTCATCTCCATCGCTAACCGAATGATCCTTTCCAGACCCTGAAGCTCCAGATGTCTGCCCGCACTCACCAATTCGCAGATTCTCGCGAATCTCTCGAAGTCGGTTTGTTTGGATGACATCAGTGGAAACTCTCTGAAATGTGGCAGCACTTTGGCCACCAGATGTCCGATGTTTCGCACTTCGAACTTGAGCGTCTTGTCAGATCGATCCGGCCGGATGAATCCACACTTCCACGCTTTCTGGATCAGGTAGAGGACTTCGGATCGCTCTGCGTTCTGGCTAACCGAGAAACTCGGTCTCACCTCCCATCCGAAGCGATGTCGATCGCTTGGCTGGAATGACACGCAGAAACAACCCTCGCCGTCTACATAACCTGAAATGTAGGAATTCAGATCCATCGGCAAGGACCAGGGCCGGCGTTTTATGAAACCTTGGGGTTCCATCCAAGGGCTCTCAACCCTTGAGTCGTTACGGGGATCCGAATCGCCTCGGATCTTACCCTCGGTATTGCCCGTGACGTCCCTGCATGAAACGTCGTGTGGGTTCCACCGATTTGAGCCGGTCATCGGAACAATGTCGCCATTGTCCTGGGCAATGTTACTTACCCGACAAGGAATTTCGCTTACCTCTTACTCACCTGTTTGTGCAGAAATGCACTCACTAGCGAGCCAAACAACGTGTTCCTTTCACGTTGCTCCTGCATGTCGCCATGCAGATGGGACTATATCTTCACCGAGGGGAGTCTCGATGTCTGGCGTGTAGTCTCTGAGGATTCCGATCCTGGGACGGATCGGCCTTTCCTGCTGATTGACTGCACCGGATGGGTTGTCACCAACCTAACATCAAACATGTTGGGTGT
>Ga0335079_10009806_pt1 | contig 10911 bp, 10 predicted proteins | sample Lox_Sample_33_FD_206719 | JGI IMG/M metagenome (GOLD analysis project Ga0335079, IMG submission 206719) | Soil microbial communities from Loxahatchee National Wildlife Refuge, Florida, United States - Lox_Sample_3.3 | ecosystem: Environmental > Terrestrial > Soil > Wetlands | place: USA... | reverse complement strand
CTTATCGCCTCTCCCTACCCCGTGTTCTAGTAGCAACACGAGTGTGTCCTTGATGTCTTTCTCGTTGAGTCTAACGATCTGCATCTTTTGAAGGATGAGGTGCGCGAGAGAAACGGTTGGGTAATCAAGGTCCAACTTTCCTTTGTAGTCAATTGTGTGACACATCTGTAACTGATCGAGGAAGATGTCGATGTGTTTGCTCGGATCCTTGGTGCCCATGAAGATCATTCTGTTGACCAGCAATCCTGGGGTAAGCGACGGTTTGAGTTCATCATACCCGGCTTTGGTTAATAGCTCGCTGATCTTGTCTTTCTGCTTGCTGTAGCCGACGAAATCTATGTCGGTAATGTTTCGTTTCAGTGTTTGGCTTTGTTCGAGCATACGAGTTGCGTGTAAGCGGATTGCAACTGCTCCCATAATTCTAATCTTTACCCCATTCTTCTCGGCGTTATCGACGAGTTGTAAGGCCTCGCCGACAAATGCGTCGTTAGCTGCGCTCATTCTCTATCAACTACCCCGCAAAAAACGTGTAATCGACAACCTTGTCAGGAGCAAGCGTGACAAGAACGCCCCGAAGCACTCCTTCGCCATATTCGCTTCCGGGGTTGATGCATGTCGTTCTACCAAGTTTGACCGCCGCTCTAGATTCGTGTATGTGACCATGCAGGCCGATGAGAGGCTGGTATTTGTCTATGACCGCCCGTACCGCCGTGCTGCCGACATGCCTCATTTTGAAGCCCCCCTCGGTTCCGGACATTCTGGGCCTTAGATTCTCATCTAACTCTGGGGCCAGATCAATCGGGGTGTCGTATGGTGGAACGTGAATATTAAAGATCGAGCGCTTAGGATCCTTTAGTTGGTTTGTCATTTCTTCGAGTTTCTTGGCAATTTCTTCTTCAGGTATGTCTCGTGGGCATTTCCAAGGAGTTATGTTACTATATCCTGAGCTAATCATTTCGTGTCCCCCCACATCAACTACTCTATCTTCAGGGTTTATGATCCCCGGGCTATTCTTGAGCATGTCAGTTATGGAGTAGAAATCGTCGTTTCCACCCGTTATGTACACGTCTATTCCAGAACCCTTCATTCTCTCCTCGATAAGCTTCAACCAGTCTTTCAGGCGACTCATTACCAGGTCATGAAAGATCGCTTCGGTCTTCTCTTTGCTTTGGCCGATTTCCTTGACCTCGTCGGGGGTAGTTGGATAGTCATAATGCCCAGAGTCGGCGATGACTCTGCGTATTTCTTTCAATTCCTCTTCTTTCTTGGCGGAGTATTTGGTTCCCTGAAATTCTGTGGTGAAGCCGTCCGGTCCCTTGACTATGGGTACGACGAACTTGCCTGTTACGTCTCCACCGATTATCAGCGCATTGGCCTTGTACATTTTAGCTCCATTTAGAGCCTTCTTCAGACAGACATTGGAGCCGTGCAGGTCTGTTACAAATAGCACTGTGTAATCCAATCAGTAACGCCTGAAACAATTAGACTACTCACGATCTGGCCGCGAAATAAAGAAAGCGGAGTGGCCTTGGTTATGAGAACGATTCTCGTCCTTCGCTGCGCACAAATGCCTTTGTCCACGTTTCCTGATATAGGCACGACCAGTCATTGCCCTTTTCTGAGCGTCTGTCACGGGGCTAGAATCAATTCTTGATACTGATTGATTCGTTGTCCGGTGTCTCTTCGACGAACTTTGGATTTGTATATGTGTCGATTTAGTACGATTCTTGGAGAGAAATTCTCAAGCTGTTTGTCTGCTGTTGACCATGAGACCAATTACGATTCATGTAGTGATCCGATGATTGAATTTAGTTTTATGATGGCTGACCTGTTTGGAGACAAGTTAATACCGGATAATATCGGCAATTTTTGCGAGCTGATTCAGTTGGCACAGGGGCCTATCGCGTCCGTCGTTATGCAATTGAGTTTGAGGTATGTGAAAGCAAGTCTAATCTACTTACTCGCGGGCGGAACTCTACTTCTGCTAACCTTCTCCAGGCTGCTCCCGTTTGAGATGGCGGCTTTCTATTTCATGCAGCTCTACGGCTTCGTCGCTATGATGATCTTCGGCTTGTCCTACCTATTCGTACCCTCTTTCGCTCACGCGTTCCTTCACAGCCTAAGACTCGCGAAGATGCAATTCTGGTTGATGAACATCGGCATCATAGGAATGACACTATCATTCTCAGGAGAGTTACCATACTGGTCTAACGAAAGGTTCGTGGTTGTGAGCTCACTGATCGTACTAGTGCTAGCGATTTACATGCATGCCTACAATCTGTGGCAAACAATGCGGAGCTGGAAGGGGTCGCCTGGCGAACGTCTCGCTCGAGAAACCGCCTCAACAAAGCACTAAACCGATATCGGAAAGAAAATTTGAGGGGCTTTACAGACCGCTCTTATTTTTGATGTTTCACACTTGATGAGCCGAATTCTCAGCTCGAAAGTTGTGCGCGTGTTGTGCGCGTCATGAAAGGCGTAGAGACTGTTTTCGCGATCGGACATTCTACCAAAAAGATGGGTGATTTCATCAGGCTGCTTCAAGCTCATGACGCTGTTGTTCTCGTTGATATTCGAACCATACCTAAGTCACGATATAACCCACAGTTCAACCAAAATTCTCTCAGAAAGCAACTCAAAAAGAAGAAAATCAAGTACCTACACTTCAAAGAGTTGGGTGGATTAAGACATGCCTCGAAAGATTCTGTTAATAGTGGTTGGAGGAATGCGAGCTTTCGCGGTTTCGCTGACTACATGCAAACGAGGCAATTCTCCAAGGCTCTGAAACAACTAATTGAACTGGCGAAAAGAAACAGAGTTGCTATCATGTGTGCTGAGGGAAATCCGTTCAGGTGCCACAGATCACTCGTTGCTGACGCATTAACTGTCAGAAACGTGAAGGTGTTTCACATTTCCAGTCGGACTTCCGCTCGAGAACATAGGCTGACTAGATTTGCTGTTGTAAGGCGACGAAAGGTAACTTACCCCTCTTCGCACGAGTAGATGCTAGAGCTGTCTAGGGTTTCGTCCGTGTTTGCGGTCTAGAACTAAGAGCAATATTCCTGCGTAACAAAGCAGACTGAACAAGAACCTCTTTAGATCAGTTTGTTGACCTAGCCAGCGCGATTTGCTCTCTCAAAGCTCGTTAAGGCATGCTTCTTGCAAAGAGCGCGTTACAAGTCTCAGGACAGTTTTCATTCGGTTGGCTGTTCTAGGTTGAGGTACCAAAAGAGCACATTCTCCTCTACCGAGACATGCGCACGCAGTAATTGTTCTAGGTGGATTAAATGCTCTTCGACCAGTGAAGTTTGTCGGTCTAAGTTCATCAAGACGGTAGCGATCTCATCATGTTCACTCTTGAGTGTTTCACAAATGTTTGAACCCAAGAAACGTTCGAGCAGAGGATATAGAAACCGTTCTTCTTTATCGAAGTGTTCATTGACGGATTTTGTTAGCTCCGTTAAGCTAATCGCTTCATTAGCTTCGAATTTCGCCGCGTGTGTCTTTATTCGTTCCAAATCGCGTGTAATTGCCCTATGCTCGTTGGTTAGCTGAACGGTGAGCTTGGATTCCGTATTTGCACGGAGTTCTCTTTCGCATGAAATACAACCTACGTGTAATGGTTTCTCACATTGCGCAGTCTCTATGTTAACGGTCGTTGGTGTCATAGACGTCTAGTGAATGAATGTGTTCCAAGTCGCATAGAATTTGTCCCTAACAGGTTCGGGAAGTTTTCAATGGGTCACACAAGTTTTACGTCACAGACCGTATCAACGCGAAATCCGTTGGTTAGTCGTCAGCCTTCGTCACAAAAGCGTATGTGGCTGACATTTAGATGCTCTAAAATAAACCACGTGACAATTGTGCAAAACGTTCTTTGATAATTCAATGGCCCTACAATGAGAGTTCTCGACATCCCTACTCAGTGGTATGAGTTAATTCTGTCTTATTCAGGGACGTTCAAAACTCCTATAGGTGCGAGATGAAGCTTGTCGAGTGACCGTTAATGCTTGAGGCCGTCGTCAGCATTACTCCTCCTCACAGTTGGATCAAGCGGGTGACGGCTGAGTTTCCTGCAGTCATCCGGGTACTTGACTGTAGGAGTTTGCCGGATGGTGAAGGGGTTCAAGAGCTCTTCGAGATAACGAGCAACTCAGATCTGTCGGAGAGGATAATTGACTACCTTCGCCAAGATTCCTATGTGTACGACATAGACATTGTAAGAGCTAACCAAGGTAGAGTAATCGGTTCACTTAAGACCCACAAATGCACCGCCTGCAAGGCATTTGCTGGTGCGGACTGTTTTCTCGTTTCCGCGACGAGTAAACCGGATGGGAAACTCGAATGGACCGTTCTTGGGAACGATACGCTTGTGAAGTCTTTGATGCATGACTTGGAGGATCAGAAAGTGGAGAGTAGCGTCGTTAAAGTCTCGGGAGTCAAACAGGAGGAGGAGTTGACCGCAAGGCAGGAGAGTATCCTGCAAATCGCGCTCGAGAAAGGATACTTCGAATTCCCAAAAAAAATAACCCTCAGACAACTGGCGAAAGCCCTCGACGTATCACCGGCAACACTGACTGAAATACTCAGGCGAGGACAAAAGCGAATTGTTGAGGAGCACTTCAAGGGGCGTCCCTCCGTCTTGGGTAAGCGAACGTTTTCACACCTCTAATGACAACGATCTTAACAGTGACCTAACAAGTTAGGGACTACTGCTATACCCAGCGATCAGTGTACGTCTCAAGAAGGCATATGTGGACAAAGAGGGTCGACGGAAAACACGGTGCCAAGATTGTTCTAATTATTGCGTTGTTGGCGACTTCCATTCTCTCAGCCGTCTTAGCAGGATATCATGTTTCAGCTGATGCGACCCAGGCGGCGCCTAACAGAAGTCTTTCACCCACAGACATACCCTCGGCTCCATCGCCGGCGAATAGGGTAGTCATCACATTGATAACAGAAGAAAAACTCGGACAACTGGCTGATGGTGTCACTTACAATTTCTGGACTTTTAACGGCACAGTTCCCGGCCCACTGATAAGGCTACGTGTGGGTCAGGTTGTTGAGATGCATATCGTTAATCCACCAAACAGTACGATGACGCACTCAATCGATTCGCATGGGATTCTCGGACAAGGGGGTGGTGGCGCTTATTCGCAGACCGCGCCTGGGAACGAATCCGTATTCCAATTCACAGCGATGAACCCCGGCCTCTTCCTGTACCATTGCGCCACTCCAGACATACCAACTCACATCGCTAACGGAATGTACGGCCTAATGCTCGTCGAACCTAAAGGAGGACTTCCGAAGGTAAATGATGAATTCTACATTGTGCAAGGCGAGTTCTACACCATGGGACCTTATGGGCAGCAAGGTTTCCAAAGCTTCAGTTACCAGAAAGCACAAGCCGAAACACCAGACTACATCGTCTTCAACGGCAGAGTAGGCACATTAATGGGAAGTGGAACGATGAGGGTGAAAGTGGGGGACAGCGTTCGGGTCTTCTTCGGAAACGCGGGGCCGAATCTTGACTCCTCACTCCACATAATAGGTGGGATAATGGATCGTGTGTATGAAGATGGAGCTCTTGCGTCTTCTCCCCTACTAGGAGTTCAAACTGTACTGGTGCCCGCGGGTTCGGCGGCCATGGTGGAGTTCACTGCGCAGACTCCGGGCGTCCTGACGTTGGTCGATCACTCCTTATTCAGAATACATCAAGGCGCAATTGCAACTTTCACAGTAACAGGCCCTAACAACCCAGCCATCATTATGTCAATAAAGAACGGCACCGGCCCGGCATCGATGGCAGCGATGACGAATGAGACTGTGGAAGCGCAAACTCTGGCTTCCGCAACTGAGAGTTCCACGAACAGTACGGAAGTCGTCATAGAGAACTACGCTTACAACCCCACCGACATAACTGTCCCAGTCGGAACAACCGTGACGTGGGTAAACCAGGACTCGGTCGGGCATACTGTCACCGAGGGAGATCCGAATTCACCTAAATCCGCGAATCTTCGCGTCTTCGATTCCTCGGGAGAGGCGCTCACGGGTCAAGTGGCCTTAATCGGGCCGGGGCAGAGTTGGAGCTTCACATTCACTGCACCGGGCACCTATGAATATTATTGCATTGTACACCCATACATGATTGGACACATAACCGTCACCGCCGCCTCAGGATCAAACGTCTCAAGCACTGCGCAGGGATCCGGATACGGTGACCTAACCAACTTCACTATAACCCTGGGCGGGCGAGACATAGTATCCCTCCTCGCTATTGGAGTAGTCGTTCTTGTCGGTCTAATACTAGTATTCGCGCGGCCACGGAAGAGCGAAGCAAATTGACTTCACCCTCAGCCACCGCTAGAAGGTTTATCGCGAGAGAGATTCACGATGACGTCGAGACGTAATTTCCTGCGATTGGCCGGGACGGCAGCGGTTGCTGTAGGAATTACGCTGATGTCGACGACGCTAATCAATACAGGAACGCTGGCGACTGGCGCTGAAGACCTGGTTAACTCTCTAGTTAACTCTAACACCATCACGAATAGCAGAGCTTCATTGATCACTGTGAAAGTCTACTACTCGATGATGGCTGAGTACGTTAACCTCAAGGAAGAGGACTTCGTGCTTCAGTCCCCCGCGACTCTCCAGAACCTGATAGATACCTGTATTGTGAGGCACCCATCGTTCGAGAGCATGGTAACTACAATGATGGTCCTCCTAGACGGAGCTCCATCAAAGCCCAGCGCGTCGCTAAAAGACGGAGACACTGTTCAGTTCATACCCCTCACCGCGGGAGGCTAAATTCACTATCGAATCCATCGAAGAGATGAAGAGGATTGTCGATGAGTTCGATCGTGAGAAATACTTCAGGGTAATTGAGATATCTCCGAGAAGCAGTTGAGATGACTGAACAAGGCCGAGATGGCGACTACCGACCGCGGCATGAGAGGCTCTAGGTTAGCCGGATCAGGACTGTTCGCTGCATTTGCTCAGGTGGGTTTAACGATAATACAGTCTAGGAAGAAAGAACCGGCTACCACAAACTAGCATATCGGGCTAGAATCCACGATCAGATGCTCACGCGCGAATCGCTAGAAATGCTTCGCAAATGCTAGACGAAACGTGAAAAAGACACCACTCCGATTAAATGAACTCCAGCTGGCGTGTTATTACGTTGAATGTCAGGCCACCGCTCGTTGCTTTCGTGGGGACCAGCGGCTCGGGAAAGACTACGGCAATGGAATTAGTTACGGCGAGTCTCTCTAGACTCGGATTCAAGGTCGGTGTAGCTAAGCACATTAACGCTGATGGTTTCACAATCGATACAGAAGGGAAGGATACGTGGAGGCATGCGCGTGCAGGCGCAAGGATCATTGTTGGAGTTTCGCCGAGCGAGTTGGCTGTAATCAAGAAAACATCGTCCGAAACTGAATTTGTCCATCTTATCCGAGAATTCAACGACTCGGGTCTTGACGTCGTTCTGCTCGAAGGTTTCTTATCGGCTTCAAGAAATTGGAATGGCATTCCAAAGATCGTGGCGGCCAAGAACAAGCCTGACTTGACTAGGACTCTGGCGCGAACGAAGCCACCGATATTAGCGATAACCGGTCAAATCGCTCATGCAAAGAAAAGTAGCAAGTCGCGTGCACCGTTCTTGGATACATTGAAAGATGGGCCTATCATTACATCTATGGTTCGACGTTTCCTTCGGCCTAACGAAATGCATGAATCGTTGAAGAAGGCAGCCGTCAAGCATGGCGACGATTGCATCGGCTTAGCCGTTGGTGTCAGAGCCGCGCATCTAGCATCAAGCGCATTCGGCTTAAGTGAGCCCACGCCTAAAGTCATCGAATTTGGATCGACGCAGTGCATAGCCGATGGCATAAAATCCGTTTACCCAAAACTATCCATCAAGGTTCAGAAGGTGAAAACCGACTTAATCGTGTTCCAATCATGTGATTCACAACTCTATCTCAGATTACTGCCAAAGCAGAAGGCCAGATTCGCCCGGTCGAGCGAGGTACTTGAAGTCCCTGACGACAGAATATTCGAGGAAGTGAAATTCTCTTGCTAGCATTTGAAACGCTCTGGTTACCATTTAATTGCTGTGAAAGTTCTCCAAGAGACTTGCAGAAAGTTGAAAGGGATTATCTCAGTCAGCGGCGAGAGTAGCTGGCACAACTGTGTACGCTGAGTCGGTAATGTCAACTCAGAAGCTGTTTGGGACCTCTGGGATAAGGGGTCGGATAGATGAGTTCTTAACGCCGGAGTTTGCAGTTCGAGCAGGCCTAGCGTTCGCAGCCATGCTGCAAAACGTGGGTGAAGTTTTGGTTGGCAGAGACGTTAGGCAAAATTCTCTGCCTATTGAAAATGCTCTGATTTCCGGCCTGTTGGCAGGAGGCGTAAACGTTTTCGACTGTGGGATAGTTCCCACGCCTGCTTTACTTTTCGCTCTGAAGAAACTGCGGCACTCTGGCGCCGTTATGGTAACTGGCAGCCACACTCCTGCACCTACAACGGGGCTACTGTTTTTCCAAGCGGACACGGGTGAAATGGATGAGCATGGCGAAGTTAGATTCGAAGAATTCTTCAGTTCAAAGGAACCCAAACGGATGTCTTGGAACGAAATTGGTTCCTCGAACCCACTCGCAATTTTGGAAGTGTATTTCGAGGAGCTAAGCAAAGAATTGGGAAATTTGGGCGATTATCGAGTAGTGGTTGATCCAGGGAATGGGTCAACTTGGCGTACGCTCGGCCCGGTTCTGGAAAACGCAGGCTGCCAGGTTGTCACGATAAACGGTAAGCCAGACGGTACGTTCCCAGCTCGTTCCCCATATCCACAACCCTCAACCCTAGTCCAGCTCGCATCTACTGTCGAAGAGGAGAAAGCAGACTTAGGGGTTGGAACTGACAGCGATGGTGACCGAGCCTTATTTGCAATGGGTGGTCAGGTATTGTGGGGCGACCGCACGTGCGCTATTTTTGTCGAGAACGAATTGACAAACAAGGGTGGAAAAGTGGTTACTACAATCAACACATCCAACGTAATCCGACTTCTCTGCGAGAAACATGGAGGGACGCTGATCGTAACGAAAGTTGGGCCACCCGCCATGGCAGAAGCTTTACGCCGCGAGAAATCGGCGTTGATAGCGACCGAGGAGTCTGGGAAGTACATTTGGCCCAAGATCCTCATGTATGGTGACGCCGCTCTCGCGACAGGTCGAATACTTCGGATCATGAAGAGTAAGCAAAAGAGTTTAGACGAACTGGAGAGCGAGCTTCCAAAATTCCATCAATTCAAATCAACAATTTCCTGCCCGGAGCAACTGAAAGCGCGAGCCTTGGAGTTTGCTGTCAAAGAATGGCGCAGCGCAGATGGCGGCGAGGTTTCCACGATTGACGGAGTCAAAGTGAACTACGCGAACTATTCCTCATTCCTCCTAAGACCTTCGGGAACAGAGCCCACTCTACGCTGCTATGCTGAAAGTCCAGACTTAGATGAAGCCCGTAAGCTTCTGGAAATCGTCAATAGACTCGCTCGCGACTCGTTAGCTAAGGCGAGGGGAGATTGAACATTTTGATTTCGCGAGAGCAGCTGGCGAAGATGATTGATCACTCGTATCTGAATCCCAGCCTGACTGACGCCGATATCAGGAAAGGATGTCGAGAAGCCTTAGAATACGGTTTCGCGGCCATGGTAGTGAACCCTAGCCACGTAAGGCTCGTCAGCCGAGAGCTAGCGAACTCGGCAGTGAAAACTTGTAGTGTCATCTCATTCCCTTTCGGCCTCTCAACAACAGCGGACAAGATCCATGAAACTCGAACTGTCCTGGAGAATGGTGCGAACGAAATTGATATGGTAATGAACTTCAGTGCCCTAAAATCAGGAAACTCAGCACTCGTTCTGAACGACGTCAAGATGGTCGTGCAAGAGGCACGAAGGATGCTCAGTAACGCCACCGTTAAAGTGATACTTGAAAACTGCTACCTAACAGACGCCGAGAAGAGGCAAGCCTGCCAAATCGTCATACAAGCAGGCGCAGACTTCGTGAAAACATCCACGGGGTTCGGAAAGAGCGGTGCAACCATTGAGGATGTTCGCCTGATGCGGGAAGTTGTCGGCCCCGGGGTTGGTGTGAAGGCAGCTGGCGGTATACGAACCTTGGATCAAGCGCTACAAATGATTGAAGTCGGCGCGAATAGAATAGGTTGCAGCGCAAGCGTCTCAATTATTGAAAACCTCAAAACGTAATCGAAGGAAAAAGGATGAGTCAAGATGAGTGAAGGACGCGAGGGATCTGAAGAATTCCTTGGACGACACACCGCTCTATCTCTCGTTGCACAGAAGCCACGCATCTGGCGTCGGATAAGGTATCTTAAGGACAACGAGGGACGTGCCCCGCCGCTGATTCTTGCGGTGGGTGATCGACGTAGAGTGTACACGATCGCAAGGAAACTGCAGGGGCCCGTGCTTCTTCCCGAAATTTCAGCGAGGCTATCTAATCCGCGGCTCTCCTCGGAGCATCTGCCCTCAGCTTCAGAGTTTGGACGCATAGCCATGGCGATAGGCACGATCAATTCGCTACCCATGTTAATTGTTGAGACCCAGATGGGCTCGCCAGCAACTCAGATCGTAATGAATGAGATTCTTTCCGATAAGCTCACGAACAATGAGTACCATCTTGGAAGCAAAAGGGTCGCTTTATCTCAGAAGACTGTAATTCGAGTAGGGACGGCGGGTGGGATCAATTGCGAAGGATCGCCACCAGTCAAGGTTGGAGATGTTGTTAACGCGACTCATTCGATCGGTGCTACTGGAGCAACTATTCAGGCACTTTCACGCTTGGACTTTTGGAGTCCCGGCATTTACGAGGAGTTTCAGTCAAATTGGAATAGGCTGGGTCC
>Ga0335079_10009802_pt1 | contig 10913 bp, 7 predicted proteins | sample Lox_Sample_33_FD_206719 | JGI IMG/M metagenome (GOLD analysis project Ga0335079, IMG submission 206719) | Soil microbial communities from Loxahatchee National Wildlife Refuge, Florida, United States - Lox_Sample_3.3 | ecosystem: Environmental > Terrestrial > Soil > Wetlands | place: USA: Florida... | reverse complement strand
GTGGACGTGGTAAACGCCATCAGCAAGCAGAACTTGATCCTTCCGGCCGGGACGTCCAAAATCGGCCAGTTCCAATACGACGTCGAGACTAACGCTAGCCCGCCCAGAGTCGATGCGCTGAACGATCTGCCTGTGAAGAGCGTGGGGAACGCAGTAATCTACGTGCGCGACGTAGCCCACGTGCGCGACGGCTTCCCTCCCCAGACCAACATCGCTCACGTGGACGGCCAGAGGTCAGTGCTGATGAGCGTTCTCAAGACGGGCGGCGCCTCCACGCTGGACATCATCAGCCGGGTGAAACAGGTGGTGAGCGGACTTTCCACCAGCTTGCCTCCCCAGTTGCGGGTGCGCTTTCTGGCCGATCAATCGCTGTTCGTGCGGGCCGCAATCCAAGGCGTGCTGCGGGAAGCGATCATCGCCGCCTGCCTCACCGCGGCCATGATCCTGATTTTCCTCGGAAGCTGGCGCAGCACGCTGATTATTGCCGTTTCCATTCCGCTTTCCATTCTGACGTCCCTCACGGTGCTGAGCGCCCTGGGCGAGACCATCAACATCATGACGCTCGGCGGGTTCGCCCTGGCGGTGGGGATCCTGGTGGACGATGCCACGGTGGAGATCGAGAATATCAACCGCAATGCGGCCATGGGGAAAGAGATTCAGCAGGCCATCCTCGACGGTGCGCAACAGATTGCCGTACCTGCCTTCGTTTCCACCCTCTCCATCTGCATCGTCTTCGTGCCCATGTTCTTTCTCACCGGCGTGGCGCGTTATCTGTTCGTACCTCTGGCGGAGGCCGTATCCTTCGCCATGCTTGCTTCTTATCTGCTCTCGCGAACCTTGGTGCCCACCATGGCCAAGTATCTGCTGCGCGGCCACGAGCAGGACATCGAGAAGTTGGAGGCCGAGGCTAGCCGCCACTTTCTGGCGCGCTGGCAGGTGAAGTTCGAGCACGCGTTTGAGCGGCTCCGGCAGAGGTACCGCGGCTGGCTGCGGACCTGCCTGGAGCACCGGAGCGCGTTCGCGCTGTGCTTCCTGGCCGCGGGCCTGGCCTCTTTTGCCCTGTTCCCCTGGCTGGGCGAGGACTTCTTTCCCAACGTCGACAGCGGCCAGTTCACCCTGCATATGCGGGCCCGCACCGGAACCCGGATTGAAGAAACGGCACGGACTTGCGCAAGTGTGGAGGAATTCATCCGCCAGGTGGTCCCACCGCACGAGATCGCTACGATGATCGACAATATCGGGCTCCCCAACAGCAGCATCAATCTCTCCTACAGCAATTCCGCCCCTATCGGCACCGGCGACGCTGATATCCTGGTGTCGCTGACGCCTGAGCATCACCCCACCGCCGACTATGTGAATCGACTGCGCTTGAGGCTGGCGAGACATTTTCCCGGAATTCTGTTCTATTTCCTTCCCTCGGACATGGTGAGCCAGATTCTGAACTTCGGCTTGCCGGCACCCATTGACGTCCAGGTGGTGGGATCGAACCTCAGTGCCGACCAGCAGTTCGCCGACCAGCTTCTGGAAAAGATCAAGCACATCCCGGGCGCGTCCGACTTGCGCATCCAGCAGCCTTTCAACCTGCCCAAGCTGGAGGTCAATGTCGATCGCACGCGGGCGGCGCAGGTGGGGTTCACTGAGAACGACGTGGCCAACGACCTGCTTGTGTCGCTGAGCGGAAGCTTCCAGACCACGCCGTCGTTCTGGCTGGATCCGAAGAACGGCGTGAGCTACAGCGTTACCACGCAGACGCCGGAGTATGGCGTCGAGTCCTTGCAGGACCTGGAGAACATCCCAATCGTCGGTGGCACAGGTACCGCGCCGCAGATTCTGGGCAATCTGGCCTCGATCAGCCGCAACGCTTCGCCGGCCCTGGTGTCGCACTACAACGTCGCGCCCGTTATCGATATTTTCGGCGGGGTACACGGCCGCGACTTGGGCGGAGTTGCCGGCGATCTTGACCGAATCATACAGGCTAGCCAGAAGCACCTGCCGCGCGGCTCGCACTTGATTGTCCGTGGGCAGATCATGACCATGCGCTCTTCTTTTCTGGGGCTGATCGGAGGGCTCGTCTTCTCCATCCTTCTGGTCTACCTGCTGATTGTGGTAAATTTCCAATCTTGGCTTGACCCGGTGATCATCATTTCGGCTCTGCCCGCGGCGTTCGCCGGAATTGTCTGGATTCTCTTTGTTACCGGCACCACCATCAGCGTGCCCGCCCTGACCGGCTCCATCATGTGCATGGGTGTGGCGACCTCCAACAGCATTCTGGTGGTGAGCTTCGCCAAGGAGCGCATGGCCGAGGGACGCAGCGCGGCGGAGGCCGCGCTGGAGGCCGGTTTCACGCGCTTCCGGCCAGTGATCATGACCGCGCTCGCCATGATCATCGGCATGGTCCCCATGGCCCTCAGCTTGGGCGAGGGCGGCGAACAGAATGCCCCGCTTGGGCGTGCGGTGATCGGAGGGCTGGTGTTCGCCACCGTATCGACCCTTTCTTTTGTGCCGTCGGTGTTCGCCATTTTCCATGGCCGCCAGCAGGAACGGAAGAGCCGGCCCTGAGCGAAGGGGACAACATCTTGCAGAATCAAAGGCGCGGGTTGAGGACGGATCGAGTAAGGGAGTGGGGATGAGAATGGACGAGCAGAGCACGCTGGAAGTCCGGCCGCCGGTCGAACCTCGTGCTCCAGAGGAAACTCAAAGAAGCAGCGCGGCCAGGGTGGTGGTGACAGCGATCTTCGCCTTGGCCGTCGTAGTGGGCGTCGTGGTAGCAGGAATCCTGCCACGAGTCAAGGCCCGCCAGGCGATAGGCGCAGAAACCGAAGATCTGGCCATACCTTCCGTCAGTGTCGTTCACCTGCAAGCAAGTTCGCGAGCCCAGGAGATCGTACTGCCCGCCGACATTCAGCCTTTTATCGATGCGCCCGTCTTTGCGCGCACCAACGGCTACCTCAAGAGCTGGGTCAACGATATTGGAACGTCGGTAAAGAAAGGGCAACTGTTGGCGGAAATCGAAACGCCGGAGGTGGACGCGCAGCTTCGGCAGGGGCGGGCGGACCTGGCCACGGCCCAAGTGAACCTTCGGCTCGCTCAGATCACCGCCGGGCGCGACCAGGAACTTATCAAGACCGATGCGGTTTCCAAGCAGGACCTGGATAACGCGCTCAGCGACCTTGCTGCCAAGCAGAGTGCTGTTCGATCCGCGGAGGAGAATGTGCATCGACTCGAGGACCTGGTGTCCTTCGAGAAGATTTACGCTCCCTTTGACGGGGTCATCACCGCGCGCAAGACCGACGTCGGTCAATTGATCAACTCGGGCTCCAGCGGCGGACCCACCACCGAACTCTTCCATCTCGCCGCCATCGATACGCTTCGCGTGTTTGTGAATGTGCCGCAAACCGACTCTCCGGCGGCCCGGCGTGGCCTTACCGTGGACCTCACCTTGCCCCAGTACCCGGGACGGCGGTTTTCTGGCACCCTGGTCCGCACCGCCGATGCCATCGACCCGGCGTCCCGCACGCTGCTGGTGGAGATCGACGTCAAGAATCCCACCCGCGAGCTTCTGCCCGGCGCCTTTGCCGAGGCCCATTTCAAGCTGCCGCCGTCTGCCCGCGCGTTCCTGCTACCGGTGCCGGCGCTCATCTTCCGCGCCCAAGGCCTGCAGGTGGCCACGGTGGACGACGGCAAGCACGCGGTGCTGAAGTCCGTCAAACTGGGCCGCGACTTCGGGACCCAAGTGGAGGTACTGACCGGGCTCAAAGAGAGCGACGCGGTGATCATCAACCCGCCGGACTCGCTGGTGGACGGCGAGGTGGTCCGTCCGGTCACCTCGACGGGCGAAGGACAATGATGCCTTGCCGATTTGCGATTGCCGATTTGCCGATTGGAAGACCGAGGGTGCTGGCGTTTTCTTTTCCGATCGGCAATCGTCAATCCGCAATGGCCACTAGCCACTGTTTTATGACGCCTCGCGTCTTTCTGATCGACACCGACACCGCCTCCGACGACGCCGTGGCCCTCATCATGGCCTTGCGCGCGCCTGGCGTGCACGTGGCAGCCATCACCACCGTGGCCGGCAACGTGGATGTGGAACAGGCCACGCGCAACGCTCTCTACACGGTGGAACTGTGCGCTGCAGGGGTGCCCGTCTACCGCGGCGCCGCGCAGCCCCAGGCCAGGCCTCATCAAAGCGCCACCTGGTTCCACGGGATCGACGGACTGGGCGATCACGGCTACTCGCCTCGTGTACGAGTTGCCGAGTCCCAACCGGCCGTGGAGGCGATCATCTCGGCCATTGAAGCGAATCCCGGTCTCGTTCTGGTGACGCTGGGGCCTCTCACCAACATCGCCCAAGCGCTGGCTCGAAGTCCCGGAATCGCCGCCAACATCAGCCGGTGCGTGGTGATGGGAGGCAATCCTTGCTGCGAAGGTAACGTGACGCCCGCCGCCGAATACAACATCTGGGTCGATCCCGAAGCCGCGCGTATGGTCCTGCGCAGCGGTCTTCCCATCGAATTAATCGGCTGGCATCTCTGCCGCTTCGACGCCGCCCTGAGTCCGAGCGACATTGTGTCCGTGCTGAGGTTGGACACCGAGCGGGCTCGCTTCGCCATCGAGTGCAACAGTCACGCGCAGCGGGCCTACCTTGAGCAAACCGGCCAAGACGGCATTTCCCTGCCCGATCCGGTGGCCATGGCCGTCGCGCTGGATCCATCCATCGGCACGAGTTGGAGCGAGCACTATGTGGACGTCGAGACCGCGAGCGAGTTGACGCGCGGCATGACGGTGGTCGACCGGCTCAACGTCGCCGCCAACGAGCGCAATCGGGCGGTCTGGGCCGATCTCCTGGCCACGGGTCGTCGTGCCAAGGTCTGCTGGACCATCGATGTCGCGCGCTGGAAAGAAGCGCTCTACGCGTCGTTGACGTGACTTTTCAGAAGCGCTGAAAGAGGGCGGCCATTAGCGACTGGCAAAGGAAAGCAATGAACGAGCCCTTGAACGGCGAAAGCAAAACCCGCGCCGGGGGCCCCACGAGTAGCACGGAGCCGGCGCTTGGCTCGGCCGGGCCTGCGCCTGGCTTTCCTCGACCCGGCAAGCTCAAACACATGGTCGTGGTAGGCTACATTATCGATCACGGCAAGGTCCTGCTGGTCTGGCACGAGAAACTGAGAAGGTGGTTGCCTCCCGGAGGGCACGTCGAGGAAGGCGAACTGCCCACCGAAGCGGTGGTGCGGGAGGTACTGGAAGAGACGGGCTACGCGGTTGCGGTTCGGGGTGCCACATCGCTCGCCGGCAACGAACCAGGCGTGCAGGTGCTCCCCTCGCCCCATCACATTCAGGTGGAATACATCGACGAACTGCACGATCACCTCGACCTCGCCTACGAATGCCGCCTGGTTGATCCGACTCCGGCGGCCGCGGCTGCCTCCCGGCACCGATGGTTCACCGACGAAGAACTGGCGGCACCCGGCGTGGGAGAAAACGTGCGCCATTTCAGCCGGCTGCTGTTGCGGGCGGGCAATCGAACGGCGCTTGAGATCAAGAGATGAGCCTGCCTGAATCCAGGCTGATGAACAGGCGACGAGCCGTTTCCATACTTGCGCTCGCGTATCCGATGGGGGTAACGATGGGACGGGGAGCGGTGTCCGAGGGAAGCAAACTACTGAGCGCGGCGGAATTGCGAAGGTTGATGCCGTCGCTGGGAGCGCAGCCACGGAATAGGCTCCTGCCCGTCTTGAACGACTCCACCCAGGGAGGCAAGATTCCTAGCTCCGAGGTCGAGGCCATTGCAAGCCTCGAGCACGTATCGGTCGACCAGTTGATGCTCGATCTGCTCCCCATCGCGCAGCTTCGCTCGCTGGCGCCGTTGTCGCAATACCATGTTGGGGCGGTGGTCCGTGGGACCAGCGGCAGCCTCTATCTGGGCGCGAACCTCGAAGTTCCCGGCGAAATGCTGGGTTTCAGCGTCCACGCCGAACAGTCGGCGGTGGCGAATGCCTTCATGCACGATGAGCATGGTTTGACGTCCATCGCCATCACGGCCGCGCCGTGCGGGCACTGCCGGCAGTTCCTCAACGAGCTCTCGAACGCGCCGGACTTGAAACTGATCATCAAAGGACGTGACCCAACTGAGCTCTCGGCACTTCTGCCTGCTGCCTTTGGTCCGGGCGAGCTTCGCGTCACTGAGCGAGTCTTCCGTTCACGAAAAGTCGGCCTGGACCTCGTCGGCGGCTCCTCCGGTGATCTCGCCTCCCTCGCTCTCAGAGCCGCTGCCAAGTCGTATGCTCCGTACACCAGGGCGCACTCAGGGGTGGCGTTGATCGCATCCACCAGCACCGTTTACGCTGGTTCTTACCTCGAAAATGCGGCTTTCAACCCCAGCTTGTCGCCGCTCCAGTCGGCCCTGGTTGGCCTCGCCATGGCGTACGAAGACCCGGCTCGGATTGCTTCGGTTGTGCTGGTTGAATTGGAGAGCGCGCCGATCAGCCAGATGAGCGCCACCAAAGCGGTGTTGGATGGACTGGCCCCGGCCGCCCGTTTGCGGCGCGTCACGGCGCGCTTGCGGCAATGAATTCTTGAAAACCGTTCCGATTCCTGTCTTCGAATTTTCGAGCCGGCTTCAGCGCCTTTGTTCGGAGTATATAAGCATGGTTGCCCTCAGGGCTTATCGAGCTACGCTGATACGGGGATCTGCTCCTTCTCCTCCAATCCTCGATTCGCCACTTTGGTCAATCGGCAATCACCAATTCCTCACTGGCCTGCCGTCAAAATACCTTTCCACCGGTCCCACGCCTGGGCGCGCGCCTTGCGATTAGCCTCGGAGGCGTCTGGAGCTTCGCCGGCCCGCATGAACCCGTGCCCGGCGCCCTCATAGGTGACAGGTTCGTAGGTCTTACCTGCGGCCTTCATCTCCGCAATCGCGTCGGGAACGGTCGCCCCGATCCGTGCGTCATTGCCGGCATAGAAGCCGTAGACGGGACACTTGATGCGCGCCATGGCTTCCTTATCCGGAGGCGGGCCATAGAACACAAACGCAGCCGCGAGGCCAGGCCGATTGGTGGCGAAGCGGAAGCTCTGACCGCCGCCCCAACAAAAGCCCGCCACGTACAGCTTCCCATTCGACGCGGGGATCTTCAGGGCATAATCGGCGACGGCGTTGAGATCCGCCGTGATCTGATCCGGGTTAAGGTGGCTCACCGCCTCAACTACAGGGCTACTCATGCCTCCCTGCCCTTGGGGGAAGGCACTGCTGCGGCCACCGTTGGGTCCCATTCCCGAAAGCAGGTCGGGGGCGACGGCAATGTAGCCGGCCTCGGCAAGCGTGTCCGCCAAATCCTGCACCCAGTCCGTCATGCCGAAGATCTCGTGTATCACCAGGATCACCGGCCTTTTGTGTTTCGACTCAGGATAGACGACAAAGGTCTCCACCGCGCGGCTGTCGTGCTTGATGCTCACCCACTCGCGATGCCGCGGCGACTTCTCAACCTTGTCGCGCGCCCAGTCCTGAGCGGAGGCAGCGCATCCTGCCAGTAAGGTGCTGACGATCAGAAAAAGGATCGTGGTTTTCCGTTTCATAGCGCCTCCAAAGAAGAAATGGCTGGTGGCTAGTGCTAGTGGCTAGTTCCACCAGCCACCGTTCCTACGGCCACGCCACCCCGCCGTTCTCGTCGTAGTACACCTCTTTGACGTTCGGCCCGTCGAGATAGAGAACTGTGAAGCCGTTGAGCACACGCTCGGGGACCGCCGGATCGTTGGCGGGGCGTTTTTCGTACCAAGCCACGTTCGGGTTCGCCAGATCGGAGGCAAGGCCCCACGGCAGAGCGGCATGACCACTGCACCGGCAGAGAACGTTGCCGGTGAGCGCGGTGGTCTGATAAACCATGCCGGCGTGGACATGGCCCCAGTACCAGTAAGCGGGAGCGGAACCGGCAGGCAAGGCGCTCATCACCTGCGACCAGAGCGTCGTGGTGGCCGAGCCATCCTGAGTGAGACCATTATGGTGGGTCAGCAAAATCATCTTCTTGCCCTTCGCCGCCTGGGCCTGCAGGAACTGTATTTGAATCCGGGGTCCGTTGGCGAAGTATAACGACCCGTTCAGGTAAAGCTGCTCTTCATCGGAGTAATACGCTGAGTCCAGTCCGACGATTACCCAGTTCCTGTTCTCCAGGGCGAAAAAGCTGTGCTGCTGCTGCAGGGCGAAGAGGCTGCTAGCCAGCGTCTTCTCAAAGTAAGCATCCCCGCCCGGGTACATCTCATGATTGGAATTGAGCGTCAGCGCTCCCAGCGGCCCCGGTGGCCACAGATCGAGCAGAAATTTCTGCTCCTCGTCGTTCGATCCGGAATAGTACACGTCGCCGAGATGAATGGTGAGATCCGTCTGGAGATTGGCCAGGGCCTTCCTAACGCGTGTACTCGGCGCCGGGTTGTTCGGATCGATTCTCCAGTCGCCGGTACCCCAGTCGCCCGCGATCCCGATCTGTATCGCATCAGGGATCGAAATCGTGTTCGGAATCGTGGCAGGGAAACCGTGCTTGCCGATGATCAGGTGTTCCATCCAAACCGCTACGGCCTCGTTCCAACACGGATCGAGCTGTTGATACTTGCCGGTGCCCCAGATCTCACCCTCGGCGTTTACATCCACTTCCACCCCGCCCTCGAGTTTTTCCAGGACTTTATCTTCATCGTCGGCAAGAATGCTCTGAGTGGTCAGGAGCTGATGTTTCACCGTGGGATCTTGTGGTGGTGCCGCTCCGCTCTGGGTGAAAGTCATGGCTTGTTGATGCGCCCTTCCCAGAAGCGGCGCGATGTGAATCTGCTGGCTAGGCGCCAAGGCGCTCCATGCCTTCTTGATCCTGATGGCGATTGCTGGGTCGATCAGACTCATGTCACCCTCCTAGGAAAGTAGCCGGCAGGCAGAAGGCGGTGCACCGAAGGCAGCCGGCGAACGGTGCAAGCCCCGGAAAACTCATTTGGTACGTTTCAGGAGAGGAGTCACGTAGCGGCCGAGAAAAATGGGAACCCCCCGTGACCCTCGTCCACACCGCGAACAGTGTCCTACTGCCCTTCGCTTATTTCTACCAACTGCCTCCTACCGCCTTCCTGCCTTACCGCCTTCTGGATTCTGCTTTCGGACTTCTCCCTTCTGCCTTCTACAATGCCCATCCCTCCCGACGCGCCGGACTCAGGTACGGTTGCGCCGAGGCTACATTCGTGACCTTCAGGCTGGCGCGGTCCCATTCCAGGTTTTCGCCCATGCGCAGCGCGACGTTCGCCAATTGCAGAGTCTCGGTGACCACGCCAGAAAACTCAAAATTGGCTCCCGGTTTGATTTTGGAGACCCCCTTGCAGGCGTCGAGCCACTCGCGATCGTTGCCAGGCGAGCGGGGCAGCGTCTTGGGTGGCGGCTGGAACGCCTTCATTTTGGATTCGGGAATCAGTCGCGGCCGCGAGCCATTGAAGCCGCAGAGGATTTTGCCATTGTCGCCGACGAACAGCAAGCCTTCCCCGCCCTCACCGCGCATAGAGTGCGACGGGGCCATCTCCGCCGGACGCGGCGGCAGCAGACCGCTGTCGTACCACGTGAGCCTTACCGGCGGCATGTCGCCGCGCGCCGGGAAATTAAGGTAGATCACGGAGCCGAGCGGATAGCTCTCGTCGTAGCGATCGGTGGAACTGGCCTGCACGCTGGAAGGCGCCTCCAGTTTCATCACCCGGAATATGGTATCGAAGCTATAGCAGCCCATGTCGCCGAGCGAGCCACAGCCAAAATCGTACCATCCGCGCCAACTGAAGGGCAGGTAAGCGTGGTTGAAAGGACGCTCGGGCGCCGGACCCAGCCAGAGGTCCCAATCCAGCCCCTCGGGCACGGGTTGCGCTTCCGCCGGGCGTTCGATGCCCTGCGGCCAGAAGGGTCGGCTCGACCAGTTGAGGACCTCGCGAACCGGTCCAATGGCTCCGCCCCAAATCCATTCACACAGCTCGCGTGTTGCTTCCGAGGCCTGATTGGCCACTGCGACCTGCGTGGCGACGCCGGTTTCGCGCGCGATCTCGGCGATGCGCCGCGCCTCGTAGACAGTGTGGGTCATCGGCTTCTGGCAGAACACGTGTTTGCCCTTCTTCATGGCCGCGGCCGAGACGGCGGCGTGCAGGTTATCGGTGGTGCCCACGACCACGGCGTCCACGCCGGTCTCCTTATCCAGCAATTCGCGGAAATCAGTGTATGCCGCGCACCCGTGGGAGTCGCCGGAGCGCTTCTGAAGACCGTTATAGGCATCCACAATCTTCTGGCAGGGTTCGCGCCCCGCCACGCCGCCGGTCACCCGCATCGAGTGGGTCAACTGGAGCGGAGGCTCCGGGCTCAGCCAATCCCAGCCCGTGGTGGTGTTCAGCAGCGCGCGCACGGAATCGCGAAATTCGTGCCCGCCCCACTGCGGGTAATCAGAGCTGCTCCGGTTGACGTCGCACACCGCCACTCCCTGCACATCGGGCTGCTTCAAGAACTCCAGCATTACACGCAGACCCTGAGCCCCGACGCCAATAAAAGCAATGTTGACCTTATCGCTTGGAGGAACATAACCGGAGCCACCCAGTACGTGGCGCGGCACGATTGAGAAACCGGGCGAAAAGCCTGGCGATACAACGGCGGGCAGGCCGGCCACTGCGGCGGCTGCTCCGCCCAGAAACTTGCGTCTCGAAAGCGTTTCTCGCGATCCGCTTTCGGATTCATTCTTACTCTTCATTGCGTCATCTCCTGTAGCAGTGCCAGTGGGGACGAGTGACGATTGTCGATAGCCGATTGACGATTGAAAGACGTCTCCTCACTCGCCAGTGGCCTCTCGCTCCAAGGCCTCTGAAGACTCGTCACCCAGTTGCGGGTCGGTGGTGCCCGTCCTGCAATCGTCAATCAGCAATCGGCA
>Ga0335079_10009800_pt1 | contig 10914 bp, 12 predicted proteins | sample Lox_Sample_33_FD_206719 | JGI IMG/M metagenome (GOLD analysis project Ga0335079, IMG submission 206719) | Soil microbial communities from Loxahatchee National Wildlife Refuge, Florida, United States - Lox_Sample_3.3 | ecosystem: Environmental > Terrestrial > Soil > Wetlands | place: USA... | reverse complement strand
GTGGCTGTTCGAGGGAGCCAGCGCAGGCCGTTGGGGACTGATCTGCAAGCTTCACCATTGCATGGTCGACGGGATCGCCGTGGGCGACCTGCTCGGCGTGCTTTTGAGTCCTGAGCCGGGCACAGCGCCGTCGGTGCCCGACGATTGGCAGCCGCGGCCTGAGCCCTCGAGCGCCACCGTGCTCGCGCACACGCTCGGCAAATACGCGTCTGGCGCCGCACAGCGTGTGCGAACGGCCCGCGCGCTGCTAGCGCGCCCGTTCACACGGCGCGGCGGGCCGCCACCCTAACCAGCGGTCTGACCTCGATACGCCGGCCGAGGGGCGCGGCCACCGCGCGCTCACTGAACGGGCCGCTGCACGCCGAGCGCCGGTGGGTCCAGGCACGCGCCGGGCTAGCGGACGTGAACACGATCCGCCGGGCGCTTGGGGGCACCGTCAACGACGTCCTGCTCGCCGCTGTCAGCGGCGGCTTTCGCGCGCTGCTACAGCAGCGCGGCGAATCCCTGCCGCACGAGCTGATCGTGCGCACGCTCGTGCCGCTCTCGCTGCGCACACCCGACGCCCGCGGCATCCCCGACAACCGCGTATCGGCGCTGATCGCCGAGCTGCCGATCGGCGTCAAGGACCCCGTCGAGCGCCTGCACGCGATCACCATCCAGCTGGACGCGCTCAAACGCTCGCGACCCGCCGCCAGCACGCTCACCGCGCTGTCGGGCTTGACCCTGCCGCCGCTGCTCGCGCTCGGCGCGCGCGCCCTCGCGCGCGCGCCCCAACGCCACGTACAGACCGTCACTACCAACATCCCCGGCCCCCAGCAACCCCTATACCTGTGCGGCCGGCGCATGCTCGAGATCTTCCCCTATGTCCCGCTCGCCCTGGACGTGCGCATCGGCGTGGCGATCTGCTCCTACGACGGCACGCTGAGCTTCGGTGTCACGGGCGACGGCCAGCACGCAACCGACGTCCCCATCCTGGCAGCTGGGATCGAACACGAGCTCGCGCAGCTGATGGAGCGCGCCGCACCGACCGCGCTCCTGAGCACACCAAGCGCGAAGCCACACGCATCCTCAAACGCCATCGCAGCGACGCCACCCAACGTTGCCGCGTCGCCAGCCCCTACCCGTCTGGAAACGCGGCAAGCAGGCGTTCGACCAGCTGCGCATTGCCGACCGCCTGGCGCTCGGCGTCCTAGCCGACCGCCCCAGGCTACGGGGGGTCGGCGAACGCGAACCGCATCGCCCTCGAGGAATCCCGGTTCACCGCTGGCGCACGACGCGTCGCCCGATGCCTCGACGCCTGGCCACATGACTGTGGCGGATCGCGTGGCCGAGTTCAGTCGCGATCGCGTGGGCCGCCGGCCGTCGCAGGCTGTGGACGCCCGACGGCGCCTGAGCACTCAACGACCGAATACCACCGGGACCAGCGCGAGCCGGTTCGGTCCAAGCGACCCCCGCTACGACTACCTCACGCGATCCCACGACTAGCAAGAGCGCGAGGCGCATCGGAGCGCGGTCGTGAAGACGACGCGACACGACCCAATCACCGCTCCCACGCCCCGGCCTTAGCGTTCAATCCTGTACGGATCCTCGCCAGACCCCGGGGGTAGCGGCCGCGAGCGGCACATCGATGCGATCCTCCCAACGGGTTCCGCTCTCGCCTGACGGATAGAACTGTCGCGCATCTGGTCGAGGATCGCCAGCCCTCGCACTCCCGTTTTTCGTGGCGCTCCCAACCCGTGGGAGCGGACTCTCGCCGGCAGACAGAGGCTCCGAACTCGTCCTCGTTCTCTCGAAGGCCGCGGCGGCTCGAGTGCGGCTGCTCACCGGCGTGGAGGAGAGGGCGACGAGGGCTTCGGCGCCACGATCGCCTGCGGCCGGATCGTGGCGAACGGCGCGGCTGGCATCAGAGACGCTCCTAGCCAGCACATCCGCGACGGTCCGAGCTTTCCCGGTCTCCGCAGCGCTCGACGCCTTGGTTGGAAACCTCTAGGTACCCTGCACCTGCACCACGTCGAGGAAAGGAACAGTCATGGCATTCTCACCTGGAGATCGCGTTCTCGCCGAGGCCGAGTCGACCGAAGGCACCGCCCGCCGCGGTGTAATCGAAGAGGTCGTACACGATGACCCACACCCGCGCTATCGCATCCGGTGGGACGACGGGCACGAGAGCATCTACACCCCTGCAGACGGCGCCTTGAAACCGGACCACACCGCAAACCGCTCAACATAAGATCGTTCGCGCCAACACTCGGCAGTGTTAGCCCCCCTCTCTATCGGTTGTCGGTCCTCGCATCGTCCCCGGGGCAGCTGGGAACTGAGCCCCGAGGAGAGCCCCTACGCGTTTTCATAACCACTTTCGATAACCGTCGCTATGGACGCGCATGGCGAAGACCTGGGCGGAAGGTCGACCTGTTCCCTTGGCGTTGCCCGCCTATGGAAAGAGTGTGCTTGCTGAAGACGCGAAGCCGGGCAGAATGTCGGTGCGGTCGACGGCTTTGAGGTGACCGAGCGCGCGCTGGGTGTAGATGGTGGTGTAGAGCACGATCGTGTTCAGGATCAGCCCGAGCGCGCCGAGCTGGTCTTCTTGGCCGGCCGGCTCAGCCGTCCTCGCCTAACCAGCGATTCCGCTAGCTCACTTTGCCTCTGGGGGCACCTATCCAGGGAGAGGGCCAAGTGGGTTTGATTGCGACCTTGACGCGACGGTGAAGGGTCGCGCGTCCTGCCTCGCGGCCGCGCCTACTTCGCCCTCTCCTTACGCCGTCGTGTTCGCGGCCCGCTCTCGCCGACGCTCCTGCCGGCGGGCGAGCGGGGCGCGCTGCAGCCGCTCGATCCGGCGATGCTCGGCCGCGAGCTCGTGATTGCCGTGGTGGACGTAGCGACTCGTCGTCTCCGGCGAAGCGTGCCCCATGATCCGCTGCAGCCTCGAAAGCGCCGCTTCGGCGGCGCCATGCAGAGCCGCCCGAACGTGCGCCTGAGTGCGTGCGGGTGCGCCTCCTCGACCGGCACGTCGGCCGCGAGCATGATCGGTCAGACGATCCTCATCACCGCGGTGGTCGACAGCTGTCCGTCCGCGTCCGGGAATGAGCCGTCGCGCCGGCGCCGGCCAAGCCGGGGAAACAGAAATGGGTTGTGGGCCAGCTCGGGGATCTCATCGCGCAGCTGCCGCCAGCGCTCGAGCGCGTCGACGACGTCTGTGTAGAGCGGCACCGAGCCGGCGTCTTCGACCGCAGGCCAGAACGGCTAGGCGCAACACGACGCGCTGAGCGCGGGGGCTGCAAGTAGATGGCCAACGTTCGGATGGCATGCTCCGCACGGTAAGGTCACGGTGCCTAGTCAAGAGCCGGTGACGTCCCGACCCGGCCGACAGCTCTTCGGGTTGGCGGCTCGCTGACTCTTGTTGTTGATTGTCGGCCGGTCGGTCTGACCGGACATTTGTTCGTCGCCCGTCGCGCAACGCAACACACCCACACAGCCAGAGGAACCCCGGATTGGCAAAGCAACGTAAACGGCCGGCTCGCCCCCGGCGCGACCGCAAGGAGGGATCGGCCTCTGGTCGGCGCAAGCCCTGCCCGTACTGCCGGGACAAGGTCGACCAAGTCGACTACAAGGACGTTTCCGCGCTACGCCGGTTCATCTCCGAGCGCGGCAAGATCCGCTCGCCGAGGATCACGGGAGCGTGCCGCCGCCATCAGAGCCAGATCGCGCGCGCTGTCAAGCGCGCGCGCGAGCTTGCGCTGCTCCCGTACGTCGCCGAGGCCGCGAACGGGCGCTGGGAACGCGGCGAGCGCTCCGGCCGTGGCTCGCGCCGAGACAGGTAGCGGACAGCAACCGGCGAGTTGGCCTAGCGACTGGGTGCTCGCCGGGTAAGGAAGAAGCGTGATCGGCGATCGGCCCGGGAATCATGTTGGTCGTCGTCGCGCAGGCGGCCGTATTGGTCGGGGATCGTTCCCCAGCCGAAGATGGGGGGCCGGCAGGCTGGCGCGCACGTATGCCCGCGCGGGAGAAGTCCGGCAGGTCGCCCTGGGCTACGACCTTTCGGGCGTCGGTCCAGTCCTCGCCGAGGTCGAACGTATAGGTGAACTTGACGCCGATCCTGGCGAGTCCAGCGCGCTGTAGCGTGATCGTCTGGCTGTCGGCGGCCGGCGGGTCAAGCTCGTCGTGCCCGCCGAGGATGTAGCGGCTACCGTCCCCGACCTCGAAACAGTGCAGATGCGCGCGAACGCGGGGTCGACCGCGTGCGGGAACTCCGCGAGCGTCGCCGATCCCGCTGCGAGCAGCCGCCGGCCTGGCGGCTTCGCTGGCGCCTCCCAGCCGCCACCGTAAGGCAGCCGCACATCGATCACCCACCAGCTCTCCCGCCGGTGAAGGAACGACGCCGGGGGCAAAGACGGCGCTTCCGCTTTCATCGATGGGAGTCACGCCGCCAGCGTGACTCCTTAAGGCGTCATCCAACATCCCGCCGGCCGGCCCGACGCGCGGCTCCTTTGCTGAGCCCGCATTAGCCGGAGCTCATGATCGCGTCGGCCGCATCGCTGCCCGCTGGCTCGCGATTGCGTCAACAACCCAGGCGCTCGATCGCGCCCCGACTACGTTCACCGGAACCCGGGTCGAACCTTGAGACCCTCGCGCCCCTCGCTGGGCACGTGGCGGGATCGCGCCTCGGGGTCCGCGCCGACCCGAGTGCGACGTGAAACCCAGAGCGCTTTCCCGCCCGCCGGCAAAGCTGATGGCCCCATGTGGCCCCTTGGAGCACCCAGACCGCGCCGATCCACACACAGCCAGATCCCAGAAAATTGTGCAAATGCAGCGAATTCCTGGATTCCGGCTGATGGGCGATCCTGGACTCGAACCAGGGCCCTCTTCCTTATCAGGAAAACCTTCTGTCCCCTCCAGTCGTCCCAACTCGAACTTAATCCCTGCAAACGCGTGCAACAGCATGATCGGAAGACGACTGGAGACGACTGGGCGCTACAACCTGGTGGCCCCATCGTGGCCCCACGACCGCGGTTCGAGGGCAGGGTGTCGTATGGCCCGGAAGCGGAGATCATGCCGACCATACGGTCAAGCCCGGACGCTCGGGAGGCGGCCCGCTCCGCGCCATCATGATCGCGTCGACCGCCGCGAGTATCGCCGCTTGGCCGAGCTCGTCCATCACGTGACCCGCAGGTGTCGATGGGGGCGCTTTCAACCGGCCAGTCGAGCGCAGCGACCTCGGTGTGGGCCTGAATCCTGTTTGCGCGCTTCACTCCTGGTCATGCGGGGAGCCAGGAACCGGCGCCCCGCCGGCGCTCGCTCGTTCACGTGTCTCGACGTACTCACAGCCGGCGAGGCATTTGGCAGCGATCCGAGGTCACGCCCGAGCTTGATGACGAAAATGGTCGCGACACAAGCCGTTGGGAAAGTGCGCGGCGCCTGGGGCGTCCATCCAGTCCAGTTGTCGGCTGTTACTTTCGTGCGCCAGAGCCCGCCGTGCGCTTTGCCGTTGAACGAGAGCTGCGGGCGCGGGTCGCGTTTGTTGAGCGGCTTGACCGGGTGGCGCTGCTCGTACCGTCTGAACGCGCCGCGGCCTGGGTTGACGAGCGTCGTGTTGAACGGATCGGGGTAACGGCGGCACGAAGCTTGTCGAAGTCTTTGAGCACGTTGCGGTTAGTTTTTTTCGCGTCGCGTCGTAGTGCCTGCATCGCCTTGGTCACGTCCTTGTAGGCGTCTTGGGCGCCGCGGCCTAGGTCCTTGCCCAGTCGCTGAAGCGCCTCGCTGGCATCATCGAGGTGCTTTTCGAAGCGGGCGATCTGACGCTCGGCCTCGCGCCGCGTGGCAGTCGAACGAGACGGAGGGGTGCGGGAGCTTGAGCGCGCGGACGTGCCGGCACGTGACCGAGTGGTCGGTGTGCGCACCGCGGATTTCTTGGCTTCTGGCATAGGAGAACTCCTAATCGCGAGGTTGAGCTAGACGAGCCTAAAGCTTCGCGCAAACAAGGCATGCTTGCCAACCCATATCCACCCCGTTGGTGAAAGACCGCGTCGCGCTCGTAGAGTCGGGTCATGACATCGGCAGGCTCACGCTCGGGCTGTCACACCTCGCTCTTTCACGACGACCTCACACCGATCCTCACCCCCAACGGCTCAAGCGGCAGTCGGCTGTCTCGTCCGTCCGCGCACCTGACAGGCAGGTAGCGGAACTTCTCGACGATCGAGCGCTCATCGAGCACGCCCGGCCGAGTCCCACACCACCCCGGCACACCCTCTAGCGTTGCAGGGCGCGGTCGACGCGCAATAGGATCGGTGGATGGCGAGGTACGACCTGGCCGGGAAGGTCGCCTGGTGACCGGCGGCGCGCGCGGCATCGGCTTTGCCACGGGCCGCGCGCTCGTCACGCGCGGCGCGTCCGTGGTGGTCGTCGACCTCGATGCTGAAGCAGCGCCGGCTGCCGCTTCGATCGAACAGCGGCGGTGACGGCTCGCTGTTGCATCTTTTGGATCGCGGTAGCGCGTGGGCAGTAGCGCTGGGCGAGTAATCGCCCGGCTCTCAAAGGAGCGAGCCATGTCTTCTGCTCAGCCGTTGGTTGACGCTGCCGGTCGACTCCGTTCGCCGGGCGTCCCAGAAGATCTCGATGGCCTCGACGGAGCGAGAGCATGACCCGTGGTGTCCGCGCATACGAGGGCCGGGCGCCAGCGGGGAGTGGTGCGCGGCGCGCGAGGAAAGCGAGAGTGACGCGGCCGGCGGTGGCGCTGCTGAACGCGACGGTGTTGGTCGACTTTGCCGCAGTGCCCAGCGGAAGCGCAAGTCGGCCATCCTCCACGCGAGACAGATTGGGCGGGCGCCTGAAGACCGAGCACGTCAGCCAGTCACGAAGCGAAGCAACGACGCCCTAACGGGCCGGGCTCAGGATCACGACCGGGATCTCGCGCTTGGTGCGCTGCTGTTAGACCGCGTATTCGTCGTACATCTCGACCAGCCGTGGCCAAAGCCGCTGCTTCTCCTCAGGCGTAGCCTGGCGGGCGACGACCGCCCGCCGCTCGGATCCGACCTGCACGGTCGTGCTCGGACTGGACATCAGGTTCAGGAATCAGGCCGGCATCGCGTCCGAGCCCCCGCACGAGCCGACGATCACCAGATCGGCGCCGTCCCTCAGGTACAGCACCGGGGTCGTGCGCGCCCGTCCCGTCTTACGCCCGAGATGGTCGAGCAGCAGCACCGGCGCCCGTTTGACCTTGGCGCCCAGCCGACCACCGGTGAGGCGGTACACGCGCACATTCAGATCGACGAACGTCTTGACGAGCTTGAACTGGAGCGAGCCGGACGGAGGGACCGGTGGGCGGGCCATCGCCCGCGGGAGCCTACCCGACGCCCTTCCGCGCAGTGGGTTATCCAGTTCAGTCAGGTGGCCGCGCCACCTCACTCCCGCGTGCTTGCGGGTCGTCGCGGTGGGTGCATCTGCAGCGAGGTGGGAACGTCTCAGCGGCGCGGGCATGTCCTGCCAAGGGGGGCCCCTACAAGCGCAGGTAGTCGAGCGCGGACGTCGGCTGACGATGCGCGACCTGAGTCAAATAGATAGGCCATTCCGCGCGAACGGGGTCTGCTCAGCGATGACCGCCGAGACTCGCCGCGCGGGGTGAAAGCTGGTGTTCCCGGGCGTGAGCGCTTGAGTGCTGTGCACAAAAACCGCGCGCCTGTGCGCGACGGTGGGAGCCCTGGTCCTCGGCGGCTCAGCTGCCGGGGAGGTCGACGCGCTTGACCGGGTCGCCAGCTCGCGGCAGGATCCTCAGAGCGCGATCGCGACGTGCTTGATCTCGTGCGCGCCGCGCACGCGCCGCCGCGAGGTCGCCTGCGGCGTGGAGGTGTGATCGACCGCCTCGCGCGCGATCTGGCTTCGGCGCATTTGACACCGGGGATGACCAGGAGATCCGGGATCAGATTCCCCCAGGCCGGCCGCGCGACGACCCTCGCCTTGCGCCTGCTCCGAAATGTCAGCAGGCGGCTGGGCGTCAGCGTGTGCGGGCGGCTCAGGCGGCGAGTGGCGGCGTTTGGAATGAGCGGCTGAGGTCTTGGCGCAGCTCGTGTGGGGAGTCGCTTGTGATGGCGTCGAGGCCAAGCGGCAGGAGCGGCGTAAGGATCGCGGCGTGGTTGATCGTGCCGGTCGTGACGCTGAGCCCGGAGGTTCGGAGGTTTGCAACCAGCGCGCGGGAGAGGAGGAAGTGCTCGACGCATATGCCGTGCAGGCCGACGTGGCGTCCCCAAGCAGCGAGCGCGTGTATGCGGTAGTCGGCGATGATCACGAGCCGCGCCCGGAAGCCGAGCTCGGCGGCGAGCTCGCATGCACCGGACCAGAAGCTGATGACCTCGGTCCGCTCCCGCGCTGGGTGGTCGCGAAGACGCTCGCAGACGGCTCGCGCGGTGCGGCGTGCGAGGGCTGGGTCGGCGTGCGCTTTGACCTCGAGCTGGAGCCTCGCGCCGGGCGGCGCGAGGTCGAGCAGTTCGTCGAGCAGCAGCGGGCGCTCGTCGCTTACAGTGCCGTCGAGGTTGCGCAGCCGCCCCGCGCGGATCTCCGCCGCGGTGCGCTGATGCGCCCAGCCGGATACGGTGGTGCCGAGGTCGAGCAGGGGGTCGTGCAGCAGCACGAGCTCGCCGTCGGCGGTCACGCAGCAGTCCGTCTCGAGGCCGTCGATGGGCTGCTGGATTGTGCGGTGGAGCGCCGCGAGCGACGAGTCAGGGCCGTATGCGCGGCCGAGGCGGTGGGCGTATAGCGCCGGGAGCACTCCAACAACGTTCGCGACACTGGCGCGCTTGTTCGTTACGAGCCTGCAATCGTCTTGTGAACAGGTTGTGCAGAACGCCGTCCGCGGGAGCCACTACCTATGCGATCAGTTGGCCGATGATGCGGGGGTGGCCGTCGACCTCCACGTCGACGAGCGACTCGACGCGCGAGAAGCCGGCAATCCGGGCAAGCCGCGCCAGGCCGGCGTCCCCGAACCCCCAGTAAACGAAGTCGTCGCGCGCGTAAACCTCCCCGGGCTCCGACACGCGGATCGCGGGGCCGTTTCGATCTTCCGGGCCGACGCCGTAGGTCTCGACCAGCACCGTGCCGCCATCCACCGTTTGCCCACGCAGCACGCGCAGCAGCCCGAGTGGGTTCTGGACCCTGTGCAGGATGCCGAAGCAGTAGACGAGATCGAAGCGCTCCTTGAGCCCGTCGAGCGCGAACGCGTCCATCCGCCGGTACTCAACGGCCGAGCCGAGCAGGCCATGCACGGCACGGAAGCCCTCCCCGCCCTCCAGCTCAACGCCCCACCGGGAGGCGACCCAGAGCCGATACTGCTCGTTGTCGACCGCCACGACCCGCTCGGCCCCGCGCCGCTCGGCGAGGAAGGCATAGAAGCCGTCGAAGCAGCCGACATCGAGCACGCTCATCCCGGCGAAGTCCTCGGGAAGTGCGCAGACGCGGTAGCGATGGTCGCGCGCGGCGCCGGGCGTGTAGATCCCCTCAGCGCGGTTCAGCGCGAACGTGTGAAACCAGAACGGCACCGCCTCGACCGTCGCGCGAGCGAGGACCGGGTCGACCTCGATCGCTAGCAGGTCAGCGACCCGCCGCTCAGCCTCCGTGACGACGAACCGCTCCCGCGCGCCACCTTGCGCCGACCCCGTCGTCCCCATCTACACACCCCCTCTCGGCGAATTTCTCCTCGCTCCGACCCGACCTGTCGGCGGACGTCGTGCGAGGCATGTTCGGTTGTCGATCAGCGCTCGGGCCTGTCCACCCGTGACGGTCGTGCGGCGAGCGGGCTCGCTAGACCAGCTGGACGTTGACGGCCCTGGGACCCTTCTCCCCGGCCTCAGCCTCGAAGGAAACCTTCGCGCCCTCCGCGAGCGACCGATAGCCCCCGCCGACGATCGCCGAGTGGTGGACGAAAAGATCCTTTGATTGATCGTCGGGAGTGATAAACCCGAAGCCCTTCTCGTCGCTAAACCACTTGACCGTTCCAGTAGCCATTTGCGCTTCCTCCCTCGTCGTACGTGCTGCGAACGCCGAGATTGCACAAAGCAAAGGCTACGAGCGCCGGCACTACATCCGTCGGGCAAGCTGCCCAACCTGACCAAACGACCATACCAGCCCACCCGCCCAGCCATCGCGCGGGTCCTACCGGATCATCGGCTTGTCGCACAGCGTGCCGGCGCCCGCATCGGTTTTCGCGCGAAGCGGCAGCGCGGCGTCTTCATTCGCTGGCTCGAGCGCGGAGGAACGGGCGGCGGGGGGGATTGGGAAGATGAAGCGCTGTGACGTCGTCCGACTAGGGTCAAGCTGCGCTCGATCGTCGACTCCTGGCGGCAGCGAACGCACTGCGCGGTCCCGTTGATCCTGCGGATTTCATTGGGTATGTCTTCCCGTGCTCTTCTTCACGCGTATCTCTGACACATGGGGCTGGGAGCGTGAGCGCGCGCTCGATGCCTTCGGCGGCAACGAGGAGCTTGCCGCCCACCCCGACAACGTCACCCCTGATCGTCTCGAGCGTCACCGCGAGCAGGCCGCTGCCGCGGCCCAGCGTGAGCCTCGCGGCTCTGGCGGCGGTGGTGTTCGCTCACGATGCGAGCCTAGGCGCGGGGTGGACGCGGGCCAATAGAATCATCGTGATGGTGGGCTCCGCCGAGGTTCGGAGCTGGCTTCGCTGCTACCGCTGCTGGTCCCAGAACCTCGAACTGCAGGTGCACTACGAGGGGATACACCGGGTCGACGCGGACACCGGCGAGCGCGGCGAGGTCATCGACGAGATCCAAGAGGCTGTGGTCCAGTGCGTTGACTGCATGCACGACCAACCCCATCTCAGGTTCCACAATGGGCGCATCGAGCCGGTCGAGGACAGCTGGGAGCGGATGATCGCCGGCGCGCCGTGGGTCGCGTCGTGCACCGTGACCGTCGATG
>Ga0335079_10009799_pt1 | contig 10914 bp, 10 predicted proteins | sample Lox_Sample_33_FD_206719 | JGI IMG/M metagenome (GOLD analysis project Ga0335079, IMG submission 206719) | Soil microbial communities from Loxahatchee National Wildlife Refuge, Florida, United States - Lox_Sample_3.3 | ecosystem: Environmental > Terrestrial > Soil > Wetlands | place: USA... | reverse complement strand
CTGGTCATCGATCGGTTACCTCGTGGAAACTCCTTCTGCATACCCCGAACTGACCGTTCGCGAGAACCTGGACGTCATACGACGTCTTCGCCCGCATACCAATCCGGCAGCGGTGGATCGGGTGATCGAGCAGCTTGGCTTGACCGCGTATGCTGACCGGAGAACCCGAACACTCTCCCTCGGGAACGCGCAACGTCTTGGACTCGCAAAGGCTTTGTTGCATCAACCGCGTCTCCTTCTTCTCGACGAGCCCGCGAATGGACTCGACCCTGCCGGTATTGTCGAAGTGCGAGAACTTCTGCTCGACCTCGCTCACCATCACGGTGTTACCGTTTTCATGTCGAGTCATATCCTCGGAGAGGTGGCCCGGGTTGCGACGCGAATAGGTATTCTCCACAAAGGACGACTGTTGATGGAACGCGATATCGGCGAGCTCGAGCACGACCGCCGTCGCCGTCTTTTGACCGACACCAGGGAAAGGGGGAAAGCACTTTCATTGCTCCGGGAAGCAGGATACGATGCCGGCTTCACACCCGACGGAACCATCGAAATGAGAGACGAGCGCGCCCTGGACCATCCGGAGATCATTGCCCAATTGCTTGTCCAGAAAGGCCACCCCCCCTCGTTGTTGCGCGTGGAACAAGAAGATCTTGAGTCATTTTTTTTGCGGCTTACCGGCTCGAATGGAGGTGCCGCGTGGTGACCAACTTCGCCGAAGCGATTCGGACGGAATTCCTGAAGGCACGGCGTTCCCGGATGCCCTTGTTCACAGCTCTGGGATTTTCGCTGGCTCCCATCATGGGAGGATTCTTTATGATCATCCTGAAAGACCCGCAATTCGCGAGGAACATCGGCTTGCTCCGTACAAAGGCAGAGCTCGTGTCGGGAACCGCGGACTGGCCTTCGTATTTCAGTCTTCTTTCGCAAGCAACGGCTGTCGGCGGAATCCTTGTATTCGCTCTGATCGCGAGCTGGGTCTTCGGTCGAGAATTCGCAGACAGGACGGCGAAGGATCTCCTCGCGTTGCCAACACCGCGGTCGAGCATCATCGCGGCGAAGTTCATACTCGTTGGTGTCTGGTGTGGATTCCTGGCTGTGTTGATTTACATATTGGGGCTTGTGATTGGAATGATCGTCGTCCTTCCGCAGTGGTCACAACCCGTGTTGGTGCACGGTTCCGTTACGCTTGCCATAACTGCGCTCCTCACGATCTTCCTTGTTTCTCCCGTAGCATTTGTCGCAAGCGCGGGTCGCGGGTACCTTCCCCCGATGGGCTTTGCAATCCTGATCCTCGTCCTTGCACAGGTTCTTGGGGCAGCCGGTTGGGGGCCGCTGTTCCCGTGGTCGGTCCCTGCTCTCTATGCCGGCCTTGGAAACAATGCGGCGACGACTCTCGATGCCGCGAGCTACTCGATCGTCGCACTGACAAGTTTTGCCGGCTTGATTGCTACTTTTTTCTGGTGGCAGTATGCCGATCAATCCCAATAATGCCACCCCCGAATGAGCACTGTGCATTTAGTTTGTCGGTCGACTCTACTGAGCCCAATAAAAAGCGCCGTCCCGGATCAGCAATGAAACGCGCGAATCCCTCGTTATCGCCGGAACGCGATTTCGGTACCATCAGTCCGTCAGCGCGGTCGTTGTTGTTAATGAAGGGGATGACCAGTATCCCCTATGCGCGTCAGGCTGCCGAACTCTTGATGGCCCCCGATGAGTACAGGCCCGACTTCAACAACAGGGATGTCGGGTTCTGGGCGCGCGTGGTTCATTTCGAAATGCGCTACTGGAGCATCGACCAACTGTTGGAGGAACTGCCGATCAAAAACGTGCTTGAGCTGTCTTCGGGCTTTTCATTCCGCGGTCTTGAACGATCAACACACGATGGAGTTCACTATATCGACACGGATCTTGGCGATGTCATCAACACCAAGAAGAGAATCATTCAATCGTTGCAGCCTGCCGGTGCCTCTCGAAAGGGAACGCTGGAGCTGCTGCCACTGAACGCACTCGACGAAGAACAATTCTCTGCAATCGTGGAGCGGTTCCCGAGGGGAGAACTGGTTGTCGTCAACGAAGGGCTGCTGATGTACCTGGACGACGCGGAGAAAAAGAAACTGTGCGGGATCATCCATAACGTATTGAAGAAACGCGGAGGCTACTGGATCACTGGTGATGTCTATCTCTCAAAAAAGACGGACGGTCTCGATATAATCGTGAGCGATCGAGAGAAGGAATTTTTCACGCGCCACCGGATCGAGGAAAACAAGTTTGCGGACGCCGCGACTGCCGAGAAATTCTTTCGGGACGCGGGATTTCTCATCGACAAAGAAGCTACAACAGATCGATCGAAGGTGAGCACGCTGGGCTATTTGCTGAGAAGCGCGTCTCTCGTCCAGTTATTGCGATTCCGGCGGCGCGGGAAAATCCAGGCAACGTGGCGACTGCGCATCTCTCTAGGATAGCCTCAATCTCTCCGCTTCTGCATTCGGTGTCCTGCACAGCGTGCAGAATTCAATCGAATTGGCCATCGTGATCGCGACGAAGTTGGCGAAAAGCGTCACAAGAACCGGGGCGCACTGTGCGGGAGGAAATGAGTTCCATTTTTCGTACATTCGCACGATTGATTTTTCCCTTCGTTTACCATCATGTCCAGGAGGAACGAGTATGGCACGTACCGTCACAGGAATTCTCTTGTTGCTCGTGAATGCAGCGGCTCTCGCGCAAAACTCCGCCGCCCCTACCCTGAAATCGATCCTGCTCGAACAGCTGAGAACAACACACAATGTCAAGGACTGGTTCGTTCCCGTCGACAGTGCCATCGACGGTTTGACGGCCGAACAGGCAAACTGGACGGACGGCAAAGGAAACCATTCCATTGCACAGCTGACGAACCACCTGATTTTCTGGGATGAGCGAACATTAGTACGATTCAAAGGCGAAACACCTCCGAAATACAACGGAGTCAACGATGAGACTTTCGCACCGGTCGACGACAAGACCTGGCCCGCGACGGTGAGGAAAATCGATGAAGTCATGACGGCGTGGGAAAAAGCCGTCGAAGGGGCGGATGAGGCGAAGTTGGCAAAATGGTACTCGACGATCGCACACATCGGCACGCACAACGCCTACCACATCGGACAGATCCTGTTCGTGCGCAAACTGCAGGGAGTGTGGGATCCGAACAAGGGCGTGAAATGACCGGTTGTGACATGGTCCGGACCCGTCTCGTCAGCCAGCAGATCACAGGATCTCGATTCAGCAAGCCCGGCGAAGTCGTACAATGGATGGGGAGCGTGCAAGCTCAGGATTATCCTGCTGCGCTCTGGGGCGTCGGATTGCGCACACCCGCCGCGACGAGGGATTCCATCGAGCGGGCTATCGCGAAAAAACAAATAGTGCGAACTTGGCCCATGCGCGGCACGCTCCATTTTGTCGCCCCGAACGACGTGCGATGGATGTTGCGATACCTGACACCACGCATTGTTTCAAGGGCTTCAATGCGATTCCGACAGCTACACCTTGATGAAGCAACGTTTGCCCGCAGCAGAACGATTCTGGCGAAAATACTTCGAGGTGGAAAACAACTGGCACGTGATTCGATTTACGCGTTGCTGGAACGAAACCGGGTTTCGTGCAGGGGTCAGCGCGGTATCCACATTTTGTGGAAATTGTCTCAGGAAGGTCTTGTCTGTTTTGGCCCGCGTGAGGGCAAACAACCGACGTTCGTCCTTCTGGATGAATGGGTACCTTCTGCAAAGATCCCTCCACGCGATGTGGCCCTTGCCACGCTTGCAAAACGGTACTTTACGAGTCACGGTCCCGCAACACTCAAGGATTTTGCGTGGTGGTCCGGACTGGCGGCGGCCGATGCGCGGTCAGCACTCGAGGAGGTCAAAGGTACTTTCGCAAGCGAGGATATCGCCGGTCAAACTTGTTGGTTTCAAGAGAAAATCGCAGCAAGGCCCGTTACCGAACAGTCTGTGTGCCTCCTCCCTGCATTCGACGAGTTCTTGGTTGCTTACAAAGACCGGAGTGCGGCCATTGACGCACCGCATGCCCGGCAGGCGCACCCCGGCGGAGGCATTCTCCGCCCGACGGTCCTTATCGACGGCAAAATCATCGGAACCTGGAAACGTACTGTAGAGAAGGACGTGGTCGTGATACAGTTAAGTACTTTTATTACCTTGAGCAAACCTCAGCGGGTCGATGTTGAGGGCTCTGCAGAGCGCTATGGCCGTTTTTGGGGGACGCGTGTCGCGATCAAAACGAGGACAGAGCGGAAATGACCCTCTTCAAAAATAGGTACCGTGTGGAAAGTATGAGATTGAAGGGACACGACTATTCCTCGCCAGGGAACTACTTCGTGACAATTTGTACTTCCGGCAAAGAGGATTGGTTCGGTGAAGTACGACAACAGCAAATGATTCGAAATAAGGCGGGAGAGATCGCGCATAAATTCTGGGAAGAGATTCCAATCCACTTCAAAGGTGTGGCGCTCGACGAGTTTGAAATCATGCCTAATCACATCCACGGTATAATTGTTTTGAAGAATTATTCTCGTGGCGACGTTGCATGCAACGTCGCTACCAAGCAAAACCCAAAAACAATGTCGATGATTTCGCCTAAACGGGGATCATTGGGGACAATCATACGCTCATTCAAATCCGCCGTCAGCAATTCGTGTCATTCAAACGGATATCCTGACTTCTGCTGGCAATCCAAATACCACGATCACATCATTCGGAGCGAGAGGGAACTTGATGCCATCCGTGTCTACATCCACAGGAATCCTGCAAAACGGGAGGAGGAGCGCAACGATGCGACGCGCAATGAAAACTGGATGGACTAAGGAGAAAGAACAATGAAAATCAATGCAATCATTTTTGGCGCGACCGGAATGGTCGGTGAAGGTGTTCTCCACGTCTGTCTCAACCATGCCGATGTGGAATCGATTCTTGTCATCAACAGGAGGGCGTGCGGGGCAAAGCACCCGAAATTGAAGGAGTTGATCCATCGGGATTTTTTTGACTACTCGGCGATCCAAGAGTCTTTGCGGAGCTACAACGCCTGCTATTTCTGTCTCGGAGTCACTTCCGTCGGCAAGCAGGCGGATGAATACACCCGTCTCACGTACGACCTCACCATGCAGGCAGCTCGCACGATTTCGAGGCTCAATCCGGGAATGACCTTTTGCTACGTTTCGGGCACGGGAACCGACAGCACCGAGCACGGTCGCTTGATGTGGGCCAGAGTCAAGGGAAGAACTGAAAACGACTTGAGGAAGCTCCCCTTCAAAGCAGCGTATGCGTTCAGGCCCGGTTTCATCAATCCGATCAAAGGTCTCAAGCAAGCGCACGGAATATCCAGGGCACTCGGCGCGTTCTATCCTCTCTTGAGAGCTCTCTTCCCGAATCAAGTCTGTACTCTGGAAGACCTTGGCATGGCTATGATCAACGTAACGCTGAGTGGCTATCCACGCCCGATCCTGGAAAACAAAGACATCGCCCATGCTGCCAGGGCAACCGTCTCCTGAATGTCTTTGAAGATTTCAAACATTCAACAAACGGTGTAAAGACGTCTGTGCGGGAACAGGAATGACAAAGGAACGTTTGGAAGCATTCAGCGATGGCGTCCTCGCCATCATCATCACGATCATGGTCCTCGGATTGAAAGCCCCTGACGAGGCAAGCCTTCGTGCGCTCGCTCCCCTCCTGCCAGTGCTTGTCAGCTACATCCTTAGTTTTGTCTTTCTTGGAATCTACTGGACCAACCACCATCACCTTTGTCAGGCAATCAGTAAGGTCGACGGACGCCTTCTCTGGGCCAACCTCCACTTGTTGTTCTGGCTGTCGCTCATACCGTTCGTAACGGCGTGGAACGGCCAGACCAATTTTGCGGCTGTTCCTGCTGCGCTGTACGGCACGATCCTGCTGTTCGCTGCGGTCGCTTACTTCCTGCTCACCAAAGCCCTCATTGCGCTCCACGGAAAGGGCTCGGTGATCGCGACAGCTCTCGGGACGGACTTCAAGGGCAAGATCTCCGTCGTTCTTTATCTAGGAGCAGTACCACTGGCATTTGTCAATCCGTGGATTTCTTTCGGACTCTACATCTTCGTCGCACTCATGTGGCTCGTTCCCGACAGGCGCATCGAGCGGATTTTTGCAGGACAGAACGGACGTTGAAACTCGCAATGCAAGATCGTCCCGGTGAACATATTGTAGAAATGTGCGTACCATGAATCCACGCGTTTTTGTAACCACAATTCACGAGCAACAACGATTGGCATGAAAACCACTTTTGTAATCTTTGGAGCGTCGGGCGACCTCACATCGCGAAAGCTCATTCCCGCACTCTATGCGAACTACCGCAAGGGGCGACTGCCGGAAGACATCTCCATCATCGGTTTCTCCCGTCATCCGTTTACGGACGATGCGTTTCGCCAGAAAATGAAGGAAGCATTGAAGGAGTTCCTCCCTTCAGAATTTACCGAGGAAGAATGGGGAAAATTTGGCCGTTTCTTGTTCTACCACCGCGGCGATATCGACAAGACGGAGGATATCCAGGGATTGTCCCGAAGAATCGAATCATTGGGCGGCGCCAATGGCAATTGTCTTTTCCACCTCGCTCTCGCGCCGCAGTTTTATCTGAGTGTTGTGAACAAGCTCGAGGCCTCGAATCTGGTCTTGCAGACCGGGCGGAATGGGTACCGTCGCGTGATCATCGAGAAACCGTTCGGACGAGACCTGCCGTCAGCCGTCGAACTCAACACGCAGTTGCTCAGGGCATTGAAGGAGGACCAGATCTACCGGATCGATCATTACCTGGGGAAGGAGACAGTGCAAAATCTGCTCGTCTTCCGGTTCGGCAATGCGATCTTCGAACCACTCTGGAACCGGCGGTACATCGACCACGTCCAGATCACCGTCGCGGAGACTGTCGGCGTCGAGCATCGCGCGAACTACTACGACAACGCCGGCGTCTTGCGCGACATGTTCCAGAACCACCTTCTCCAGATCCTCACCCTCGTCGCCATGGAACCTCCGGCAGTTGTTGAAGCCAATAGCCTGAGGGATGAAAAAGTGAAGGTGTTGAGGGCGATTCGCGAGATCGCACCCGAAAAGTCATCGCGGTTCACGGTGCGCGGCCAGTACGAAGGCTACCGGTCGGAGCCGGGGGTCGGCCCCCGATCGACAACGGAGACGTACGCGGCCATTGAGCTGTTCGTCGATAACTGGCGCTGGCAGGGAGTACCGTTTTATCTTCGTTCCGGAAAAATGTTGTCGGACAAAGTCTCACAGATCGCAATCCGGTTCGTGCGCCCTCCACACCAGATGTTGGACGTCCTCGCCGGCGTTACGCAGCTGTCGACCAATCATCTCAGCATTTGCATTCAACCCGATGAGGGTTTTCATCTTTCATTCATGACAAAAGTGCCAGACAGCGGGATGACGATGCGGCCAGCGGACATGGACTTTCATTTTCGTGACTCGTTCCGCGACCTTCCCATCCCCGACTCCTACGAGCGCCTGCTCCTCGACGCCTTGAACGGCGACCCTTCGCTGTTCACGCGAAGCGACGAGATCGAGGTCGCTTGGAAGTTCATCGATTCGGTCCGATGCGGATGGGAAGGCGAGCACGCTCCGCCACTGGAACAATATAATCGCCGCTCGTGGGGACCGCCGTCGGCAGATCGGCTCCTCTGGTCCAGCGGTCGATGGTGGAGACAGGATTGCATCGAGCACCGCCAGCAGGATCACGACCGGTGAGGCGGTGATGTCAGCTGGCCTGTTGATTCACATCCGGAAGACGCACGAAGACCTGGCAAGATTTGCTGCCGGGCACATTGCGGATTCTCTGTCGCGCGCCATCAACGTGCGCTCGGAAGGATCGCTGGTCCTCTCCGGGGGTGAAACCCCGCGCCGTGTGTACCAACTCCTCGGTTCCAAGCCATTCATCGATCTGCTCGATTGGAACCGCATCCATTGTTACTTTGGAGACGAGCGCATGGTGCCACCGGATGATGCGGACAGCAATTACGGGATGGCCCGGCGGGAGTTGATCGAACATGTACCGATCCCGCCGGATAACGTTCACCGCATTCGCGGCGAATTGCCCCCGGAAGACGCGGCCCGAGAGTATTCAAATGAGCTGCGCTTGAGGTATAAACAAGAGACACCACGGTTTGACTGTGTGTTGCTCGGAATTGGTGAAGACGGACATACAGCATCACTCTTTCCCGGTACCAGCGCATTGGATGAACGCAAAGAGCTTTCGGTGGCGTTGTTTGTGCCGCGCCTGAGAGCATGGCGTGTGACGCTCACATTTCCCGTGATCAACAACGCCCGCGAGATCATCGTTCTGGCGGAGGGAACGAAGAAAGCCTCCGTCCTCAAAAAGGTGATCGGTTCCGTATCAACCTCGAAGGATTTCCCGATGACGATGGTCCGTCCTCACGACGGCGAGCTGCACTGGATACTGGATTCGGAAGCCGCTTCGTTCGTAAGGCCCTAGGGTTTCTGACACGCGTACTGCATTCTTATGGCACACAATATCGTTTCTTTATCTCACCGTGAGTGGTTTCCGCACCTGACGAAAAACTGAACGAGAGAATTCCGATGTCAGAGAAAATCAACATTACACTGGGTGATGTTCAGAAAACCCTGTTACTGCCGCTTTGGGGACGGGCCGACGAGACTCAGAAAGAGAACCCACTTCTGGTCGACACAACCGCGGTCGAGATCGTGCACAGAATTAATTACGACCTCTCCACTATCGCCAGGAACATGCGCGAGATTACCAGGTTTGCCTGGATCGTTCGCAGTCTTTTGATGGACCGTGTCGTTCAACAGTTTCTCCGGGCGCATCCCCGTGGAACTGTCGTCAACGTAGGCTGTGGGCTGGATACGACATTCGACAGAATCGATAACGGTCTCTGCACGTGGTACGATCTGGATCTTCCCGATGTCATCGAGCTCCGACGCCAGTTCATCCGCGAGACGCAAAGACGGAAATTCATCAGCAGCTCGTTCCTCGAAGACGCCTGGCTCAACAAGCTCACGATCACCGACAATGTGTTCTTCATGGCCGCAGGAGTTTTGTACTACTTTGAGGAACAACAGATCAAACAGTTCTTCGTGAAGCTCGCTGAGATGTTTCCAGACAGTGAGCTTCTGTGTGATGTCAGCTCTCCTATGGGTGTGCGGGCAGCGAACAAAATGGTGATTACGGCAAGCGGATTAGACGAGCGGTCGTTTCTCAAATGGGGGGCGAAAGACCCCACCGAGATTCTTCGATGGGATCCGAGGATTACTCTGGTCAAAAAATACGCTTTCTTCAGGGGACGGAAGAGGTACTTGCGGCCCAAGTTCTGGTTTGCGGCAATCATGGTGGACCTGTTGAAGATTCAATACCTGGTTCACCTGAAGTTCAGCGACAATGTGCCAGACGCCTGAAAACACCAGGATTCCTAAAAAACGACCACACGCGTTGTGAACTTCTTTCGGAATCACAAGTATTCCAGGACTTTCGAATTTCAACAGGTGGGAAGGTGGACTATTTCACCCCGATTGGCATGTGGAGTAACTTCTCCGTATATCACGTCGTAAACAACGTCCAGTGGCCCCCTCACCCGCTTATGGGCAGGCAGATTCCCCAAACACAATAGACACAATAATTCCCAGGAGATACGATCATGCGAACGAGGCTCTCTTTCGCGGCGCTCCTCACTGTTCTCGTTGGTGCGTTTCTTTTCAGTCAGGACAATCCTCTGTGGATGCGCTATCCAGCCATCTCACCCGATGGCAAGACAATTCTGTTCGAATACAAAGGGGATATTTATTCCGTTTCATCCACCGGAGGGACGGCGATTCCTCTGACGCTGAGCGAATCGTACGAGTTTGCACCGGTCTGGAGCCACGACGGCAAATGGATCGCATTTGCATCCGACCGGTACGGCAACTTCGATGTTTTTGTCATGCCTGGTACCGGCGGCGAAGCGAAACGTCTGACGTATCACTCGACCTCAGAAATACCAACCAGCTTCACCGCTGACGACAAATCCGTTCTCTTCACGGGGTATCGACAAGAGCTACCGACCAACGTCCAGTTTCCCAGCGGTATGATGGTCCAATTGTACAGTGTTCCTATCACCGGCGGACGCGTCTCTCTCGTTCTCCCGGTGCCGACTCTGGAGGCGACGTTGAATTCAACCGGTGACAAGCTGATCTACGACGACCTGAAAGGATACGAGAGTCTCTGGCGCAAACACCACACCTCTTCCGTCACACACGACATTTGGGTTTATGATTTCAAAGCGAAGACCTACACTCAACTGACAACGTTTGACGGTGAGGACCGCAATCCTGTGTTCGATTCCAACGATAACGATTTTTACTACCTGACCGAACAGGGCGGGTCGTTTAACATCTACAAGAGCTCCGTGTCGAACCCCTCCAACAGCACGGCTCTAACGCATTTCAGCAAGGATCCGGTCCGGTTCCTCACACGCGCAGACGACAATACTCTCTGTTTCGGGTTCAACGGTGAGTTGTACACGATGAAGCCGGGCGCCGAGCCGCAGAAGGTGCGCGTTCGCGTAGCGGCGGACGGGCGCGAGACGATCGACAGGATCGTTCCCGTGAACGATCATTTCACAGAAATGAAGCTCTCCCCCAACGGAAAAGAGTTTGCGTACGTGTTCCGCGGCGAAATCTTCGTCACCAGCATGGAAGGCGGCATTACCAAGCGCATCACCAACACGCCCTGGCAGGAACGAAGTGTCAGCTTCAGTCCGGACGGCCGGTCGCTCGTCTATGCCGCGGAAAAAGACAGCAACTGGGATGTCTATACGGCGACGATCGTGAGGAAAGAAGAGCCATATTTCTACGCGTCGACGGTGTTGAAGGAAGAGGCAGT
>Ga0335079_10009798_pt1 | contig 10915 bp, 9 predicted proteins | sample Lox_Sample_33_FD_206719 | JGI IMG/M metagenome (GOLD analysis project Ga0335079, IMG submission 206719) | Soil microbial communities from Loxahatchee National Wildlife Refuge, Florida, United States - Lox_Sample_3.3 | ecosystem: Environmental > Terrestrial > Soil > Wetlands | place: USA: Florida... | reverse complement strand
AGAACAATAGTTTTGCCGGCCAGGGGATGGTTGTAATCAACTGTGAACATTTCGCCGTTGCTTGTTGTAATCACCCCCTGGCGGTCTCCCATGTTGAAAGGCCCTCCAAGTTTCGGGTCGAGTTTTACCGTTATGCCGTCTTTTCCTGTTGAAACGGTTACAACACCGAAAGGCTCGCTGAAGCGGGCACCGTCCTGCGCCGTGACCGCAAGGGTTACATCCTTTTCTCCGATCGTCGCCACTTTTGCCGTCATGTAGGGATAGAGCGGCACTTCCTTGCCCGGCAAGGGAAATCCGCCGAAATGCTTGACATACTCTTCAGCCGGCATGGTTACAGAGACAGGAAATATACTCTTCATCGGATAACTTTCCTTCTTAGATTCATCACGTGGTCCGTACGTTTTTTCCGGCGGAAGGGTGATCTGCTTTTTCTCACCCGCAACCATACCTATGACCGCGTCCCCAAGCTCGGGGAAAACGTCATCATTTCCCGCTATTACCTCCTGGGGCTCGCCCGGTCTGGCAGTCCCTTCAGGAAGGAGCAGCGGGGTGCCGTCCCGTTTTTCAGTCTTGAAGATGACTGTAGTCAGGTCCCCTTTTTCCGCACGGTTCAACAACGCGTCCAGATCGATGGCGGCGGATGTTTTTCCGTTCTTCGCCGCATCGCCAAATGCTTTTTCCAGAATGGCCTCGCCCCTCTGTATCTCAGGGGTGGAAGCATCCATTTTTTGCTGTTGCGCCTGGGCTTCGGTGCCTTGCATCGCTGAAGCGGTCGGTGCGGCGGCCATGGGTTCAGTGACCGGTTTCACTGTTTCCACATTCACATCGCATCGCAGGTTCTCTCCGCCAAATGTCTTTGAAAAATCGAGGTCAAAATTCCGTTCATCAACATATTTGACACGTCCGACCAAAGGTCCCATTCTCATCAGATCACCCTGTCTTACGTCAATCACGATCTCATATTCTTTCCCCGCGTCCCGGACTTTTCCAGGTCCCAGGCGAGTGTAGACCTTTGCCCCGTCAGGGGCTGAAAACGATATAGTCACGTTATCGTCTTTAATATCCTTGACTATGCCGGGCAGACCTTCCCCAAACTGAACGCTTTGCCCTTTTACCGGGTCCTTATGCGTATGCTTCTTGAATTCTTCGATCGAAGTCTGCTTTTCTTTGGGGGCATGATGAACACGTGCCAACCTCAGTTCCTTGTTGTCGCTGGCGGAACTGGCAATATCCAGTGTCCGCGCTTCACCGGCATGCATGCCCGGCAACCAGGCCGCTATCCCTCGCAGCACATCATCTTCAAATCCCACCACAAATTTTTTGCCTGTTGCCTCTTTGCTCTCACCGGCCACCACCTCCAGTGTCCCATCCGTCACCCTCGGCAGAAAGAACGGCGCCTTGGGCAAAAGATGATCGGCAGCAACATCTTTTTCCGAACTGATGGCGACAGCCCCATTAGGCAGCCGACAGGTGAAATGGACGCCGACGGTGTCACCGGGTTTGATAACACGTGCGGATTCCACTGACGCGCAACCAGCCAGCGCCAGCGTCATAAAAGCCAGGCTTGCGCCTTTCTTGACATATGCTCCTTTATTAATTCCCATCGTTTTTCTCCCGCTCAAGTTAATAATCGTGCCGAATACCGGCCTTCTGCACCGAAGAGCAGATACTAACCCCCATTTGTTACAGTTCCGCGACGTTCTCATAAAAATTGGAAGAACCGGGGATGGGCGAGCATTCCCTTTCAATGGTGCAAATGCCTATTCCATGCGCATCCGGAGGCAACAATGTCACCTTGAGTCTTTTCAAAAGCCTATTCGCATGATTTACCATTTCCCCCGAAATTCTTTATCGAATTTTTAGAATCTCTACACATATCCGCAACAATCGCCTGCTAAACTTCCACCCGATCATCAATACGCAGCGCATTCTTCCTTTTCCTCTTCGGGAGTGACAATGTCAGGCAAAATCAAGGGAATTATCGATTCCTTTATCGAACGGCAGGCAGAAAACAACTCGATGATGCGCGACATCATCGAGGCCTATATGATGCTCAACGGGATCAATCCCCATGAATATACGCCGCAATCCGAAGATGACCCGGCAATCATGGGAAAACTGGAAGAGATACTGCAGGAAATCGAAGCAATCATGTCATCCTGCATCGAGTCGGATTACCGCCAATCCGGCCAGCCGGCCTTAAATTAAGGGCTGACGGCCCTCGATTGAACTTAATTTACGATTTATCAAATTTTCAGTTGTTAGACATGAAGATGAAACAATCATCGTTTATGCTTTGGGCGTCTCTTGCAAAGGTAAATTTACATTAAACATGGCACCGGATTATGAGCAGACCGACAATGATAAAAATGAAGCCGAAGGCAGACAAGCTCGATCAGCTCATAGAGGCCATGGGCAGGATGATAGCGGATGAATTCACCGGCCACCTGAAGATCAACTTCAGCCAGGGGGGGATCGGCCGGGTGGAGAAGTTCGAAGAGATTTTGAAAAGCTAGGCCTGACATAATTTAATTATAGGAGGTGAATCAAAAGCGCACAATTGAATAGCATGATTAGTTGAAGACTAACGATGAAGGCCGCCAGCCTTCAAAAGAATCTTCAGAAAAAGGCAAAGCACGGGGGACCGTGCCACGCAAAGCCGCGGGTCCAGGACGGACAGCCGGGCCGCCTGGGGAAGTTGAAAGTGATTGGAAGTGGAAACGGAACAATTCACGCAATTCAACCCCAACATTGGAAGAACAGGAGAAAAAAATGAAAAAGAAAATGATCGCCCTGCTTGCCGGCGCGCTCATGGTGCTCGGCGCCAGCAACGCCATGGCCTACTTCGGCAGCAATGAACTGATCCGGATTGTCGAAAACACCTCCACCGGTGACGAAGTGGTCACTGACCTGGGCAACGTCTCATCGCTCATCAGCCAGGCCAACAGCACCGGCAGCGTCACGGTTTTTGGACTCGGCGGAAGCAGCGATGCGTTCACCACCGTTGGCGGCACCAATTTCGCAGCCGGCAAGGACAGCAACCTCGTTGTCGCCTACCTTGCCTACAACCCGGCCACCGCTTCCAAGAACGTCTGGCTCTCCGGCACCATGGGCGCCACACTGACGAACGTCGGGGCTCAATACAACAACTTCAAAAATGGTTACAGCGCGGTATTTGAGCTGAATGGGACCGGCGCCGGCGGCTACTATTACAATCAGACGGGACTTTCCTCCGCGACCAGCAACAGTGGCACCAATACTAACTCTTTTATTTACAAATTTGATACCGCCTCTCCGGGGACTTTCGCAGGTCTTCTTTCGACCGCCGACGGTGACGCGAGCCTCGCCACCCTGGCCAGTGCCTCCGTGCAGCAGGGCCTCTACTTCTGGTCCAACGGCAGCATCGACGGGCAGTCCATCAATCAGCTGACCGGCCTGACCATCCTCACCAACGCCGACGGTTCCACCACAATCCAGGCCCAGGACACTCCGATCCCGGCCGCCGCTTATCTGCTCGGCTCCGGCCTCATGGGGCTCTTCGGCCTCCGCCGCAAGCAGAGAGCTTAAGGCCTGCTTCGTCCCTTACCTGTCCTTGGAATCCTATTTTATCTTTGGAGAGGTTCAACCCTAAAAACCCCTCTCCCCCAGGGAGAGGGTCAGGGTGAGGGTGGGGGTAACAAAATTTTGTAACGAAAAAACTGAACAAGTACCAACAACACGCAATTAAATCAAAAAGGAGATTGAAAGATGAACAAGACCAAGATCGCATCACTCGCCGCTGTCGCCGTCCTGACGGCTGCCGGCGCCGCGAACGCCGCCGTAATCGGCTTTAACGCCTTCGGCGCCTCGGCCCAGTTCGATTTCTGGAACAACGCCGGCCAGGCCTACCTGGTCAACAAGCTCGGCTGCGTCATCACCGCCGCGAAGACCGGGAAGAGCGGCAACTACGAGACGATTTACGGAGCGAACTGCGCCACCCCCCCGGCCCCGATAGCCGCCGGTTCCGACATCGTCATCCGTTACGCCTCCAAGGCCTCTTACTCCGGTATCTGGGCGCTGGAGAACAAGGCCGACACTACCGATACGCCCAACGTACCGACGGCGGTCTTTACCGCTTACGTGGCTCCCGCCACCGATGCCACCAAGACCTGCCAGGACCCGGCCAACGGAACCCTTGGCAATAACTACCGCTGGTTCGGGCAAGAGGGGAGCCTTGCCACAGGGATGTGCCTGCCGGTCAACGTCGCTGCTTCCGACGTGGAAGCCGCCGCGTTCCAGCAGCTCTCTTTCGGCTTGAAAATCGGCCCCATGGACACCTCTGGGAACGACATAACGAGAGACTTTACCGCCAAGGGTGCTGTTTCCATCACCAGCCCCAACAACCTCTCTTTCAAGAACCCGATCATCGTCCCCTTTGGCTTTTACGTGAATAAAGCGGTAGCATACAACAAATGCACCACCGCCTCCCCCAATGCTGGCCTGCTCTGCTACCAGAACAGCGACTGCGGCACTGGCGGCGTATGCTCCCCGACCACCGACGGCAACCCCATGGATTCCAACTGCTCCAACGCCAACACCATCGACAACCTGACCCGCGAGCAGGCCCTCTGCATCTTCTCCGGCACCTGCACCAACTGGTCTAATTTCGGTGGCTACTACGCAGCCCAGCCGATCGTCGCCTGCCTCCGTCACGCCGGCTCCGGCACCCATGCAACCCTGGACCTGGAAGTCCTGCACACGAACTGGGGCGCAAACATTGTCAACAGCGAACAGCAGCCGGCGGATGATTATGGGGTTGGTGAATACCAGGATCCCTCCAAATTCGCCCTCAACGGGAACACTGGTGTGGACAACGTTGTGTGGTTCAATGACGCCACCGGCGACGAGTTGAACTGCATCAAGGGCGCCGCCGCTGCAGGCGTATGGGGAGCTTCTAATGGTACCGGCCTTAACTTGGTCCACAGTCAGAGCTGCATCGGCGCGGTCGGTTATGCTGACGCCGACAAGGCCTGCGCCGGCGGCACCGCCGCCAACGTCGCCCCGGTCAAGTACAACGGCAACTTCCCGAGCCGCGAGGCGATCCGCAACGGCCGCTACGAGTTCTTCACCGACGAGTGGATGTACTGGAACCCCTCCGGCGACGCCAACATAGCCGCCATCACCCCGGACTTCGACAACTGGATCAACCCGACTGTTTGGGTCAGCCCCGACCGCATCACCCAGTATGTTGCCGCCGTCAACGCCTGTCGCGCCACCTACTGGGCGACCCGTGGCGAAATGGTCTTCAACCGCACCTCGACCAATGCGCCCGCCGTCAAGGTTGGCAGCCCGAAGCTGACCCCGTAACCGCGTGACTCGAACATCCTGATTTACTTTTCGGTGGGGCCTTCGCAAGAAGGCCCCTTTCTTTTTGTTCTGATGAATCGGCATAAATGTTAAAGAGCAGAAGTCACATGAAAGTTAGTCAAATCGCCTCCATTCTTTCCCTTGCAGCCCTTGTTCTTGCCTCACTCCCTGCCCACGCCACCTCGGTCGTATGCATCCGTTTCCCTGACTCCATGGGGATTGCGGCGGACTCTCGGTTTACAGTAAGAGGTGGAGCGGTGCGCAATGACAAACCTCCCGGAGAGTGCAAGATCATCCGGGCCGGTAAGCTGCTCTTCTCCATGACCGGTTTCGTCAAGGACCCGGCCCGGTCATACGATGCCGGCCAGTCCGTCACCCGCGCCCTTGAGGGAAGCGAGAATTTCCAGGTCGCAACTGCGGCCGTGACCGACATGGTAACGCTGGCGCTCAAGAAAGAGGTTGTGAGACTCCGCGCCGAGGAGCCCAAGCTGTACGAGCACTTCATCGAGACGGAACGCGGGAGCCTTCTGGAAGTCCTGCTGGTGGGTTTCGAGGAAGGTACGCCGAAGGGAGCGCTTCTCGGATTTAAAACTGCATCTTCATCTGCCGGGGACCTCAATGTCGCCGTGGATCGCGTTACCTGCCCCGGCAACTGCGACCAGCGCGGGGTCACTATGTTTGTCCTGGGCGACAGGCGGCCGATAGACGCATTCCTCAAGAGCGGAAAAGCGAGCTTTCAGGGGAAGGGGCCGGAGGAGATTGCGAAGCAGCTGGTGGATATCGTCATAGCCGCGCACACGCCCGACGTCGGACCGCCCGTCGATGTGTTGAGGATGGACAAGGATGGGGCGACATGGATTGATAGAAAGGAGGAGTGCCAGTAGGAATGTAGGAGGAAGCAAACGATTTGCCTGCTTCGCCACATGCAGCTATTGTCTCATTTTATTAACAGACGAAGCCAATGGTCCCTGTTTCGACCCTTCAGGACTGTGCGTCGCCAGGTAGTTGGCAGCGATGGTGAATTCCAGAAGTGGCGGCAGCGCCTCTTCCTGGGTGAGCCGTTGCAGATAGAGCGCCAGGGGCGCTGCCACGGCCAGCGGCATCCGTTTCAGCATCCCTCCGGAAAAAACATAGAGCACAACGTCGTGCTCACCCCGGTCGGGGAGGAGCTCCACCGTCCAATTGTTGCCGTCCCGGTGCATAGACAGAAAGCGGCCGCCTGTAACCCCGAAATTTGGCGCCTGCCGGCTGTCTGCGCCCGCTTCCATGGTTACGGCGACCTTCACCTCCCCGTCACTGATGGCAACCCGCGGCGACTGCCTGTAGCCGCATCTTTTTCCCGATTCAAAGAGCTGCAGGAGTTCGCCCAGTTTCCTGTCTCCCCGGTAGTCGCGAAAAGGCTGGAGAGGGTCCGGACAGGCATCATATGCCAAGATACCGAAGCCTTCGCCCGATTGCCGGTCAAGGGAGGCCGCAGGCGGCGTTGCCGCATTGTCGTTCTCTTTTACTCTTCCCGGTTCCCATCCGGCCGGCTTCGCCAGCTGTCCCCCCCGGACCGTGTTTGCATTCGGTTCGCCGGGCTTGGAAACCGGCTTCTTCACCTCTTTCGGTATCCTTATCTTCACCTCGGGAGAATCCGTATCTCCACTGGTATAATAGTATTTAGCAGTCACGGACTGCACCGTAACGGGTTTGTTGGCGGGTCTTACATCGAAAGTAACGGTAAGAACAAGCGAGTCCGCGAGCAGATCTTCCCCTTCCCTGGATAAAGCAAGCTTCAGCAAACCCGGCTTGCTGTCTTGGATCATTTGCTCATCGGAGAACTCCCACCCGTGAACTCCAATATGTGGTCCCGAAAATTCCGTTGGATAAGAAAAAGTGAGCTCGATCCTTTCGACATCGTGGACATCTTTACCCGCCGTCATTATGACAGTGCCGTCAGGCGTTGGAATCACTGTCAAGGTGTTGGCCGAAACAGGGTGGGAATTGATTGACAAGACAAGTATGATCCCGATTATCATAGAGAATAATTTCATGTAAGATTTTCCTTTTTCCCGCTAAACACATTGATCGCCGCAATCCAGAGGAGCACCGGCAGCAGGTATTCGCCGAACAGATTCAAAAAAATCGTCAGCGGCAGGGCCGGCTGCCAGGAGAAGCCGGTCAGAAGCACGTTGCCGATCCGGAAAAGGAGGTGCCCTGCCGCCAGTATTACGCAGCCCGCAATTGCGCACGCAAGCCTGCACCGGAGGAAAAGGCGCCGTTCAGCAAGCATCAGGGCGCAATATAAAACAACATTGAATGTCTGAAAGAAGGCGGCATATTCGTAAGAGAAAATAACTCGGTAGTTAGCCAGATTGAAAAGACCGGACACCAACCGGTCCGCCAACCGGACATAGGGCACATTCGCCATGAGCCAGAACGGAAAGATCGCACTCGCCAAGAGCCCAATGCGAATTAGAAACGGACCGTCCCACTCATCATCGTTGGCGGCCCAGCGGAGCCAGGCAAGAGAGACGACGATCACCATAAGAAGCATGACGATCTGCGCCAGGTAAATATGGGCCGCCTCGAAAAGCGCCGGATGCACCGCACCTATGATAGTGACCAGGGCGATCCGGAGTATGTCGGCAGTTGTCAGAAAAGCTCCGCCTGCCAGGAAACCAGCGATCCTCGCCTTGATCGAGGCGGGTACTGACATGATGAAAGCGCCATGTAACATGATGCAATAAAGCGCCGTACATTCGGTGATTATCTTGACCAGGAAGCCGTCCAGGGAGATCATATCGCTGCTCACCCGGGCCTGTCCACCGAACAGGGCGATGCAGAGCCCGGCCAGATGGGCCGTGGCGCGGTTGAGCGGGGCCAGGACCGCCTCCGGCAGCATCATGACGAGGATGAACAATGCAAGGCATATGGCGGCAAACCGCCAGGGGCGGACCGGCAGCGGATCGCCATGCATGGCCGGTATCGACGCCGCAGCGTAATTATTCACGGAATGCATGCCTCCAATGGTTGAATCCAATTCCCGGATAATTTATCACGCCCGATTGACAGCCGTGTTACAGCCGGGTTATTGTTTGGCCATGATTTAGCTTTTCCCCCATTCATTGCTTGATGAATTCGCAAATTCTCTCCGACCCGATGGCAAAGCAAAAAGCTCCAGCTGCAAGGCTTGCGAAAGCTGAGGAATGAGGCGTACAAAGAGGTACGCCGCAGTGACAAAGCTTGAGCGTAACGTAGCAGATGGACTTTTTGCAAAGCCATCATTGCGCTATTTTTTATCCCGCCGCAAAACCGTTGTAACAATTGCATGGTATAAAATCCACAATGAGAATGCCGGGTCTCGTACCTCGTATATTGCATCTCGATCCTCTAACCTCGTACCTAAAAAGGTGGCCGCCATGAACCATAGAAATGTTATCATCGCATCATCCCTGCTTTTATGCGCCATGGCCGGCCCTGCCCGGGCCGATATTGCCGATACGGGCGCCGCGGATGCGGGAGCAGGGCAGGGCGCCGTGTTCTCATTACTCGACCAGTTTGCCGCGGACAGCCAGCAGTTGGGCGCCACGGTCATCTCGGAAACCGCCCTGGTTTCCTCCACCAGCAAATCGGGTGCCGCCATGGGCGCCTATTACAGCGTGCTGGGAAGCAATGACAAACAGGTCATCGCCTCCACGAGCGCAGCACCTCCTTATTTCATCCCGACCATCATCGGCACCGGCACCAGCGGGGCGGCCCAAACGCCGACCGGACCCGGCCTGGCTGCTCTCAGCATGACAGCAGGAGGCATTCCGGTGGGAAGCGGCGCCGTGGTAAGCGGTGAAAGCGTCGCGCCGCTGTCGAGTTTCTCTTCCTCGCCCATCGAGACCCCTATCATCGTTGTTAATCAATCTTCCGGTCAATCTTCGGGCAATATAACTCAGGAAACCCCCGTGCCGATCCCGCTCCCCTTCTTTCTCGCCGGGTCCGGGCTCGCGGCCCTGCTGGGGCTCAAGAGGCGCCAAGCAATAGTTTGATGGCCTCGCAAAAAGTCCATCTGCGGCGTTACGCTCAAGCCTCGTCACTGCGGCATACGAATAAGTACGCCTCTCGCCTGACTGCCGTGAAATGTCTCCGTTTGTCGTGGTTCAACCTTCTTCTTGCACTTTTCCTGACGGCGCTCCTGTGTCATTCGCCCGCATGGGCCGCCGACAAGGCCCCCGAGATACCCATCGTTTTCGTCAAGGGGGGGTGTTTCGACATGGGGGATACCTTCGGTGACGGTGGCCTCGATGAAAAGCCGGTCCATCGGGTCTGTGTGAACGACTTCTATATGGGCAGATACGTGGTGACCCAGGAGGAGTGGGAAGCGGTGATGGGGAGCAACCCGTCGCATTTCAAGAACGGCGGGAAGTACCCGGTGGAGAACGTAAGCTGGAATGATGCGCAGGAGTTCGTTGCCAGGTTGAGGCGGTTGAGCGGCCTCAAGTGGCGGCTGCCGACCGAGGCGGAGTGGGAATATGCGGCCAGGAGCGGCGGCAAAAAAGAGAAATTCGCCGGGACCGATAAAGAATCGAACCTCGATGAGTACGCCTGGCATGAGGGAAATTCAGGGATGAAGACCCATCCGGTGGGGGAAAAGAAGCCGAACGGCCTGGGGCTCTACGACATGAGCGGCAATGTCTGGGAATGGGTACAGGACCGCTATGACCGAGATTACTACCGGCAGAGCCCGGCCGACAACCCCAAGGGAGATCCCTTCGGCGTGAACAGGATCGTCAGGGGTGGCTCGGCCCAGACGGGCAAGGGGTTCTTGCGGCTCTCCTATCGCGATTATCTGGCGTCCGAAACCCGCGGCGCCTGCTTCGGCCTGCGCCTGGTACTCTCCGCGAAATGAGTTCTACCTTCAACCTTCAACCTTCAACCTGCTTTTCATTATCTGTTTGAACCATAGAATCAGATCAAGCAGGGCAAAGGTCAGCGCCTGTACGGTGTACCTTGTGGGAGGGTATTTGGGGGCTTCGTGGGGGGTGTGGGCGCCGCTGTCGCTGGTGATCTTGAAGACCAGCTCGGCGAACCGGTCGATCACCTTGTAGCGCTCCACGTGCCCCTTTTCCGCCAGATGTTTGTAAGCGGCGATGACGTTTATCTCACCCTCCACGAACTGGCGGGGGACCAGGCTGCCGTCCGCCCTGCTCAGGGCAATGTAGATCTTTTCCTGGATGCGGCGCAGGCAGCCCAGGTTGTTCTTGATCACCGTGAAATCGTCACTCCCCATGTTCTTCAGACAGCTTACCAACTCCTGCTCGGCCTCCGCGCCCAGGTAATCGCTCAACCCCTCGAACACGTCTTCATACTGCCTTACGACCTTCAGCCATTCCAGGTTGCGCGCCTCGGCTGTCATGAAGGAGAGCATTTCCCGCTCGTCGCGTCCCTTGGAGAAGACCCGCATGGTGCCCGCATAGAGCTCCTTCAGGTTCCTGTACTGGTCAGTCTCGCCGGTCAGCACCACCATGGGGAGATGGGGGGCCTTCTCGCCGAAATAGCGGAGCGCCGCGATGAGGAAACTATTGTCGGGGACCTC
>Ga0335079_10009794_pt1 | contig 10916 bp, 9 predicted proteins | sample Lox_Sample_33_FD_206719 | JGI IMG/M metagenome (GOLD analysis project Ga0335079, IMG submission 206719) | Soil microbial communities from Loxahatchee National Wildlife Refuge, Florida, United States - Lox_Sample_3.3 | ecosystem: Environmental > Terrestrial > Soil > Wetlands | place: USA: Florida... | reverse complement strand
GCATACACGACGTTCTTCGCTGTTCCGTTCAACGTTAACTGGTGGATATACAACGGCTGGGTGTAGATCTGGCCGTCAGCGGTCGCCATCCAACGCGGAGTGGGAGGGTTCGCTGCCAGCGTCGAGGCTTGCAGGACGCTTTCGTGCGGATTCACTCCATCGCGATTGTTGTCGTTGTGGTAGGTCAGGACGCAAGGAGTCGAACCTGCGCAATAAGTCTGCCCGACCGAAACCGCGGTGCGGTGCGTGGTGGGCGCGGAATGAAACGAAATAATTCCGCTGGCGAGCAGGACAAACACACTAAGGATGGATATGGACTTCATGCGACTCCTCCGGCAATTCGGCGAATGCGACTGACTGCTTGCTGTTCGGATCCCGGGGGAGTTCTAACGGCGGGTATCGAGCGGCACCCGATTATCGCCTCGCGTCGATTGAGCGTCAACGTGAAAGGTCCTGCATAGTAGAGGGATTTCTGGGCGCTACTCCCGATTGCATTTCGCCTGCGTTTGGAATAGTCTATGGCGAACAAACAGCGAATCGTCGTATGTCTTCCCTGCCCTTGCTTCCCGAATCTGAAAAGCCTCACCTTGTCGGAATCGCCCGGCTGGCCTCCGCGGGTGAATCCTTGCGCGAGGGACACAACGTTGAGTACTTCACCCTGCCCTCCAAATCGCTGCTGAACAAGTGCGTCAGCAAACGTGCCATGCCGTTCACCTGGACAATCAATCCCTACCGCGGCTGTGAATTCGCGTGCAAATACTGCTACGCCCGCTACACCCACGAATTCATGGAAATGCGCGACGGGTTGGAATTTGAGCAGAAGATTTACGTGAAGCAGCATGCAGCAGACTTGTTGCGCCACGAACTCCGGCGCGTGAAGCCTGGAGAAGCGATTGCGCTGGGAACGGCGACCGATCCTTATCAGCCCGCGGAGCGCCGCTATGAAGTCACCCGAGGGATTCTGGAGGAATTCGCGCGACATCGCGGATTCGATCTGGGGATTGTCAGCAAGTCGAACCTGATGGTGCGTGATCTGGATGTGCTGCAGGAGGTGGCGAAATCCAACCGGCTGTCCGTACACATCACGATCACGACATTGAATGTGGAACTAGCTCGCATTCTCGAGCCGCGCGCTCCCCGACCGGACCTTCGCATGGACGCCCTGCGAGTTCTGAGCCAGGCAGGGATCCGCGCTGGTGTCAGCTGTTCTCCGGTTGTTCCAGGCATCACCGATGGGCCTGCCGACTTGGAGGCGGTGATTCGCGCCGCGTCTGAGGCAGGGGCGGACTACGTCTTCGCGAATCCGTTGTTTCTCAAGCCGTGTTCAGCTGCCGTGTTTCTGCCATTTCTGGAACAGAACTTCCCACACCTTGCAGAGCGTTATCGCAAGCGCTACCAGGACCGCGCGTTCCTGCCGCCCGCATACGGCAAGCGTCTCTCGGATCTGGTGATGGCTCTTCGCAGGAAATACAAGCTGACCCGAGCGGATCGAAAGGACCGTCCGGCCTTTGCCACAAAGTGGCCCGTGCACCAGCTCGAGCAACAGATGGAGTTGTTCTGAGTTCCCGCTAAGAGCTCGTGCGCTTCAGCCTCCGAAATTCTGAAACGCAAAGCTGGCCAAGAAAACACGCCAGCCGGAGTAACCGGAGAATGATCATTGGCAAAATGACTCAATGGCTCAGTCACTCAATGACTGAATGATTCACCGCCCTCTATAATCTTTACTTGAACGTTATGGCTACCGCTCCCCCCTCCGCCGGACAGTCCACGCAGCCGGCTCCGCCTGTGCCGTTTGGGGTGCGCCTGCACCACTTCTGGCGCCGCGTCACCGACGGTCTGGAAGTCAGCCAACTCTGGTCGCAGTTCGAGACGGAAGCGCGGACCAGTTATCGCCTCTATTCCAAAGATGTCGCAGCTAAAACCCCGGACGGCTTAACGACGCGCGGGCGTCACCTGCATGTGGTCAAAGAGTTTTTCTGGGCGGTATTCGAGAAGTTGTCCCCCGCCCGGCGCGTTCTGTTGCTCGCGGCTCTGGTGTTGCTCGTCTTGCCCTACGCGGGCTTCAACGTTGACGTGCCGCACGGGCATAACTACGTCGGTGAATTCGACCTTCATTTTTGGGGCGGATTACTGCTGCTTTTGCTGCTGATCCTGGAAATTGCCGACCGCGTGGTGATGAAGCGCGATCTGCAGATCGCTCGGGAAATCCAGACCTGGCTCCTGCCCGGAGCGCCGCCGCAGATTCCGGGAATTTCGATTGCCTATGCAACGCGTCCAGCAAACACGGTTGCAGGCGATTACTACGACGTCTTCCCGCGTCCCGGCCGCACGAATGACCAGAATCGCGTAGTGATTGCCGTAGCGGACGTAGCGGGAAAGAGCATCCCAGCGGCCATGTTGATGGCTACCTTCCAGGCCAGTCTGAAAACGCTATCGACGGCACAAGTACCACTGCCAGAGTTAGCCGCGAATATGAATCGGTACGCCTGCTCGAACAGCCAGGGCGGATTGCGCTTCACCACGGCTTTTCTGGCGGAGTATGATCCCGCGACGCGTACGCTCGACTACATCAATGCGGGACACAACAATCCCATCCTGCGCCGGGTCAGCGGGCAGATCGAGCGTCTCGACGTAGGCGGCCTGCCCTACGGCATCATGTCCGAAGTGACTTATCAGGAAGGAAAAGTCACGCTGGCGCCCGGTGACTGGCTCGTGATCTTTACCGACGGCCTGGTCGAAGCAGAAAATGCGCGCCAGGAAGAATATGGAGAAGCCCGCCTGCTGAATTCCATCGCAACCGGGTCGGCAGAGGAACCCGCCGATATGCTGAAGAAGCTGATGACTGAACTCGATGTATTTGTGGGCAACACGCCGCAGCACGATGATGTGACCTGCCTGCTGATCAAGGCAAAAGAAGCCTAGTCACTCACGAAGTGTTATTTTCCCCATGCTCTCCGCGTACATCCGGTGAAACGCATGCACGCCTTTCTCCTGGTTTGCGCTGAACCGCCCGCGCACGTAACTGCGGGAACGCAAGTTCTTCTGCACGGCCTCGCAGATCGCTACATCTTCAATCTGAATCTGATCGCTGAACTCGACTGACGCCTTCGCCGCCGCAGAACTGTGTTCCTTCTCCGGCAGATACCATTCAAAAATCGCCAGCGACCGTTCCGGCTCTACGGGCAAGACAATATTCAACGACACGTTATCGGGATAGCAGTTCAGCATCCAGTTGGGAAAAATCCAGAAGTAGTCGGTGGTAAGATCCTCGCGCGCTTCCTGATAGCGCCGCGGAGTGGTGTCGCCGGGTTGCGCCCCGCGAATTGGACTGAACTGCCGGACGTATCCATATCCCCGGTCCGTTCCGCCTTCGCAAGAACCGAGATGTGGCTCGACCACGTACGCGTTGTAGTCGAGTTCGCGATTCAATCCCGGATGCACGCTGGGCAGGTGATATCCCTCAAGGTAGTTGTCGACATAGGTCTTCCAGTTGCATTTCATGTCGTAGGTGCGCCGTTCGAACAGCTTCATCCCGGCAAACGGAAATTTCTCTATTTGCTGCGGTAACTGCCCGACACTGACGCGCAAGGGCCGCGCATCCGGATCGAGATTGACGAAAACGAAGTTGAACCACTCTTCGGTTCGTATGGGTCTCAGCGCGAAGTCCGCGGCACAGAAGCCATCAATACCATCCATCTCGGTAGCGCTGATGAGCGATCCGTCGAGAGCATACGTCCATCCGTGATATCCGCAGCGGAATAGTTTGCGCGAACCACACCCTTCGGCGGGAGGACCGGCGCGATGGCGGCAGACGTTATAGAAGCCGCGCAGTTGCCCATCGAGACCGCGTACGAAAACCAGCGGTTCGCCGACTACTTCGGCGGTGAAGAAATCTCCCGGATTCGCAACCTGGCTGGCATGGCCGACGACCTGCCAGGTGCGGCGGAAAATCTGATCTCGCTCGACGTGAAATATCTCGGTTGAAGTGTAGAGATCGGAGGGCAGAGTCCAGGCGCGGGAAATGTCGGGATCGATCGGAAAGTCTTTGAAGTGGCTCATTGAAAAAGGAGTCGAAAGTGCGACCTCATTGTAGCGGCTGCCGGATGCTCTTCAAACTTTAGTGATATGTCCCATTTTGGCCTACCGCAAGTGCGCAAATGGGACCTTCGGAGCGAGGGATTGACGGGAATTGTCAGTACTGACGCCGGTTTTTGGCATCGCGACGGGGTTGAACCTGGCTCTGGTAACTCAGAAGTTTCTAACCATGCTGATAACAAAGCCCTTTCCCCCGCACGGTGAGAAACCAAGGTAACTACCGGGTTTGGCGCGGCAACTGCAATTATCGGAACGACTGCGTCATACGTGACCAGACAAAATTAAAAAGAACACACGAGGGAAAAAGAGATGCGGAAACAGAAGGGTTTCTCACTGATCGAGCTGCTGATCGTGGTGGCAATCATCCTGATCATTGCAGCTATCGCGATTCCGAACTTGCTGCGTGCCCGTATGGCGGCCAACGAGTCGTCCGCTGTGGGATCCACGCGTACCATCAACACTGCTGAAGTCACCTACAACTCGACGTTCCCGACAGTCGGCTTCACCGCGACTCTGGCGAACCTCGGTGGTACTGCCACTCCTTGCGTCGCTGCCACGAACACCGCTTGCTTGATCGATAGCGTTCTGTCGGGCGGCACCAAGAGTGGATACCTGTTCACGATGGGCACCGGCGCCACCACTGGTACGCCGCAACCTTCGTACAACGTGTTTGCTGCACCGCAGATCCCGAACCAGACCGGTTCGCGCTACTTCTGCTCGTTCGAAGATGCCGTGGTTCGTTACTCGTCCGCGAGCATCGCGAGCTGCACGAACGCGACCGCTCCTCTGCAGTAATTGCGACTTGGCGAAGTACCCCGGGGAGGGTACAAGCGAGGAGCAGCGAACGAAAGTTCGCTGCTCCTTTCGTTTTTTCTGCCGTCGCACACCTGGCTCGACTTATTTCCCGGCTCGATTCACTCTTCGCGATCATCGGGTGACAAATTTAAGAAACTGCCAACAAGAAGTGTCATCGTTCGACTGCGCAAATTGGACATTTAAAGGTTCGATCTCGGTTACTCCTCAGCAAGTCCAACAAACGCAATGATCTACGGTCGCTTACCGTAGTAAGTCGCGAGCCCTCGATGTGGCAGTGGGCTTGCCATATCGGGAATAGAGCCAAAACGGCTGCACGACTGCTGATCGCTAGTCAAATTAAAGAAAAGGATTCAGAACACAAATGCGGAGACAACGAGGTTTCTCACTAATCGAACTGCTCATCGTGGTCGCGATCATTCTCATTATCGCGGCGATCGCGATTCCGAACCTGCTGCGTGCCCGTATGGCGGCTAACGAGTCGTCCGCTGTGGGCTCCACGCGTACCATCAACACTGCCGAGATTACTTACAACTCGTCATTCCCGACGGTCGGCTTCACTGCGACTCTGGCGAACCTCGGCGGTACTGCCACTCCTTGCGTCGCTGCCACGAACACTGCTTGCTTGATCGATAGCGTTCTGTCCGGTGGAACCAAGAGTGGATATCTTTTCACGATGGGCACTGGCGCCACCACTGGTACGCCGCAACCTTCGTACAACGTGTTTGCTCGCCCCCAAATCCCGAACCAGACGGGATCGCGTTACTTCTGCTCATTTGAGGATGCCGTTGTTCGTTATTCCTCTGCGAGCATCGCGTCTTGCACGAATGCGGTTGCACCGTTGCAGTAAGACTGGACACAGACGTTGGCTTCAATCCAGAGCAGCAGGACATCCTGCTGCTCTTTCACTTTCTAGGACAACCTTCGGGTTCGTTACAAAAGTACTCGTAGCACGACCTAGGGAAGCGCAGGGTACGATTTAACCTCCGTATAATTTTTGTCATGCCCTTGGAATCCGGCACGTCCGCCGTCGTCGAGAAGCAGTCGAGTGCGCCGTCGGACCTGTTCTCTTCCCCACAGAAGCGGACATTTATCCTCTCGCTTCTTCTGGTTCTCATCACACTCGGTTTCTATAACCAGGTCAGCCACAATCAGTTCATCAATCTCGACGACAACCTCTACATCACGGCCAATCCCAATATTCAACACGGCATCAACAAAATCTCATTACATTGGGCCTTCACAACCTTTGATCAGGCAAACTGGCACCCGCTCACCTGGATCTCGCACACGGTTGACTGGAGTCTGTTCGGAAAAAATGCGGGAGGCCATCATTACGTCAGCGTCCTATTCCACGCTTTCGATGCGGTCCTGCTTTTCCTGCTGCTCCAGAGCGCTACCGGATTCACGTGGCGCAGTTTGATGGTGTCGGCGCTGTTCGCGATCCATCCCGTCAATGTGGAGTCGGTAGCATGGGCAGCGGAACGCAAGAATGTTTTGAGCATGATGTTCTTCCTGCTCGCGCTGCTGGCTTACGGATGGTACGTGCGCAAACCATCCATCCGCCGCTATAGCCTCGTACCGCTGCTGTTCGCCCTGGGCTTGATGGCCAAGCCACAAATCATCACGCTTCCCTTCGTGCTGCTTCTGTGGGACTACTGGCCGCTTCGCCGCTTCTCAATCGCGAAAGGGAATGCTCCTAGTTCGTCCGCACCGACATCATTTCGCTGGCTGGTAATGGAGAAGATTCCTCTGTTTCTTCTGGCAGCACTGGATGCGGTCATTACGATGCGGGCGCAACGCGCAGGACTCGCGGTGCGAACCTTCGGTGACTACTCGGTCTATGCGCGATTGGGCAACTGCATTGTTTCCTACGCTCGTTATGTCGGCCACGCATTCTGGCCGTTCTATCTATCGCCCACCTACGGTCACCCGGCGGACGCTTTGCCCGTGTGGCAGGTCGTAGCCGCCAGCGTATTCCTGTTGCTGGCCAGCGTTCTTGTTCTGCTGAGCCGCAGGCGGTACCTGATTGTGGGATGGCTTTGGTTTCTTGGCACCCTGTTTCCAATGATCGGCATTGTCCAAGTCGGCGATCAGGCAATGGCGGACCGTTACGCGTACATCCCATTCCTCGGACTCTTTTGGATGGCCGTCTGGACCATTGGTGACGCGGTGGCGGAATGGCACTTCTCGCCACGCTGGCTTATCGCCCCCGCAGCTCTATCTCTGCTTGTCGCCGGATTTCTTACCCATCGACTAGTTGGCTACTGGCACGACAGCGAGAAGCTTTGGGACTATGCACTGACCATTAATTCCCAGGATTTCATGGCTCACGCGAACCGTGGCCGGGCCATGGTCTTGCAAGGCCGGACGGAAGAGGCGATTGCCGAGTTCTCCATGGCCGAGCGACTGCACCGGTATCCTTTGACCGAGGTCCTTCGCTTCGCCGACTACGAACTGCGCAATGGTCATGCGGGGGATGCCGCCGACCGCTGTCGTGGCGTTCTTCAGCTCACCCAGGACCGCCATTTGCGGGCTGTAGCGCTGACCGACCTTGGCGTCGCCAACATCAAGCTCAACAATCTGGATGAGGCCAAGGTCTCCTTCGACAACGCGCTGCAATCGGATCCGAAGGTGTCCGAAGCCTTACTGGGTCAGGGGCTGCTGTGTGCGCATCAGGGAAACCTGGAGTGCTCGGTGAACTATTTTTCCCGGTCCGTTCAGGCACAACCCACCGATCTAGGCTACTTCCTGCTGGCAGTTGTATTGGAGAAATCGGGGCGTCCGGCAGAAGCCCATGCGGCTTATGCCGAAGCTCAGAAAAATACAGCCAATATGGACGAAGTGATCGAACTGGCGCGTCAACTGATGCCGCAGTAGCCGCAATGCGCGGTTTAATGCCGTTTTCTCTTGCCAGGTTGACACTTTTTGTCACACGATCGCCAGCTCGTCCTGAATTCGCTGCTTCACATTGAGGATTCGGCGCAAGTCCTTGGAAACAGGACGGCTACGCTTCCGCTCGATGGTAATGTTTCTCATGATCGGTGGCAACCCACGTGCAAAGATTCCTATGTCCGAGGCACGGTCGCCGCGTCTGTTGGGGTGGAAGGTGCGACCGCCGGAGAGAAATTCATGCAGCGTAACAAAGGCTTTTCGCTGATCGAATTGCTGATCGTGGTGGCGATCATTCTCATCATCGCGGCGATCGCTATTCCCAATCTGCTGTCGTCGCGTATGGCCGCCAATGAATCCTCAGCGGTTGGGTCGCTTCAGGCCATTAAGACGGCCGAATACTCTTATTTCAGCAGCTATCCCACGGTCGGTTATGCCACTGCGATCGCTAATCTGGGCGGCAGCGGGAACCCGTGCGCAGCCACATCGGCCTCAGCATGCTTGCTGGATAGCGCGCTAGTTTCCGCCATACCGGGCGGGCCATCGAAGAGTGGCTACGTGTTTCTGGCCACCGGCATTGCGAACGGCACAACAACCAATACCGCATTTGTAGCCGGTGCATCGCCGGTCGCAGTTCACCAGACGGGAAATCGCGATTTCTGTAGCACAGACGACGGGGTTCTGCGCTCGAATCTGGCCAATACCGGGGATACGCCGGTCAACAGCCTGGGCACCTGCTACGCGTTTCCTGTGGCTCAATAGGACACAGAAGTCAGTTTCAATTTGAGAATCGGGCCCGCGTAAGCGGGCCCTTCGCGCGCTTCCCGATGTTTCCCCGCCTGCTACGATGCCTGCTTCATGACCGACGTAACTGCGGAGCGGCCTCATCCTGCGGACCCGTGCATATAATCAAGTTCGGAGCGTTCTTTCAGATCACTCACTGATCCATCACTCTTAGACGCATGGCTGCGATTGAAATCCTTGCCCTGGAAAAGACCTACATGGTTGGGTTCTGGCGCAAGCGGCCCAAGCGGGCCCTTCATCCCCTCAACCTCACGGTCGAAGACGGGGAGATTTTCGGCTTTTTGGGTCCCAATGGAGCCGGCAAGACCACGACTCTGAAAATCCTGATGGGGCTGGTGTTTCCTACTGCCGGGAGCGCTCGCATTCTCGGGCGCGATTGGTCCGACCCGGAAGTCAAAGCGCAGATCGGATTCCTGCCCGAGCAGCCCTATTTCTACGATTACCTCACCGCGCACGAGTTGCTCGACTACTACGGACAGCTCTCTGGCGTCCCCGCCAAGGAACGCAAGCGACGGGTCGAGGAGATGCTGAGCCGAGTGGGCCTGCAAGACGTAAAAGGCGTACAGCTTCGCAAATTCTCGAAAGGCATGTTGCAGCGTGTGGGAATCGCGCAGTCGATCCTGCACGATCCCAAACTGGTATTTCTGGACGAACCGATGTCGGGCCTCGATCCTCTGGGCCGGCGCGACGTGCGCGATCTGATTGAGCAGCTCAAGCAGGAGGGCAAGACGGTTTTCTTCTCGACCCACATCTTGTCCGACGCAGAATCCCTTTGCGACCGCGTCGCCATCATCCACAAGGGTGAACTGCGGGGCGTTGGAGCGGTTGAAGACCTGACTTCGGCCGTCCAAGGAAAGATCGAAGTAATTTGGCAAGGTACCCAGATTCCATCGTCGATGAAGGCTCTGGGGGCCGAGTGTTACGTGAGTGGAGAAACCGTCCGGGCCGCGCTACCCGAGAATCAGCAGGATGCCGCGATCGACGCCCTGCGCCGCGAACGGATTCGCCTGATTGCCATTACTCCCCTGCGGACTTCGCTTGAGACCTATTTCGTCGAAAAGTTGCAACATTCTCAAACCACGGCGGGGAAAACTTCATGAACTCCCGCATTGCGCACATTGCGACTAATACGTTTCGCGAAGCGGTACGAGACCGCGTCCTGTATAACCTGATCGCGTTTGCCTTATTGCTCTCGGCTGCGGCCATTCTTATCGGGCAGATTTCCATCGATGTGGAGCGGCTGGTCGTTGTCAATCTCGGGCTGACGGCGGTTTCGTTGTTCGGCGTGGTTATCGCCATCTTTATCGGAATTGGCCTGGTATCCAAGGAGATTGAGAAGCGCACGCTATACACCGTGCTTTCGCGGCCCGTGCGGCGCTGGGAGTTCATCGTCGGAAAATTCTTTGGACTTGCCGGCACGCTGGTGGTGAACACGTTTTTCATGGGAATCGGCGTATTCGGCGCCTTGCTCTATGTCGCCCATCGGTTTCACGCCAGCGATGCTTTGATATTGGTGGCCTTGTATTTCATCGTCCTGGAATTCTTTATCATCTGTTCCCTATCGCTGCTGTTTTCTTCGTTTTCGACTCCGATGCTATCGGCCGTCTTCGCCTTCTCGCTGTTCGTGATTGGCAGCTTCGCCGACGATCTTCGAGGATTCGCCGCCATTAGCCACGGTCTCACTCATTGGGTGGCGACTGCGGTTGCTTATCTGGTGCCCAATTTTTCTGCCCTGAATGTCATCAGCGCAGTCGCGCATCAACAGGCACTAAGCCCGCAGCTCATCCTGCAGAACACGCTATATGCCGCCTTCTATACAGTGATGGCGCTCAGCGGGGCGGTGCTCATTTTTGAACGCAGGAATTTGAAATGACTTCGCGGCGCCGCACCACCATCGTCGCCACCGCTTGCCTGCTGGCTTCCACGGCGATGAGTGCGATGCTGCTCCACAACATCGACCGGCTCCGGCCGCACGCCGCCATCGAAGACGTTCTCTATGTCGATTCTCCGAAGGTGCTGAAACGCGCCAGCCTGGGATTCGATGGGCTGATGGCCTGTATCTACTGGACTCGTACCGTCCAATATTTTGGGCATCGCCATTTCGAACACTCTGAGAGCTACAACGAACTGGCTCCGCTGCTCGAGATCACAACCGCGCTCGATCCGAAACTGTATCCTCCCTATCAATTCGGGGCGAGTTTTCTGGCGCCCGCTCCTCCCAATGGTGCGGGCCAACCGGATCGCGCAATTCAGTTGATGAATTTCGGCATCGCGCACAATCCGGACAACTGGCAGATGTATCAAAATCTTGG